>Ga0055584_100003302_pt1 | contig 15920 bp, 13 predicted proteins | sample OSDHelmetaG_FD_58716 | JGI IMG/M metagenome (GOLD analysis project Ga0055584, IMG submission 58716) | Pelagic marine sediment microbial communities from the LTER site Helgoland, North Sea, for post-phytoplankton bloom and carbon turnover... | ecosystem: Environmental > Aquatic > Marine >... | reverse complement strand
AGGAAACCTGCCATCGCGTCGTTCGTCCAGGGTCGGGTTAACCTGTTGGGCCGGATTCACAGTCCCGTGAAACGACAGTATGTCGGCTCGTCGTACTGCTCACGCAGTAAATGCCGCAACAAGTCGTTTCAATTTGTCCCAGGTCGACGCCAGGACAGTGGGGGATTCAGCGTGATCAAGAACTTTACTATCTTCTGCTTCGCTGCACTAGCAAGCGTTGGCGCACTCCATGCGCAAGAGACCACCGATCAGGAAACCGACGATACTCTTGTCGTCTATGGCGTACGACTCGACCAGGCGGCAACAGAGACCGGCTCAAGCGTCTCCGTTCTGACGGCCGATGAAATCGAAGCCCTCGGTTCCAGCTTCATGCTGGACGCGATCGCCACACTGCCCGGAGTGACGATCAATCAAAACGGTTCGTTTGGTGGCGCTGCTACTGTAAGAATCCGCGGCGCATCCAGCGCTCAAACGCTCGTCATAGTTGACGGTGTTGTCGCCAACGACCCTACCTCGCCCGGCGGTGGTTTCGACTTCGCTCGCATTGATCCAGCGAACGTCGACCGCGTTGAGGTACTGAAAGGTCCGCAATCGACGCTTTGGGGCACGGATGCCATCGGCGGAGTTGTCAATATTATTACGAAGCGCCCGGAAGAAGGACTAAACGGCAACGTGTTCGCCCAAACTGGCTCCTACAATTCGTTGCGCGCTGGCGCTGAAATCGAAGGCGCCGGGGAGCGCTTTGACTTTCGCCTTGCAGCGAGCGGAATTTCGACTGACGGCATATCCAAGGCGGATGAAATCAACGGCAACACGGAAAAAGACGGCCACGATGCGAACACGGTGAGTGCGAAAGGTGGCGTGCGAATCGCCGGAGACGCACGTATTCAAGCCAGCCTTCTCTGGACGGACGCAGAATCTGAATTCGACAGCTTTTCTTTCGGCGATCAGGGAAATGTCGCCGACGGGGACGAAGTCAGCAAGACAGAGGAACTGATCGGCAATGTCTCGCTGCATTTGCCTCTTTTCAGCGGCAAACTCGACAACGTTCTGCTCGTCGGCTATTCCGACATTGACAGGAACAGTTTTACTGATGGAATGCCTGGGTTTTCGAGCGAAGGCACTCGAAAGGTCTACCGATACCAGGGAACGCTGCAGGTCAGTGACAATCACCGTCTCGCGTTCGGTGCCGAACAAGAGGACAGCGAGGCCAATGGTGACGACACGTCAATAAATGGACTGTTTGCTTTGTACGAGCTGCAGGCCCTCGATTCTCTGACGCTCACCGCCGGCATTCGTCGCGACGACCATGATCGTTTTGATACAGAAACAACCGCCAGACTGGCTTTTGCCTACAATCCGCACGACCAGGTCACCGTACGGGCCAGCTGGGGTGAGGGATTCAAGGCGCCAACGCTGTTCCAGACAACGTTCTTTTGCTGCGGCGCGACTGCACCGAATCCCTTCCTTAAACCGGAGCGGTCTGAAGCCTACGACATCGGCGTGGTGTATCGCACATCAGACGCGCGAGGCGAGATTGGCCTGACCTGGTTCGATCAGGACATCGATGACCTCATTGATTTCTCGTTCGGCATCGGTAGCTATGAAAATATCGCCAAGGCGACATCTTCGGGTGTCGAGGTCGACGGCCACTATCGGCTCACTGACTGGCTGGACGCTGCAGTTAGCTACGCTTACATCGACGCCAAAGATGGTGCTGGAGATGCGTTAATCAGAGTGCCGAAGCACTCTGGCGATTTACTTTTTTCTCTGAATCCAGACGGACGTCTGAGCGGCACAGTCCAGGTCAAATACAATGGCGAAGAACAGGATCCAAATGGAGTTGTGCCATCCTGGACACGGGTTGATCTCGCCGGCCAGTTCGATATGAGCGAGTCCGTCCGACTATATGCACGAATTGAGAATCTGTTTGACGAGCAGTATCAGCAAGTTTTTGGTTACGGCACGCCCGGGTTATCCGGGCACATTGGTGCACGGCTGAGTTTCTGAGTTCCGAATGACCCGCCTTCTCACTACTGCGTTGATTGCTCTTCTCGTCTGCAACGCAGCATCTGCAGAGGCACCGGCGCAGCGCGTAGTGAGTCTTGATTACTGCGCCGATCAGTTCGTCCTGAGGATGCTGCCTCGCTCAAGAATTCTCGCCCTGTCGCCGGATGCTGCAAAACACTTCTCGTACATGCGCGATAGCGCGGTCGGTATCCCCACGGTTCGTCCATTGGCAGAGGATGTGCTTACACTGCAGCCGGACCTGGTCGTACGCACCTACGGAGGCGGCCCGAATGCCGCCCGCTTCTTCGAGCAAACGGGAATTACAGTTCTGCAGATTCCGTATGCGAACGACCTCGACGGCATTCGGAACACCGTGCAGTTTGTTGCCGATGGGCTGGATGTGTCAGCGCAAGGTGCCGGTATCGTTGAGGAATTCGACCGTCGACTCCGGAGTATTGGCGCGTCAGAAGGTGACCGGTCTGCCCTGTATATGACGCCGACTGGCGCCACGAGTGGGCCTGGAACGCTCATTCATGAAATGCTGGGCGCTGCGGGATTCGAGAATTTCGAACGGCAACCTGGCTGGCGCTCAATCCCGCTTGAGCGACTTGCCTACGAGCAGCCGGATGTGGTCGCTGCTGCCTTCTTCAATGCCGACAGTGTCAATCCGTCGCACTGGAGTCCGATGCGGCACCCGCTCGCCAAAGAACAGATGCAGGAGCAGCCTACCGTCATGCTGCAAGGCGCCTGGACATCGTGTAGCGGATGGTACTTGCTGGACGCTGTCGAGGCTCTCGCCATGGCCAGTGATAGGAGCGGAGCACAATGACATCCCGCCAGCTGATTCTGGCCCTGGGCATAGCCAGTATCATCTGCATTGTCGCCGCTTGTACTCTGGGTTCCACCTCAATCGGTTTCTCCCGCCTGATCTCCGCTTTGATGGGGCAGGCTTCTGTCGGAGACCGCATCGTTGTCTGGGAAATTCGGCTGCCACGTGCACTCGCTGCCTATGTTGTGGGCGCCGCACTGGGTGCCAGTGGGGCAGCTTTGCAGGGATTGCTTCGCAATCCCCTGGCCGAGCCAGGCGTGCTGGGCGTCACCGCAACAGCATCATTGTCCGCGACGTTCGCGTTGTACTACGGGCTCACCGCCTCCTCGGCCTACTTGCTGCCGGTCTACGCCATCGTCGGCGCATTGGCAGCTACCGCACTGCTGGCCGCGGCCGCGATCCGCATTAAATCCGTTGTGACCTTGATCCTGCTCGGTGTCGGTTTATCGAGTTTCTCGGCCGCTGCGATGTCGCTGCTGCTGAACCTCGCCCCCAATCCGTTTTCGCTGGCCGACATGATCAACTGGCTGTTGGGATCGGTCGCCAATCGCAGCTTTTCAGACCTTAATGTCGTGATGCCATTTGTCATTGCCGGACTGGCCATATTGTTCTTCAGCCGACGCGGACTCTCTGCCCTGACGCTCGGCGAAGAAGCGGCGAGCGGCGTCGGTCTGAACCTTCGCCGCCAACGAATAGCTGTCGTTCTCGGCGCAGGGCTCGCGACAGGTGCGTCGGTGGCGCTGGCGGGTGCAATTGGGTTTGTCGGTATCGTTGCGCCCCACATCATCCGACCTTTCGTGGCCTATGATCCCGCCCGCAGCCTGATTCCGAGCGCGATGCTGGCCGGACTGTTCCTCGTCATAGCTGACATCGGTGTTCGGCTGCTGCCGACAGCAACAGAATTGAAACTCGGGGTTGTTGCAGCGATCATCGGCGCACCCGCATTCATCTGGATTGCCGTAAACCGCCGGGTGACTAATGACTGAACTTGTCGCCAGCAATGTTTGCCTTACAGTCGGTACTACAGCGCTTGTCCGGGACGCGTCGCTGTCACTGAAACCCGGTGAACTCGTCGCCATCCTTGGGCCCAATGGCGCAGGAAAAACCTCTCTCCTTAGAACTCTTTTGGGCATTGCGAAAACAACGAGTGGCTCGGCAATGCTCAATGGCGAGGAGTGCTTCGGAATGTCAGCGAGCGACCGAGCCAGGATCGTTTCCTATCTGCCACAGCAGAGACCGCTGGCATGGCCCTATCGCGTATACGATGTCGTCGCGCTTGGCCGCTTTGCACACGGTGCCGCCCTTGGCCGTTTGAGCCCGGCGGATAGCGCCGCTGTTGATGACGCGATTGCCGCATGCAACCTTGGTGATCTTCAGCACAGAAGCACCGACAATTTATCGGGTGGCGAGTTGGCAAGAGTGCATTTCGCTCGAGCGATCGCAGGAAAGACACCGTTGTTGATTGCGGATGAACCTGTTGCAGAGTTGGATCCGAAGCATCAGTTACTGGTTGCCGATTTGATCAGGCAATTTGTAGACAACGGCGGCGGCGCGTTGGTCGTTCTGCATGAAGTGGCCCTCGCGGCCCGAATCGCCGATCGCCTGATCTGGATGAAAGATGGCTGCGTAATCGCAGAAGGCTCGCCAGCGGAAACGCTAAGCTCAAAGATTATGCAGGATGTTTATGGCGTTCGTGCTCATGTCGGAAAAGACGAACATGGCTTCGATATTCGGGTTGAGGCTGCAATGTGACGGCCAAAGCATTGATGATCCAGGGCACCGGCTCTGACGTTGGCAAGTCCGTTATAGTTGCCGGCCTTTGTCGAATCGCCAGACGTCGCGGTCTTAAGGTCGCACCATTCAAACCACAGAACATGTCCAATAATGCAGCCGCCTGCGACGGCGGAGGCGAAATCGGAAGAGCTCAGGCGCTACAGGCGTGGGCGGCCGGGGTTGAACCGAACGTGGATCACAATCCGGTCCTGCTAAAACCGCAGACAGACAGGGTCTCGCAAGTCGTCGTTCACGGCCGCGCCTATTCGACGATGGACGCGGCACAGTTTATCGATAGCCGGGATACCTTGCTGCCGCCCGTCATGGAGAGCTTCGAACGACTCGCGAAGAGCCACGACCTTATCCTGGTTGAAGGCGCGGGCAGTCCGGCCGAAATAAACCTGCGCGAGCGCGACATCGCCAACATGGGATTCGCACGATGCGCTGGCGTACCCGTCTGCCTGGTCGGCGATATCGAGCGTGGTGGCGTGATCGCCAGCGTTGTCGGCACGAAAAATGTCATCAGTCATTCCGACGCCGCAATGATCACCGGATTTGCCATTAACAAGTTCCGCGGAGACCCGTCTCTCTTCACTGATGGCGTACGCGCCATCGAGAAGCGGACGGACTGGCCCTGCTACGGCGTCATCCCCTGGCTGACCGCGACAGCAAAACTGCCGGCAGAAGACGCGGTATCAATTTTGCGAGACGAAGTGCCCGATAAGCGCTCAATCAAGGTAGTTGCTCCGATGCTATCGAGAATGGCGAATTTCGATGACGCGGATCCATTGCGTCTCGACCCGCAGGTCGACTTTCAATTTGTGCCACCCGGCAAGCCCTTACCGAGGGACGCCGACCTGGTCATATTGTTTGGCACCAAGTCGACCCTGGGTGACCTTAAGTTCCTGAAGGACCAGGGCTGGGATCACGATATTATCGCCCACGCGCGCTCGGGTGGACGAGTGCTTGGCATCTGCGGCGGGTACCAGATTCTGGGCCGGCGCATAATCGATGAACAAGGCATCGATGGCATGCCGGGCGAGTCAGAGGGGCTCGGCCTGTTAAATGTCGAAACACGAATGAACACGCAAAAGACGGTACGGCGTGTAGGCGGCCAATGCGAAGCCAGCGGCGTTGATGTTGCCGGATACGAGATTCATGTTGGCGAAACGACTGGTCCCGACTGTGCGCGCGCAATGACAGAGATTAACGGGGCTATTGACGGGGCGCGAAGCCCAAGTGGACTGATCTCGGGCACCTACGTTCACGGTCTGCTTTGCGGGGACGCGTATCGCAAAGTCTTTCTGCGTCAGTTCGTCAACTACGAATCCGCGTATGCCTATTCAGACGTTGTGAACGATGCCCTGGACGAACTCGCTGACGGTCTGGAAGCTGCTTTGGATATCGACCGACTCATGGCCTCTGCCCGCCGACCCGGTTGGCGCACGGATGCAAGTGCAGCGCCCGCCTAAGCTCTGTTGCGATCTCGCAGTTTTCGTCGAGTGTGCTTGTCGGGCCTGCCATCAGTCTTTGGCATCAACATCCGGTCCTGCCGCAGCGAAGCACTTTGTACCTCACGCTGCCTTATCGTTTCAGCGTCTTCGACGTAGCAGAGTCTGGCCTCCGCCGCAGGCCCGCGCCGGACTGGAATCTCGAGCACCTCAAGCGAGTAAGGCAGTCGATCGCGGACCAGTTCGATTTTGTCGCCAGGTTTGACACGCCCCCCTGGCGTCGCCCGCTCACCATTGATCTTCACGTGCCCGCCGCTTACGGCCGCTGTTGACAGAACCCGGGTCTTGAAAAACCGACTGTAGAACAGCCAGCGGTCGATACGCAGAGATTTACTCCCGCTCGGAGGCGATGAATTTGACGACGCCATTAGCCGGGCGAGTGACTTGTGCGTTGTTCTTCTATTTGCTTCTGCACTGTGTCGAAAAGCTCATTGCGCAACCCCGCGAGCTTGAACAACTCAACCACTGTAAAGAAAGGCGCGGCGAGGTTGGCCTGAATCGGGTGCTTTATCAACACCGGCATCGATTTTTCGACGGCGTGTCCAACAAACTGCGCCGCGTAGCCGCCGAAAAAGCAGGCGCCTGCAATAATCCAACCGGTATTTCCCGGGTAACTCCCCAAATAAACCGCGAGGATCGTCAGGAAATACGCACCGACCGCGAAAACCAGCGCAAATATCACGTCCAGCGTCAGGTAAAACAGGAAGAATCCAACGATTACGACATGGGCCAGGTAGAAACGGAACTCGTTTATCTCGAATCCAATCCAGGTCAGTGGAATCAGAACGCCGAGCATGATCGCCGGAATTCCGATCATGTGTACGAAGATATTGAACGGGTGTTGGTGTGCCGCGGCATACCCCGTCAGCATTTTCATCAATTTCCCTTCCGGATTCATTCCATCACCCTCTGAACTTTCACGTAAATTTAGCATGGATCGGTATACTCAGGCCCTGAAATGACGATGACTGGAGACCCGAAATGCCCTTATTGCTAGCCGGAGTTGTTCTGTGGATCTGTGCTCACCTGCTGCCAGCCGCTCTTCCGGGCGTTCGCGCAAACCTGGTCGCCAGATTCGGTGAAGTGCCGTACAAAGGCCTGTTCGCGCTCGACATCATAATTGCCCTGGCACTGATCGTTTTCGGCTGGAAGGCGGCAACGCCGACACCGCTATACGCACCGCCCTTGTACGGCAGTCCGATTCCCTCGGTACTGCTGCTAGCGTCAATACTGCTCATGGTCGCCTCCACCCTGCCCAACAATCTGAAGCGATTGGTCCGCCATCCGCAAATGGCCGCCGTGATTTTCTGGAGTGCCGGTCACCTGTTGACCAACGGTGACAGTCGCTCGATCGTGTTGTTTGGCGGCTTTGCCGTCTGGGCTCTCCTGGAAATCATCTTCATTAACAAACGCGATGGGGAATGGCAAAAACCGGCTTCAGTGCCTCTGCTCAGCGACGCTATTACGGCTGCTGTCGCCATCGCTGTCTTTGCGGCGCTTGTTTATTTTCACGCGTCATTGTTTGGTGTATCACCAATCCCTGCCTAAGCAACAATCACGAGATTCGTTAACGGCTCATTCCATCCGGAAACCATCATGAAACATCAGGAATTGGTCACTCGGTAATCAATTATCTGAAAAGCAACAAGCCTAGATTTGACTCTGAGGCCACTTCACGTAGTGGCCAACAACAAACGGAGTCGGATCATGAAAATTGCCACCATCCGCATCGCAGTTTCAGCGCTTTTTCTCGCTATTGTCACCGGCTGCGCATCAGTCCATCCCGATGCACAGGGGGGCACGAAGGACGCACAGCCCATCGATCCAGCCTTTGACCGCAGGTTCAAGGCTCAGCGCATCGTAACAAAAGGGACTCACCTGGGCTGGGTCGCAGCTCGCTCAGTTTTCGAAAATCCCATTAATCGCCCGTTTTCGCACGCCAGCTCACTGGCTTCATACGCTGTCCAGTCATCCGGCGGTCTGCTACGTCGAGTTGCGATGGCTACGATACAGATGCCCGCACTCGATGACGATATTCCCAAGCTCAGCTACGCAGAGCCGATGGATCTCGACGTTTTCGAGAAAATACTCGACAAAACGACCGGAACTCAGCGGGATCGTGGACACATCAAATTTCTGGTGGACGGTGAAGAGTATTTTGGTCGCCTGGCGGAGGTGATTGACAGCGCCAAAGAAAGTATCGATATCAGAACTTATATTTTCGACAACGATGACTATGCCATAACCGTCGCTGACCAACTGAGAAGACGCTCCAAAGACGTTCGTGTAAGGGTGATGATGGACGGTCTGGGCAACATGATGGCACTGCACGCTGATTCCGATACCATGCCCGCCGATCACCGTGTCCCACTTTCAATTTACAGCTACCTGAAGCGCGATTCCAAAGTGAAGGTTCGCAATAACACAAATCCGTGGGCAACAGGCGACCACACAAAGACAAGCATTATCGACAATCGGACCGCGTTTGTTGGTGGAATGAACATCGGCCGCGAGTACCGCTACGACTGGCACGATCTGATGATGGAAGTCACCGGGCCTGTTGTTGACAAGCTACAGTTTGAGTCGGACAAAGCCTGGGCACGCGCCGGCATCCTCGGTGATCTTTCGAATCTGTTTGCGTTCTTGAAAGGCAAGAATAAACACGCTCAAGAATCCGGCTACCCGATCCGAGTATTGCAGACTCGGAACTTCGATTCGGATATTCACAGGGCGCAGATCGCCGCAATACAAAACGCTCAAAGCTACATCCTGATCGAGAACCCCTATTTCTCCGACGACCGTACGATCTATGAACTGGCCAAGGCTCGCCGGCGCGGTGTCGAAATTCGAGTGATCATCCCGACCGCGGGCAACCACGGAGCCATGAACGCCAGCAATAAGGTCACTATCAACACCCTGCTGAAGAACGGTATTCGGGTTTACGGCTTTCCGGGCATGAGCCACGTCAAGGCCGCTATTTTTGATGGCTGGGCAAGCGTTGGATCGGCGAATCTCGACAAATTGAGCCTGAAGGTCAACAAGGAGTTGAATCTGGCGACCTCAGACCCGAAAACCGTTCAGGCATTGATGGACCGGGTGTTTATCCCTGATTTGATGATGTCCAGAGAGATTACTGAGCCAGTCCCGGTAACGGCAGGCAGCGGTCTCGCGGAAATCATAGTAGACGAACTGCTATGAATACGTCTAAGGTATCGTCAATATCTGGCATTGGCTTGGGAGGCATGGATGACAGAGTTATTACTTGCGGCCTTGCTGGTGCTCACAGTCACTTGGCTGATAGTGCGCATACGGCAAAACAAGGCCGCAGCAGGGGCAGAGTCAAGACCTAAGCTCAGTTCTGAGGGCAAATATCACGCCGTCGCTATCAAATACTCAGAAAACGCGTGCGATGCTGCAAAGGCGATGACGGGGCGGCGCTTCCTGTCAAGGGCGGCGCCCAATTTGCCACTTGCCGATTGCGACTTTCACAACTGTCAATGCAAGTTCACTCATTACCCTGATCGCCGCTCAAAAATCGACCGCCGCAGCCCTTTCAGTCACCGAAACATGACAGATGGAAGCGGCAGCTTCGAACGAGAGAAGCGGCAAGCAAAGGACCGCCGCAAAAATTCCGAGAGTTAGTACCCCAAATCGGCCACTACCAGCTGATAGTGCTCAAGCTCAACCTGATTTCGAGCGCGAACCTCGTGTAGATCCTTGATCTCTGCCTGCAATTGACCCGTACGCCCTGACAACTCTCTCATTTCAGCCAGCAGAAAAATCCGGTCTTCACTGCTTGTCTCGTCAGCGATCAGCGCCGCCGCATTACGAACCAGTTTATCTTCTATGCGGTCAAGTTCGTTTTCTCTCGATTCTATTTCTGAGGCAGCCCGATTCACGCTGCTCCTCAAGGTATACAGATGATGGCCGACATTGTAGGCATCCAGAAAATCCGGCTCCATATTGACACCACAAACGCCATTGTAGCTGCCACCGTTTGAGCCAACACTAAAGCCGCGATAAGGCTGGCAATACTCGACTAGACCCTGGTCACGCCCGTTCTGATACGCGGTAAAATCTGGCGTTACGCCGTGTTTGGCACATGCTTTGCGATGCTGCCCGAAGCGATCGGTGTTATATCCGCGCGCACCATCCTCATAGCCGATGGCGGTCCAGTCGCTGGTCATGCACTCGTCGCTACTCATCGTAGCGCAACCACTCAAACTACCCAGTACAATCGCCAGCCAGGCAAGACTCCACTTGCTGTTCATATTCCACTCCACAATTCTATATTCGATGATCATGCTCCCATAAATACACTTTGACAGCTGAACCTCAGCTTAAAACCGCGAATCACGACCAACTTCTCGCAGTCCCAATGAGACCTGTGTCACAGAGTCAAAGGCGACGCAGCGATACGCTGGCGCTACACCCGGGAATTCGAGATTTGACGAATGGAACTTGATGCAATCAGCGGCGCAGCGACGGTAGCGTTAACCAGCACCATCGCCTTTTTGCTGATCGCCAAAACCTGGAATGCTGTTAGTCGGTCTATCGCTTCAGCACCAAATTTCTCGGACCGCATCATGCACGAGGCAGCACAACGTTTCAGGGATGAGCTTGATCGCCTCACGAGCTCCCAGTCGACATACCTTAGCGGTATTCTCGTGTTTGTCATGCTGTTCGTTGCAGCATATTTCCTGCAGGCCGAACATCTGTTTGTAAACTATCCGTCGTGGCAGCTCAACATACAGCTGGGTTTTCTATTACTGGTTTTCGGCTTTGCGATCTATTCGCTGATCAAGACGGTTCGCCTTCGCCACCGAATGAAATTCATACGGGATGCGAATATCGCCGTTGGACATCAGTTGCAGCAGGTATCTACGGGCGAAACGCGTGTGTTTCACGACGTCGCGACAAGCGCCGGAATCGTGGATCACGTCGTTATCGGACAGAAAGGATTGTACGCAGTCAATGTTGTTGCCCGCAGAGCCTCCAAACCGACGCATGTGCGCCTGAACGGCCACAATATTGAGTTCTCAAACAGCAAGACCGTTCACCCAATTGTAAAAATCAGGGCGAAGACGGCTCGCCTGCAAAAGGACTTTCGGGCACTGCTTGGCCATGACGTTCGTGTGCGATCCGTAATTGCGATACCCGGCTGGGAAGTCGAAAAACAATCCTCGGATGAACACTTACTGGTCAACGAGCGAACAATCGCGATGCTCAGCGGCTGGAAAGACAAAACTGACTACCTCATGAACGAAGACGTCATGGCCTTGCAGGCAGAACTCATGTCGCGGTGTGCCAGAGACAGGTCCAAGCTCGCGAAATCAACCGATACTCTCGGCGGCCTTCAGTAGCTGTTGTTTGGCCTCTTCGAACTGGCCTGCGGCTTTCTTCAGGTAGGTATTCGCCTCCTCATCGTAACCGTCAGCCGATGCTGACCAAACGCGATTGATATAGCGCTCACCCGCTGCGAAATTACTCATGATGTCTGCGTAAGTTTGCAGGCCGAACAGGTGCACCATGCTTTCGCGGGCATCAGCGAAACGCCTCAGGTCCTCGCGAAGTTTCAGATCAATTCGATCACGAAGTACCGCGCCCTGTGTCAGCTCGCCGTTAATGATATCGCCGAGGTCATTCACAACGTTTGCGATCGACTCACGCAATTCGACACGGTTACCTTCGAGAACTTCCTCTGATCGAGCTAATGCACTTAGCTGACGCTTAAATATGACTAAGCCAATCAGGGCAGCGCCTGCAGTTCCTGCGAACAGTGCCCAGTTGACGTTCTGCACGTCCAGTGAGGTTGCGAATGCGCCGCCAATAAAACCGGCCGCAACGAGGAAATATCCAAAATTCTTCATAGTTATGCTCCTCTTTACGACGTGGCGACAATGAATGCCGCATTACCGACGCCGACCAGCGCCTCGCCCACAATCAGGCCAGCGGCAATTGGAATGCCTACCTCCTCACTCCAGGATTTACCTTTGCTACGGTCTGTAATTTCACGGGCCAGCGTACCAAGCGAATACGTCAGTACGATATTGAAAGGTAGATAAAAACCCAGCCCCACCGTAATTCCCAGGCCACCCATCAAGGCTGAAAGTATGCCGCCGAGAATGGCACCCGCCGCGTATTTTTGAGTCGGTACGTCACCGCCCATAATTCCATCGATGGTACTCGCCAGTGCCTGTGCTTGCGGTGCCGGCAGCTTTTCGCTGCCAAGCCCATAACCTTCTGCGTTGTGCAGAACGAAAATAACCATAATTACGACGATCGGGCCAAGCCATGCACCCGCAAACTGTCCGAGCTGCTGCATACGCGGCGTCGCACCGACCAGATAGCCGGTTTTGAGATCGAGCATCAGATCGGTGGCCTGCGACATCGCAACGCAGGTTGCTGCGCCCACCATGATCGCCGCAATAATTGAGTCCTCGCGATTCATGCCCGTGCCATAGCTGACGATGATCAGCAGCGTGATACCTACAAGCGTCATGCCCGATAGCGGTGACCAGTTCGTTCGCCCGATCGCTTCTGACAAGATAATGCCGGACATCCAGATCCAGATAGTTCCTACAATCGCCAGCGCAACACCACGAACGAGGCCAACCGATTCAACAGAGGTTACTGCCATGTAGGTGAGCAAGATAACCGCACCACCGATTGCGAAATACAGCAGCTTGATCGGCATTTCGTCACCCGAAACGGATGCCTCAACCTTTGACGCCTTTTGCATGGATCGAACAGCGCTCGATATCAACGGAAATGCGAGAATCACGCCCATAATCGCACCGCCTATCAGCATGCCGATACCCATCGGGCGATACAACAAAAGTCGTAGCGGTCCAGGCGTGTTGATTACTTCACCATTTGCGTCCGACGGGAACAAATCCAGCCCGGCCAGCAATGGTGAAAGAAACCAGTAGGCGACAAAACCACCGATGATAAAAGCGACGCCGCCCCGCCCTGCGATAAAGCCGACGCCGATCGTCATCAATGACAAATACCAGATCCCGTTCATGTATTCGGGCATGTTCAAAAACGTCCCGACGTTCCAGTTGTCGACGCCCGTTTTGATAGTCATCACATGTGCGCCGGCACTGATCGCTGCCGCAATCAACAGCATGATCGCCTTTCGCACGCCAGCGCCTGGCGACTTCAAAATTGTCGCGACGGCAACGCCACCCGGATAGGTAAGTCGCTCGTAGTCGATCATGTGCTTGCGCAATGGAACAATGAACGCGATGCCGAGATACGCACCGGCAATACAGCCGAAAGTCAGAACGACGGGATCAAACTTGTCACCGAAGCCGAGCAGAAAAATCGCCGGCACCGAGAACATCATTCCGGATGCCGCACCGTTCACGCCGCTCGCGATTGTCTGGACTATGTTGTTTTCAATGATGCTCTTGCGTCTGAGAATGCCGCGCAATATGCCGAAGCCAAGAATGGCTGCAAGCTCGGAACCCTCGATCGAAAAACCGAGCACCAAAGATGCGTAGCCGATGGATCCCGCGAGTATTACGCCGATAAACCAGCCGACGATCAGGGCGACCCAGGTGAGTTCAGGATATGGGCGTCCGATTGTGGTATCGCTCATGAAGACAATCCCCTCTTCTTATTTTGTCTGCGAGACTATCACAGAGGCTGCAGGCGTGCCGCCAACTCGTCCTTCACCAACATCTCATTGAAGTCGTCTGCCAGCTCCTCACAGGCTTTGAGGCACTGTCGCCAGACTTTTATCCGGTCTTCTGTTGAAAAGTTCACGAAATCGGTTCGATCCGGAATCTTGCCGTTGGGCAGTCTCGACACGAAGGACGGCGATGGGCTGATAAGAATTGTACGGTCAACATGCTCGGGATGCGGTCGCCGCCAGCCGAGCTTTTTGTCAAACCAACCCGGCACGATTCGATCGTAAAAATGTGGATACAAGGTCAATCGCTCTTCGACACTGTGCGGCAAATCGTGGTGATAATCGATCACGCCGCCATCGCGATAAACCCCGGGCGTCGCTCCATCAATGTCACGTACGCCAGTCAACACAAGTGGAATCGAACCCGTCGCTAAGACGGCATCTTCAAGGTTTCGCGAACCAAGCGCAATTTGTTGCAGCGGGAAGCCGGTGGCATCGAAAAACGGCGGCAAATCCCGCTCGTCGTAGAACAATGCCCGCTCGAAGAACAGACCCAGGGTCTTACGGCTCACCAGGTTCAATGCCGCAGCCGTAAACAGGCCCGCCCCCAAAATCACTCGTTTTTCGGACGCCAGAATATGGCGACTTCGCACCGCCATGACGTGAGTGCGAAATGTTGGGTGATTCAGAATCTCATCGACACCATTGGCTCCCAGAAGTAAACGCATGATCTCGCGGCTCGTCGCAGTAATCTCGTGAACATCCGGTTGATCACTGAATCTCTGCTCAACATAAGCGGATTCAAAGCGTTCGATTGCCGCGATGGGATCATTCTGTGCGTAGCAGGCAAATCGCCACGAACCGATGGAGGTTCCCAGCAAATGCACAGGCCCCTGCAGTTTGGGTACGACATTACACAGAATAGCCCTGTCCAGTTGACTGAGCACCAGCCATTTGGCACCCCCGGACGCACCCGCAATCGTTCCAATGGACGATAGGTCGAATCCATGGGTTTTGACGGACTTGAAGGCACCCATGCCAGCTTTTACTGTCAAGGAATAGGGTTTCACGAATGTTCGATTGGCGGGTTTTGTTGCCCTGTTGCTCTTTAGCCGAAGGGATGCGTCTTTATTATCGTTTGCTCGCGATCCGGTCCGGTTGAAATAATATCGACCGGAACGCCGGCCAGCTCTTCAATGCGAGCCAGATAATCGAGCGCTTTTTGCGGCAGGTCGTCGTAGTTCGTGATGCCCACCGTGGACTCCTGCCAGCCCGGCCATTCTTCATAAACCGGTTCACATTCGGCAAAGCGATCAACCACAACGGGCAAACCGGCAATAGGGTTACCGTCAATCTTATAGCCGACGCAGATCTGAATTGAGGCCAGATCATCCAGTACATCGAGTTTGGTTACGCACAGACCTGAGACGCTGCTGTTGATGATTGAGCGCCGCAACGCCACCGCATCGAACCAGCCACACCGACGTGGTCTGCCGGTCGTTGCGCCGAATTCTGCTCCGACTCTTGCAAGATGCGCACCGTCATCATCGAATAACTCGGTCGGAAACGGGCCGGCGCCAACACGAGTCGTATAGGCCTTAACAATGCCAAGTATGTAGTCCAGGGTCCGTGGTCCGACACCGGTTCCTGTGCTCGCCGCTGCCGCCACCGTATTAGAAGACGTCACAAACGGATAGGTGCCGTGATCTATATCGAGGAAACTGCCCTGCGCACCCTCGAACAAAATACTCTCGTTCGAATCCATAAGGTCCTGCAAAATCTGGGTGACGTCGGCTGTGATCGGCGCTACGATCTCCGCGTAGCCCAGTGCTTCATCGAGCGTCCTGGCAAAGTCCACGAGTTCTGCACCGTAGTAGTTCTTTAACAGGAAGTTGTGGTAATCGAGGATCTCGCCAAGTTTGGATGCAAAGGTTTCGCGCACGAAAAGATCCGAAACTTTCAATGCCCGCCGGGAAACCTTGTCCTCATAGGCCGGACCGATACCACGCCCGGTGGTTCCGATCGCACCGGATCCGCGTGACTTTTCTCGCGCCACATCCAGTGCGACATGCGATGGGAGAATCAACGGACATCCGGGACTGATCCTGAGCCGCTCATAGACAGGCACGCCGCTCTCGATCAACGCGTCCGCTTCGGT
>Ga0055584_100003300_pt1 | contig 15927 bp, 4 predicted proteins | sample OSDHelmetaG_FD_58716 | JGI IMG/M metagenome (GOLD analysis project Ga0055584, IMG submission 58716) | Pelagic marine sediment microbial communities from the LTER site Helgoland, North Sea, for post-phytoplankton bloom and carbon turnover... | ecosystem: Environmental > Aquatic > Marine >... | reverse complement strand
GGCATCGGAATTACCGACAACCGTGTTCAATCCGGTCGCCAGCATGAGACTGGCGAAAGCGAGGGCGCGGGCGGGCATGGTTGGAAACACTGGGAAAACAAAGAAAATCCCAGACTCACCACCCGGCTTTCCTGACCCGGCTTTATACTCTGAAAAATGTGTTTTGAATAAATGCATGCAAGATTTTTTAAATGGTCGTATGGTAGATAAAGTACTCCAGGGGCGAGCAAACACCCTGAACGCCACCAAGACTCGGAAAAGACGAAACCGATGATGTGGAGCGCGTCTCGCAAGGTGGGTTCTGTAGGGCGCTTTTCGAAGTCGGTGTGCGCGCTGTCGGCCGCCGAGGGCTTGGTGCTGCTGTCCAAGCCGGCGCGCGGACCGCGGCGCGTGCCGACGGCGAACGTGCACGTGCCGAGCAGGCGTCCGGGCGCGGGGCCGGACCGCGTTGTGACGGTACCCATGTTCACCGCCGGCAATGACGAGCTGCTTTCCCCCCCCTTAACGCAGTGGCCGAGCGTGGCGACGTCCGACTTCGCGTGTGTGCGCCACGCCGCCGTGCTGCCGAAAGGCTGCGCCAGCGGCACCCTGCGGGTTACCCTGCTCGTGTGGTTTTCGGAGGAGTGCATGGACGACCGCCCGGTGTCGATGCTGTCTCGGCGTTTGGGGTTGACGACGGCCGCGGGCGTACCCGTGCAGGGCCCCGTGGTGGTGTGTGGCTTTGGACCGGCCGGGGAGCGCGGCTGGTCTGACTACGGCGCGGGAAGCCCCGTGATCCACGGGGCCGGCGAGTGGGTGCACGTGCCGACGCTGGGAGCGTGCGTAGAACGCGTGCCTGTGCTGCCGTCTCAAGCGTACGCGAATTGCCACTCGGGGGTGGGGCTGGAGGCAGAAACGAAGAAGCGCGAAGTATAAGTAGGGCGGGGGGAGTGGTGGCGTAAGGGGACCACGTTGCTGAGGGCTTTTCCGCATGTGGCTGTTTTTCTGTTTTTTGTGCGCTCTGGCGGTGGCGCTGTTCGCGGTGGCGATTCGAAACCTCGTGATCGCGGCCGTGGAGCGCGTCGAAACGAGAGAGCCTCGCACTCTTGCGGAGCTGCGGTTCATCGTGCACCTTTTGCACGGCGATCCGGAGAAAGTCCGGCTCGTCGCGAAGAGAGACCGGTCGGCGCCCTCGGGCAGGCGGGGAGGGGGGGCGAAGGCGACCAGAGCAAAGCTTGGCGAGGAGCAGCGCAGGCAGAAGGCGCTGGACACGATTCGCAAGCGCATGGGCCACAAGCTTGCGGAGCGCAGGAAAGAGCGCGAGAAGAGCAGCGGCCGGCTGTGGGACTACTTTGGCTGGAAAAACTCGTAAATGTACGTAAGAGTAAGAAAATGACGTATTTTGGAAAATAAATTACTGGTGTGCGCTGTTCTACACGTCTGCCTCTGCCTCCTCCACCGCGACTGTCTCTGTGCACAGCATAGCTTGTGCAAGAGACGACCATCCAGCTGGGCACTCGGCGCAACTGTCGCTTTTTTTATTTTCTTGGAAAAATCCCTCGGGGCACGCTTCGCACGAAAACGCTATTAAACTGTTTTGGAAAAAGCCGAGGGGGCAATCATTGCAATCAGTAGCTACGAGCGTGGGCGAAAACTGACCAGCGTTGCACAAATTATGAAGACACTCTGAAGCCCCCTCTGCAGAAGAAAACGTGCCTGACGCGCACGCCTTGCATTCCTGCTTCGCATACTCGTCTTGGTAAAACCCCTTGGGACAGGCGGAGCACCCCGACTGTTGTGTGGTTGCACTGTAACGCCCAACTGCGCACGCATGGCACTCTACCGCGTTTCTTCTGTCTGAAAACAATCCTGCTGGGCAGGGCGCGCACGATTGGCCGAAAGGGTTGTGGAAGCCTGCGTCGCAATCGATTTTTGTCTTTGCCGTGCAGCTGCTCACAGAGAAAGCGCCCGCGCTCAAAGTCGCAAAGCCGAGAGGACACATCTTGCACTTGGCAGCCGTCTCTTCATCTTGGTACGTGCCCAACGGGCATCGCGTGCACGACGAGACGCTCTTGTCTTTAAACGTCCCCGCGGCGCACTGCCTGCACGTGTGCCCCTCTTTGTCCGACGCAGCGTCTTTGCCTCCCCAGATCCAAGCGTACCCGTCGTCGCAAACACACTTGTACTCCAGAGAGGCGCACCTTCCGTGTCCCGCGCAGCCGTAGACGCTGTCCGTCGGTTTGCTCGAGTAAGGCACGAAAGACTCGTCTTTGCAGGCACAATTGTAAGCTGTGCTGCCCTCGAAGCAGTCGCAGGATGGGTGTTCCCCGTCGTCAAAAAATGCAATTTTCGGAGAAAAATCGCGCTCCACGTAGCCAACGCGAGTGCTGGCTGAAAATGTGTCTGCCGATGCGCCGCCCGTAGACATAGCCACGGGAGCAAAATCAAAGAGCTTGCACGTGTGCACGCCCTTGTAGGTTTTGACCCAATAGTGCCAAAGTTTGCAGTCCTGTTGGTTTGTACCCCAGACAAACCCAGTTGGTGGCGGGTACTGCGAGTTGCTCATTCTGCACGGCGAGTTAGGGTAAGCCGAGTAGCACCAGTAGTCGTTGCTAGAACTCCATTTCTGCAACTCGGGATTCGTGGGCGGGCAAGGATTGTAGTCGGGCGATGACGGATCGGCGGCAAGACTGCACGGCCCCTTAAAAATTTCACACCCAAGTCCTCTGTCAACGCCGTCGCCTGGTGAATTAGTCCCCGTGTGCATTCTAAACCCTGTGCACGACTGCCGGCTTGTGCACAGGGCACTGCACTCCTCGTGAGTGAGTTTAATCGCAACTTTCTCACCACCGACCTCGGTAGCGTGGGAGTGGCTCGGATAGTGGCTTAACATCCAAACCAGATCGCTGTCTTGGCACGCAGCGGTTTTTGCCAGCGTGTAAGCTACCTCCGTGTTCAAAGCGTCAAAGTCTTCCTCAAACTGCCACGCGCGGCACAGATCGTCGCTGCCACACGCCAGCTTGCACTGGGAGAAAGTGGTCACCTCGGGGTGCGCTCTCAACATCATGTAAGACGATTCGAGAAATGTTTTGCCGACGTACATAGTGTTGCTGTACATGCCGCTCTCCACTCCTGCTCTTGTGGGAGCGCATCTCGGCCCAGTAAAAGGCGTAGAACTATCGTAGTCCCAAATGTATTTGTCGTCACTGTCCAACTTTGGGAAAACGGCGCAAGTGTTTGGATCTGCGCCTTTCCCGTTCTCGTAGGCGCACAATATATTTTCGGAGTTCCAATCGCTGTTCGTGGACGCTGCGTCCACGTGAGCGTAAAGTCCGTGCTGTTTGCACAACTGGCAGGCGTCTGGATTTTTCACAAAGCCAATATTCATTTTTGCCGGATCGTAGCAAATGTCGTAAGCACCTGTCGATCCCTTGCACCCGGGCACCCTGTCGTTGCTGGCTGTCTCAAAGCATTTTAAACCGGCCGCGCAATTATCGTTTTGCGTGTCGCAGTCTCCCTTGCACTCACCTAAGTTTTTTGCATTGTCATTATTGTTCGATCTGTCAATATTTTTCAAACTAAACCCGCCGAACCATGTCGCTAAATCTTTAAAGAGAGAGCAGCCCATTGATGGGTCAAAGTGAAACAAGTAGCATTTCAGCTCCTCCCAATGCGCCGCCGTGCAGCCGTAGGTTTTCTCGCACAGCTGCGCGCACTGCTCCGCCGTCACCGTCAGCAGGGCTCTTGGCGGAGCCTTTCCGGAAGCCGTATCAGGATTGTAACAGAAATCCCAGTTATTGGCATTTGGGGTGCCTTTGCAGCCAGGTGTCTTTTCGCCCTTATCCCTTTGAAAGCACTTGAGCCCGGGCATGCACTGCCCCAAGTCGCAATCTCCGCCGCACATCGGAATGGTTCCACTCGGGCTATTGTCGTTATAATCATGAACAATATCCGCCGGCAAGAACCACGGCGCGTGCCCAAAAGGAAATTCTGTGCCAGCAGCGCCAATGCTGTGCACACTGCCCTTTATCTCAAATTTGTCGGTGGCGTGTTCAGTGGTTAAAATAGAGGGCATGGCTCTTGCCTCCAGCACCTCTTTGTGCACGTTAATCGCATGATCCGTTCTTGTGCGCGCCGCCAGCACTTGGAGGGAAGCCGTCGGATCGTAGCAGGCGTCGTGGCCGCTGGGTATGGCACCATGGCAACCAGGCACGGGTTCTGTACTGTCTCTTTGGAAACATTTGAGATGTGGCAAGCAATCGTAGTCGTTGTTGCAATCGTGCATGCACTCTTCAAACATTTGCTTATTTTTGTTTGCCTGCTCTCCATTGACAAAAGGTTTGGAGGTGCTTGTAGTGCCGTCGACGCCCACTTCCACTAGCCAAGTGCTCACTGTGCTGAGAGCCGTCATCGCTCCGGCAACGTACAAATCTACGTTGGACGTCTCCCAGTCGGTTGGCAGGCAGTAGTCGGTGCCCGCATCGGCTTCGCCGCCGCAGTGCGTGCGAATGGCATCTGTGCCTGCGCTTATACATCTCAAACCTTCTTTGCACTCATTATCGAAGCCCTCGCAGTGCCCTTGGCATATGTCGCACGGCACCGTCTCGGTGCAACTCGAGCCAAAGGCGTCGGCTTCTGCGGCGGCTAATGCGTTTTCAAGGGAAAGTGTCTCAGCGGCGTTAGCGGCTTTTAAAGCTTCCAATTGTTTCTCCAAATCTGTCTTTGTCGTGTTTTTAGTGTTTAACATAGTTTTTACCTCATCCTGCCACTCTCTAACCCATTTATACTGGTTGCTTATTCCCCCAGTAATGCTTCTGTATCTGCTTGGATAAATAGAAATCATCCCTTGATAGTTTCCTTCCATTACAACCCAATCTTTGTAATCCGCAAGTTTCTCGGCTGTGCAAACGTTCAGGCAATTTGCACTAGGGACCACATAATTACACTTTCCGTTTGATGTATAGTCTTCTACGCAAGTGTAACAACTTTCGCTGCCAGAAGGTGCTTTTGCATAGCAACCAGTTGGACACACGTCGTCGTTGGAAAAATAGTCATACGTGTCCTCGTCATAAGCGTCATACCCCGCACTTTCATAATACCGATACCCCGGAAAGGAAGAATATCTGCCTACGTAGCATTTGTCAAAACTATGCTCTCTCGTCATTGCACTCTGAACTAAGTTGCCATTATACACATAATTGCACATTTCGTACACGCACATTAACAAAAGCCGCGAACCAAAGAATGTTTTTCCCTCGAACTCATAGTCCCAAAATTCCGTTATAGCGTTATAGTCTTGTTGTTCCATTAAATCAATTGCAAGCAAGTCCGTATCTAACGTCCACTCTTTTTCAGTCAAAAAAAAGTCATCAAGTGGCACCACATCTCTATCATAAATTTGCTGAAACACGTCGTCCAGTTGCTGCAGCCCCATGGGCAAACAGGGTGGCGCGTTTAAGTTTACATCGAAAACACCGTACAAACCCTCACTTATGCACCCGGTAACTTGCTCTCGCGGCCACGTGAAAGGGTCAAAGTTATAATACCCTAACCTTTCGTAAAAAGAGTAAGCGTATTCGGTGTTTGATTCAAATGCCACATCGGTCGTGCCGCCAGTGTACACGTGCGGGCTGAAAGATGAAGTTGTTTCCACGCGCTCAAAGTTTATATCGTTGTCCAAAATGCCAATCTGATTCTGCTTTGCAGTCTCTGCGTCAAGAGCCGCCGCCTTGTAATCGTCAAGCTCTTTTTGCAACGCTGTGCTGTCAAAAGGGTTCACTCTGTACTGGTAGTTCGGCTTCACTAAAAAGACTTCGTGATTCTTTTCCAAAACGGCCAGTCTGTGCGGGTACGTACCCTGAGACTCGACGACAGAGTGCACGTACGTCAGCGCTTGTTCCGTCAACTCGTAGTTTGCGCAGTGCTGCCAGTCCTTGATGTTGCACGTCTGTTGAGTGCTTGCCGAGATGCACTGCGTGCGATCGTTCTTATTCCAAAAGTAATCACCGGCAAGCACGCTGCAGGGATTCTCGGGGCGCATCACACCGATTTTGGCAACCATTTCGCCCGCAGAGGCTTCGTACTGCGTGTTGCCGTAAGCTCCAAAAAGCAGAGCGTTGGCGTCAGGGACAAGTCTGGACAAAACGTCCGTGTCCTCGTTGATGCGCACCCGCTCTGCAGGAAACAACGAGCACAGACTTGAGTCCACGCCCACCCACGCGTCTCCCTCTGTTTTCACCTGGCATTGATTTCCCAGATTCAGTACGGTAGTTTCAGTGTCGCCGTTAGCATCGCCCAGCGACATTTCGGCGCACAGCGGCACGTCTCCGTAGCCTGTAGCACCAAGAACACACGTCTTGCCCGAGTCGTCGACGTTTTCGCAAAACTCTGGTTGTCTTTGTTTTTTGTAAGCCGTGAACTCAGCGCCAGGCAGCGTCACGTACACCTCAGAGTGGGGGGTGCCGATAAAAATATGAGCATTCAAAAAGCAGGCATACGTTTGCGCGCTTTCATCCTCTCGAACCACAACACCACTGCACGATTCGAGAATGCATTTTGCTCTGCAAGCCTCTGCGAACTGTTCGAAAGTGTAGTCTGCGGTCGAGGAAGGAGGAGAACCAGAGGAGTCGCTTACGGTGACACCGTCTGCTGTTGCGTACGCCATGGACGTGGTGTGGTCTCCTAGGCTGGCCAAAAAAACTTTCCCAGGGTGCGCGTACCAAAGAGTCATCTGCAACGGCTTCCAGTAGTCGTGCCCATCCGCGTCCGAGCCCAAGTCCGAGCAGAACTGCGGGTTGTACTTAGCCGGGGTCGCGCCCACGACAAGTTTTCGCACGCCCCTGTCTCGCACGGTACCCTCTCCCGCGCACACGCGCGCGTCTTTCAGAGTGTCGGATTTGAGCCACTCGGTCTCAAACATCCCCGGTCCGGGAGCGCACCATCGCCTGCTGGGATTTTCACTTTCCTCCAGTTTCGGAAAGACCGCGGAGTCGTAGAATTTGCCCAAAATGACGGCGCGCCCTGGATCTTGCGTCAAGCGCTTTCTTCGCAAAGATGTCGTGAGCAGCACGACGTCGTTGTGTACGAGACTTTCTAACATGCTGAAACCCAACGGGCAGCAAGAATTGAAAGGATCGTAGTCGTTTCCAGAACAGGTGCAGGGCACGGAGACGCTTACTGTGCTGGGGGTAAAACTGCACACGCCGCTGAACAAGCAGTAAGAACACGTGCTGGCGCAGTTCAGACCGCCGAACCCCTCCTTACAACCCGCGCAGGTGGAGGATGCAAAATTGTAGTTGCGGGGGTCCTCGTACGCTTCGCTGGGAGGCAGCCCGTTAAAGTTGGCTTTCACGTACAGCTCAAACTCCTCCACCCCCCAAGTGCCTACAGTGGCCAGATCGTCGAAGTAAGGCGCTGGCGGGTCGCCGCACAAACACCTTGCCTCGTAGAACTCCTCGCCCTCGCCGTCTTTGCTGCCCCAAAGACACTTGCCGTATCCGAAGCACGGCTCGTCGGCGACCGTGACGCCCGGGCAGCGTCGAGAGCATGTGCGGGACCCATAATGTTTTTGACAGGTGTGGCAGCGGTGGCCGTCCCAAAAGCCCCACGCCGCGCTCGACAAGCAGTCGCATGAGGAAATGGCTGTTTCGTAGCCTGGTCGCGCCCGGCCCACGTACGTGCCAGTGAGCGTTCCTCGTTTCGCCACGCTGTACGGAAATATGCGGGCCGAACCCGAGCGCGTGTACGCCGTAGGGGCAATGGCACCCGTATTGACAAGAGACACGGCGTAAAACCCAGCAGGGTTCGGACTCATTCCCTCCACGCACTCTGCGCTCGTTGTGCGCACTTGAGAGCATCTGCGAGAGTAGGGATCGTAGCTGAAGTACGTGCAAACGCCGCCGTCGGTGGTCGCGGCGACACACAGAGCCGCGCAGGCGTCGACAGACGCCACGTTCGTGCCCAGAGACGAAGCCGGCGCTCTGCAAGACGCCGGGAATGCGTCGCTCGAATGCAGCTGCACGTAAGTCTCGTCAAAGGCGTCAAACGGAGTAGGCGGTGCCTCGGCCCAGCCTGGGTAGCTGGCGTCTAACTTTTGCAGAAAACCATTAGTGGTGTGAATGTAAGCGACTTTCTCCACCGGGTAGGCGACAAGCGGCCCAGCCTTGCCCAAAACGCACTCGCCTCTAAATCTGCGGTGGTAAAATTCACGGTAGTGAAAGCATCCACAGTCAGACAAAGCGCGACAATGCCCCGCGCAGTCGGCCACAGTCTTTACGGCGTCGGTGGGCTGCACATTGGCTTCCATTTCGACGCCGCATCTGTACCCGTAGAATTTGTCGTAGGCTACCGCCGACTCGTTGTACAGCGCCTCCACTCTTGCATAACTCTCCACAAAAAGCGTTTGCTCTTGGAGCGCTCCGTTGCCCTCATCGTACCAATATCTGCGTCGAAACATCCCCTGCCGGTCAAAGTTGGACGTACCACCCACGGAAAGCGCTGACTCGGATGCCAACGCTTTCTCGTCGTCCAGCAATTCGTAGTCCGACAGCCCTTCCAATTTTACCTCTGGTCGGTTGAGAAAAGGCAGCGTCGGATCGTCCTGCTCCTGCGGCACGTTCAAACATTCTGGACCGCCAACAATGTCGGCACTGGACACGCTGCCCGGAAACTCTTCAAAAGGAAGCACGAAGTAGTCGATTGGCGCGTTAGTGGGACACTCGTTGTGCCATTTTCTGTACGCCTCCGTCACCATGTAGTAGCGCTTCGAGTCCTCCTCGGTAGCGTCGTACCCGGCAAACACGCGCGCCTCGGAGCAAGTGCCGTGCCCCGCACACACCGTCTGGTCGTCTTCCACGGCCAAATCCTTCACGGGACATCTGAGCTCGCAGTTGACACCCACGTAATTTACGTCGCACTGGCAGGTGCCGGCGCGCGTGCATATGCCGTGCCCGCTGCACACGTCGGCCATCGATTTCCTCGTCTCGTTGTATCCCGGGCACACCTTCTCGCAGGCGTCTCCGCGGTATCCAGTCAGATCCAGCGTGGTGATCGGCGTGGACGACAACCCGTGCCTTTGGTTGCTCGGAATGAGATTCTTCTCTCCCGTGATTGGATGTGTGAGACTGAGCAGCTTTGCCGGATCGCACTGGCACTGGCCCGTGAGCCCGCACTGCCCGCGACTGCTGCACGGTGTCAAATTCGGAGATCTATCCGACTTCCTCTGCCTCCACAGCGTCCCGGCGGGCACGTCGGCTTCTGGCGCAAGCAGAACACAGGTGGAAAACATGTAGCAATCGCTAGTTGCCGCTTCCCATTTGGAAAATAAACAGCGAAAGTCGTCGAGACATTCGCTTTGGCAACCCTCTTCCGACACCCGATCTTTTCCGGAGAGAATGGAATTCTCAACGTCGCAGCCGCTGTCCATCTTCACCATATCCTCCCCCGTGTCCACACCCGGGCACCTGCGGCTGCAAGAACCGCCGAAGAACGAAGAGCTGGAGTACAGGCTCTGAGCAATGACGACGTCGTGGAAATCGCACTCTCTGCCGCCACAGTCAAACTCGGCCGGGCTCGACTCAAACTTCAGCTTCGTTGTTTCCCATGTTGCCTCCATCGCATTAAAGTAGCGCATCATCAACTGCTTCGCGCCCTGGTGCGCGTACAAGCGAAACGCAGACATGCCTGGAAACGCAGTCGTGTTTGTGCCCTCGTGGTCTCCAAACTCCACCGCCAGCACGTTCATGGATTGCCCCTTCCAGTTGGTCACGGTGGTGTTGACTCTGCGCGCCAGCGGGGACATGCACCGACAAACTCCCGAACCTCCTGCGTCGCACGCGGACAGCTGCCACTCCGTGCCGTTAGACATGTACGTGAGCGAGTTGCACGCAGGACCACCGTCGGGACTGTCGCACTCTACCTTGCACCCCTCCTCCGCAAGAGCGTCCGGGTGGCTGCACGCGCAGCGACCCTGGATCTGCATGACCGGGTGGTTTTTAATAAGATTATTGTCTGGGTCCTCGTAGAAAGCATCCGCCGCGGCAGAGTCTTTTCTCCTGTACGTGCAGGTGCCGCCCAAACTGTCTTCGGCGCAAGGGCTGTAGTCGTCGGCCATGGGACACTCGAGCTCGCACGCGTCTCCCGCCATCCAGCCTCCCTGCCCTCGGCAGTCGCACACGGCGGCGCTGCAGTAGCCCTTGGCGGTATTCTCCGCTTTTTCCGTGCAGTAATGGACCCAGTCTACTTTTTCCCATTTGCCGTTGTCGCTGCAGTCTGCGGGCAAAAAGTCTGGCTTGGCCGTCTCGTCAATGGCGTCCCAGTACTTGTCTCTGTCGTCGCACAGCTGAGCAAAGTCGTCTTCGGCCACTTTGGCGATGCACTCAGCAGAGCAATTCGCCGTCGTCAGTTCGTCGGGCTTCGTGTCATTGCGCAGCGGCGCGCAGTACTCCGTCTCCCAATCAAACAACATGGCGTTCTTCGCGCAGTCGGGCGTAGCGAATTTAGATAGCACAGGCTCGCACGCGATCGTAAGCGCTTGATCTCCCTGCCAGTTACCGCAGTCGCCAGTGCCCGTCTTCGACTTCAAAAGGCGGGTGTAGGCACAGTAGTCGTGCCACGGGACTTCGAACACAGCCTCGCGCTCGTGGGCGCAGCCTCTTACGTGCCCCCCAACTGCCTTCTCAACGCCGGCGCAAAACGACATGGACAGCTTCGGCTGGTCGACCGCAGGTTTGTAAGACGCCTGCATCGTGAGACTGCGACCGAGAGAGCGGTGCAGGGTGGCGCAAACAGCCGACTTGTTCGAAAACACCCATAGCTGAGACACGCGCGCCGCCCCGGAAGCGGCTACGCCGACAAAGTCGTCTGCCTGCATAGTTATGTTGCGCACTACACTGGACTGGTCAGAAAATTTAACAGAAACGAGCTCTGTCTCCCAGTCGAACGTCATGATGACGCGGTAGTTTACACCGGGCACCACGATAAATTTGCAGTTGTCTTCCTCTCCCACGCTGCACGCAAGATCATTCTCCGTCGGTGCGTTGACGTCGTAGCCGAAGCCGCCGTAGTAGTGCATCAGCAGAGACACTAGCGTGCCGTTCTTTCCCAGCACGGCCACGCGGCCACGCCCCTCCGAAGCAAGGCGCACGTCGAACTCTACGCGAGCGGGGGGTGGCCGTGCAACGGTCCCCGAGTTCACCTCTGCAGTCGCATCCCCAGCATGAACCACTCCACTCTCACCGACCAGGGCGGCACTGGCCACCCCGTTCAAAACAGGCGCGTCCAGAGAACCCGCGCCGTAGATCATCACTGTTTCGTTCGTGCCGTAAATCTCTACTTTCCTTTGCCCCTGCACGCTGCTTACCTCTGGCCGACCGCCTCCGAGCTCGTCAAGGTGGAGCAGCAGCGTGTCGTCGCAGGGCTCGAATCTGGGCGGCGTGGCGCTCTCGGCGATCTCGGACGCGGGGACGACGCACCTGTACTCGGCGCCTCCCTCCCTGCCAGTAACGCTGCAGTCTCCGAGCAGGCAGTTGACGCACTTGCCAGTGGAGGCGTCGATGCCGACGTCGGACGCGTCCGGGCGCCTGCACTGCAGCACCCGCTTGCCGTCGCGGGTGGTGCCTAAATCGGAGCACTGGTCCTCAGGACCGCACGCCTGCTCGCACGCCGACGGCGACTCGGCGTCGAGCACCGCTTTGCACACTGCCATCGCCATGTCATTGTCCACAGCCACGCTGGACGCGTGCAGCGCCGTCTTCGCGCGCAGCGCACAACCACGGCGCGCCGCCAAACGCACGGCGTCCTCCAGGTTGATCTCGCTCAAGCCCTCGAGACTCTCCGAACACACCATTTCAAACGGGCTCACGTCCAGCACCGTCGGCAGCGCCTCACATGACACCGTCAAACCGGACTCGTCCGTAGGCTTTAGTACTTGTTCACCGTCGTCGCTGCAAAGGTACAATACTTTCGCCTGCGCGTCGTCCGCACTAGGTATGTTGGCGCACGACCCCGGGTCGACTTCCGAGTCGGCGGCGCACGCGTCGCGAAGCCCGAGCTCGGTGAAAAGTGAGTGAAAAGCCGCCTGCAGGTGCCTCGCCTCGGGCGTGTCCAGCAGCGCCGTAAAGTTGAACGGATATCTCACCGAGCCGGCGCGGTCGCTCACTTCCCAACAGAACGCCGAGGCGTCCGCCGCGTCCATCAAAGCCGTCGGCGCCGTAAACGCCACGCCGTCCGGCGGCAGTGCCCGTTCGCAGCCCGACACGAGCTTCGTAGAGTCTACTCCAGCCGTTTCGGCGAGATCGCAAAGCTCGTCCAAATTCTGCATAGCGTTCGCCTCTGTGCACAAGTCCGCGGGCACGCGCTCTCTGTAGTGCGCGCACTTCTTGCCCCACTCAATCGTGTTTAGTAGAGTAGAATTGCAGGACTCGGCACACCCCTTGGTGCGCAGCGCCGGCGGTTCCTGCGTGCGCATGAGCTCGTAGCAGTAGCTCCACGTGTCGAAATCGTTCAGCGCCTCCATGCACACGTCCACGTAGTGGCACGCGCCCTCGCCTTTGTGAAGGCAGTCGTACCTCGTCGTGTACTGGTGGCACTCAGCTTCCGTGACAAGATCCTCCCCGTCCTTGTTGACGCGCTGCGTGCACTTCATGCTCGGCTCCCAGACAGAAAAAGGTGTGTTCATTACGTGGCAGAACGGCCCTGTGCGCTTCGACCACCTGCGGGACAGCGACACGGCGCCTCTCAGCGCGCTTTCCTCGCTCGAAAGCTCCGTCTTCTCGTCCCCATTCGCGTCCAAAAACTTCAATATGCCGTTCTCGTAGCTGCCGCACTGCGAGTCTTGAGTGCACTCCATGATAGGATTGCCGGCGTCGCTGTTGACGGGCATAACTTCACAGCGCTCGCTGTTGCACTCTGTGCTGTCTTTCCACGGCGCCGCAAGGCAGCCGAACCCGCAAGTGTCTCCGTACCAGTCCCGCTTGTTCCTGCCCGTTGTCGCCTCTCCAGTCTGCTCCGTAAGCTCTCCTCTGAAAATAGCCAGGCGCTCCGCCTCCGTCAGATCGTCTTGCGGAGAGCACTCGCACCTGCTTGCGTCGAAACCTCTCACGTTTATTTCAAACTCTAAAAACTGCTGCAGCGCGTTGGCCACACACTGCCCGTGCCCGCTGCACTGCTGACCGTTCTCGTCGGGCTCGCCGCAGGCTATGCCGCAGTCCGTGCCGCTGTAGCCGTCCGCGCAAATGCACGACACCCCGTCGTCGGCGCACAAGCCGTCGTTCTTGCACTCGAGCGTCTCGACGTGGGCTACCGAAACCACTACCCCCTGGTCTATCAGCTCTTTGTCCACGCAGCGCCGAGAGCAAGCCCCCTTGGGGTCCTCTTTCAAGTTAAAGGGGTAGTAAGAGAGCTCGCACTTGCTGCAAAACGACAGGGCGTCGGCGTGCGGGGCGTCGCAGTCGCACTGCGGCTCCACCGTGCTCGTTTTGCGTCCGAACGTGTCCTTAGGCTCTCCGGCCCCGTTGCAGGTGGTCCTGGTGGCGAAAGTCGTGCACGAGGCTACGTCGTCGTTGTTCATGACGCTGAGTTTTGGGTAGTACTTATCTTTGCACTCCTCGCAGTGCGATTCTGTCGCAAAGTTGCCGGAGCACGCGCCACAGACCACAGACTCGTCGGCCAGCCCAAAGTTGGACACGGCGCACGTTCCCCGACCGTGGCAGTGTATTTTGCGGCCCACTTGGAACTCGAATTCCGAAGCCGCGGGCTCAAACGACGTGCACTGCAGGCGACAGTCGCTGCCGTAGTGTCCCGGAATGCACTTATTGCAGCGCTCCCCTCTGAACACGGGTTTGTCATACACGGAGTCTACGTCGCAGCTGCACGTGCCGTCGCCTCTACAGTCTCCGTGGCCGCTGCACGTCAGAGAGCGAGTGCAGCCACACCCGGGGCCCTCGAACGGGCTCTCGCAGTCGCAAACAGCCTTGGTGTAGCCAGACGAGAAGTCCTCGCGGCACTCTCCGTGCCCTGAGCACGCCTCGGAAGATTCGATGATGGCCCCGGTGGGGCAGCGGTACTGGCACGCTTCGCCTATGAACAGCTCTCCGCACTCACAAGCGGCTATGCCCGGAGACGCAAGGAAGCAGGAGCCCCGGCCGGAGCACGCCTCGTTAATAAACTCTGTTTCCATCCCCGGGCAAGCCACGTTGCACGCCGGAGCCAAGTGGTACCCGAACTCGCATGCACAACTGATGACGCCAGCGTTGTCGTCGCACCGCCCGTGCCCAGCACAGAGCGTGTTGTTCACGAGAGGACACGTTCTGGCGCAGGAGGACCGCCCGTCCTCGGACGGAAAGTAAAAGGGTTGACACTGGCAAAACCCAGTGGCGTTGTCGCACTGGCCGTGCCCACTGCACAGATGCAGCTCCCCGCCGTAGTTAAGCATCTCGAGCTCTTTGTTGTAGTCGCCGTCGGCGTCGAGGACCACGTCTTCAAAGGCGGGTGTCGCTGAGCACAAGCGGTTGCAGTCCGGCCCCGCGTACCTGTCCTTGCAGGGCCCTGCGCACCGTCCGTCGTCGGTCAAGTCGGCGTTGCACTGCTCGCACAGCGGACCGACCAGGCGATCGGGGCACCGGCAGCCCCACAGCGTGCCCAACGTGGCGACTTGAATATTCAGCGTGTCGCAAACGCCGCCGTTCTCACACGCGCACTCCCCGCAGTACTTGCCCGCCCAGGGCCCGAGGCAGCGGCACGTCTCCTTTGCGGACACCCACTCCCCGCCGTGCTGGCACGGCACTATCACCTTCTCGAATTCGTCAATGATAGGGTCCGCGCTGCGGTCCACCAGGAACGCAAGCGCTGCTAGAGCAAGCGTCAGCACAAAACTGTAACCGATGGACCGACCCACAGCAGCCATAGTGCGGGACGAAGGGTTCGCGGAATCGATACATCCTTAAACAACAAGCGGAGAGCCTAAATAGTAAACTTTTTTTTTAATATGAAACCAGTTTGCCACTGTTTTTTCTTAATTGCCGCCAAAAGCGCAGTCGTAGCACATGCACTGTGCCATGTTCTTGCCGTCGGCGCGTTTACGGCATAGATCACTCTCGTCCTCGTCGTCCTCGTCGTCCTCGTCGTCCTCGTCGTCATCGTCTTCCTCATAATCTGTTTCCAGCACAACGTCTTTTGATGTCACCCGACTCTTCCCCTCGCTGCTTGAAACGACGGGCGAAACAGACGCAACCGCGCCATCGCTTCCCCTCTCCACGCCCTGACTGCTGGGCGCCACCCGCGAAAACGCGCTCCTCGCCACAACTCGAGGCAGCTTGCCGCGAGGAGCAACGCGATCCGCCACTTCAATCGCGGCGCTGTATCGCTTTACGGGCCGAAACACTTTATCGCTAAACGGCGCGTACAGAATTTCCTCGTCGTCGCCCTTCACCTCGGCCACGTACTCCCTGGCCATGATTTCGACAAGTTGAAACATGGACCGCAGCTCCATACTGCGCGGCTCCGGACGGCTCCGCGTCTTTGCCATCGCGCGCACCTGCGCCTGCACGTGCGTCTCCGTGAGCAGCCGTATCAGCCTCAGCGCTCCGCTGTCGAGCGGAAAACAAGAAGCACCAACAAGCTTTAAATACGCCTCGCAAGTGACACGAAGGCTTGCGCGCAGCGCAGACGCGCGCAAGGCAGATTTTCGGTAATAATTCTTGTACTGCAAGAGCCTTGCCGCCTCCATGAGCACGGGAAGCAGCAAGACACGGCCGCGTTTATGATCTTGCTGCTCGCTTGCCGGCGTCGAGTCCCGCGCCCGGCGCTTCTCGCCACGCCGCTCTTCGCAGCTCCCTGCACCACTCGACGCCGGAGACGCTCTCGCCATCCTTGCCGCCTTCTTCGTCCTTACCATAACGCCCGAAGATCGTCCGACCGCACGGCGACGACAGCAGGAGGAAAGGGAAGGGG
>Ga0055584_100003299_pt1 | contig 15927 bp, 16 predicted proteins | sample OSDHelmetaG_FD_58716 | JGI IMG/M metagenome (GOLD analysis project Ga0055584, IMG submission 58716) | Pelagic marine sediment microbial communities from the LTER site Helgoland, North Sea, for post-phytoplankton bloom and carbon turnover... | ecosystem: Environmental > Aquatic > Marine >... | reverse complement strand
AAGACACTACCGATACCGGGCGACGACCGCAGACGGATTGCACCTCCCATCCGTTCTACCAGTTGACTGCAGATCGACAATCCCAGCCCTGTGCCGCCGAATTTACGGGTAGTCGAGCTATCCGCTTGTGTAAATGGTTTGAAGATTCGCGGCGGTGCATCTTCCGACAGGCCGATACCGGTGTCCGCAACCATGAACGCCGAAACCAAGTTCCCATCGTGTTCTTCTGTGCAGCTAAGCGAGACGGGTCAGTGCGCACGAACCGTGGCACAGCTGAATCAATGTCGCGAATCAATTCCAACACGTTCTTGCGCGAGTCAGGGAGTTGGAAAGCTGCAATCACGCCCTTGACCAAGGCGTGCAAGTCGAAATCAACGTGGTCCAATTCCAGATTACCTGACTCCGACTTGGAGAAGTCCAGAACATCGCCGATCAGACGCAGCAACAATTGACCAGACTCGTGTGCGGTGCGCACATAACAACGCTCCACATCTGCCAACTGTGACGCTTCCAACAGTTGCAGCATCCCGAGCACACCATTCAGAGGTGTACGCAGTTCGTGACTGATGTTCGCCAGAAAATCTGCTTTGATTTTGGCCGTGGATAACGCTTCAACTTTCGCCGCCCACTCACGTTCATTGGCCGCGCTCAACGCAGTGTTACGCTCTTCGCGCTCAGCCAACGACGCCGCCAGCAGGTCAATGGAATCATAAAGGCCAGCCAACTCTCGCGCCCTAAATGGCTGCACCGGCGCATTGAGGGTGCCGTGCTTTAAGAACGCCCGTAATCGCCCGTGGATCGACTCGATAGGCCGCAGCACCAGTACCGCTGTCCACAAATACAGGCACAAACAGAGCACCACTGTGGAGCCGATACCTAAGGCGCGCGCCACCATGACGCGTTGCTCAACTGCAGCCCAATATTCGCTTGGGTCACAGACCAGCGCAACCCGCCCAAACGTTTCGTTCTCAAAATCGAGTTGGCACTCAGTGCTGATTGAGCCTCGCGCGTTGACTGCACAAGTGCAGTTCCATCTTCATCGAATACTGCCGCAGGCAGCAGGCTAGGCTCGCTCAGGAGCAACTGCTCGATGCTGGTTTTCAAAACAGGGACGTCTTCGCTGATCACTGCATCAATAGCGATCGCAGAAAATAACCGCACAAGGCGTTTAGTCTGCGTCTGCAATGCCTCTGTTGCTTGACGCTGCTCAATCAAACGCGCCAACTCGCCACTAAGAGCGCCGCCGACGATGACGGTCAGAATTGCCGCCAGCAGGAATCACCGTCGCAGAGTTGAAGGTACGTTCACGTTCATGGCCGATCTGGTCGAGGATGTCGTGCACATGGGTCAGAATTGGCGTGATGCTTCAATAGCCGACCGCACAGATGCGTAATGTCGGTCGTGCCCAGTTACAAAGCCATCAATTTTCAGGGCCTCAAGCGACTTCTTGTCGTCTAGATTGAGCAGCGCTTTGCGGAGCGCACTACGGACCGCTTCATCCACATGCCCAGCAACAACCCAGGGCTTGGTCACGTTCTCGATTCGCTCCAAAACACACAGCTTTGCGCCATTTTTCACAGCCTTACAAGAGCTATTCTCTTTAACTGCTCCAGCATCAAACTAACCTACCACAACCGCCGCCGCGACTTTGTCATGGCGCCCCAAATATGCAAATTGTTTGAGACCGCTTGAAATGATCTTGTTATCGATCAGGAGTTTCTGAGTCAAATGGCGACCAATTGTCGAGCGCTCGGAGCCGAAAGAAAAACGCTTCCCACGTAAGTCTGAGATCTGTTGGACAGGACTGTCCTCTTTCACACAGATCACTCCGTAGAATGTTCTGCCGCCGTAGCGACTCTCCATAGCCAGCACATCAACGCTCGGATCGAGCACGCGCACTGCGACATAGGAAGCAGGACCGAACCGTGCAAAGTCCACATCGCCGTTGACCAGTCGTTGCAGACCGGAGGTGTAATCTTTTGCCACATCGATGCGAATTTTCACAGGCTCACCCAGCAACTCTTCTAGTCGCCGCCCTAATGTGGATAACATAGGGCGGAACTGTTTCACCATCGCCGCTGGCTTATCGCTGGTATAGCGACCAAACTTCAAACCAACTTCGGCCGAGCTTGTGACAGAAACAGCAAACAAACATATCAGGCTGAGTATTCTTATCATCGCGTTCAATCCAACAACCTCCACCCAAGTGTTTAGGCGTAAACCTCGGCGCTCTCAACGTAAGTGAATTTAAAATCCATCTGGTTCAGATCACGCTATCGACCGACTGCGGACAAAACTCAAGTTTGCGCTGCAGTTTTCTTTATCTGCACTTATGCAATGCACTGAGGGGGATCGAGCCGGTCAGCTTCTAGGGAAAGCGCGCGGGCTGTTGCGAGTTTGATAGCCTTAACATGGGCGGTCTGTGCGGACGTTTGAACAGATCTAACAAGCGGCCCGCGCTGTTCAAAGGTCTAGGCGCGGTCAGGCATCTGCTTGTGCAAACGAATATTCAGATTCAGCTCTGCTTAATAACGGTGTTCGAACCTTAGCGAGCCGCTGCCCAAGCGAACACCATGGGATGCGAGATGCTGGTACGCTTATCGCTCACGATAGTCCTGGAGATAAATGTCATGAACGAAGCGGAATTTCGCGCCGAACTTGAAAGCGATGGCTACACCGTCAACGAAGTGACCTGGGAAGCTGGGCTCATTAACGATTCGCATACACACGACTTTAGTGCGAAGTTGATGTGCGTTGCTGGCAGCGTGCAGATAACAACACCCAAAGGCGAATTTTCGTGCACCCCAGGTGATCGCCTTAAAGTCTCAGCTGGCACCGTTCACCGCGAGGTGGTCGGCCCCGAAGGTGCGCGCTTAGTCGCTGGCCGCAAATAGACCAGCAAGAGTATCGATCAACGAAGGCATCTGAGCCGTGGCTTACGCAGTTGATTTGGCATGTTGGGCGCACGATCGCGACGCGCTTATTCAGAACAAGCGCGAGCACCGCAAGTTCGCAAGTTCGCAAATTGGCCTTCTGTGCCGGATGTATATAAACCGATGAGCGCCGACGGATTGTCGCCGCTTGAGCATTACCTCATGAGCACCGTCCTTTGAGCACACACCTGTGAACCGGGCCGAGTCTGCCTTGACCCGCGGCGAGCGCAGCACGGTGTTTGCACTGGTCGGTGCCGGTCATTTCATGAGCCACCTCTACATCCTGTCGCTGCCGCCGTTGTTTGCACTGATCAAGAGCGATCTGAATGTCAGCTACGCCGCGCTCGGGTTGCTGGTAACCGCGTTTCATGTCGCAACTGGTCTATCACAGGTACCGGCAGGCTTCGCGGTCGATAAGTTTGGCGCGCGCGGCACGCTGATTTTTGGCATGTTGCTAAGCGCCATTTGCATGGGCGCGGTGGGCGTCGTCGATACCTATGTGTTGATGATCGTGTTGACGGTTGGCGCAGGCATCGGCAACAGCGTTTTCCATCCGGCCGATTACGCAATACTCGCGAGCACCGTGGATCAGCGCCACGTTGGCAAGGCCTTCAGTTTTCATCTACTCGCTGGCAACCTCGGTTTTGCCGCCGCGCCGGTGCTGATGGTGACCCTCGCAGCATGGTTCGACTGGCGTGTCGCGATGATGATTGTCGGCGCTGCCGGAGTTTCCATAGGCATCTGCATGCTGGCTTTCGGGCGCAACCTGCGCGTCGCCGTGGCGCCGACTAGTTCCAGTCCGGCCGATGATGATGACACTCGCTCGCGCTCATTATTGAGCCCTGCTTTGCTGGCGATGCTCGGATTTTTTGTGCTCATTGCACTCGCCTCCTCCGGCATACAAACGTTTTCAGTGACGGTGCTAAACAAGGTCTATGGCGTTTCGCTGGAGTCCGCCAACACCGCGCTTACGGTGTTCCTGGCAGCTGGCTTCGTCGGCGTCGCCACCGGCGGTTTTCTCGCCGACCGTTTGCGCCAGCCAGTCATCGTCGTGAACTTCTCTATGGTGACCTGTGCGGTGGCGCTCGCGCTGGTAAGCGCCATGTCGTTGCCGTTCGCCGTACTACTACTCGCCATGGCCATTGGCGGCGGCGCAATCGGCTTAATGCGTCCAGCACGCGACATGATGGTCAATGCTATTGCCCCGCCTGGCACCACTGGCAAAGCCTTTGGCTTCATGGGCACCGGGCTCAGTATGGGCGGCGCTATCGCACCGGTGGCGTTCGGCTGGATGATCGATGTTGGCGCGGCACACTACGTGCTCGGCATTTGTGCCGTGCTAGTACTGGCAAGCGTCGTGACCGCGACGGCAGTGCATCGCATGGGCGGTCTCACGCGCCAGGCACTGCCAGATGCGGCCGAATAGGATTAAGCACATAGACACCGCAAAATGACTCAGCCAACACCTCAAGCGAACGCCGGTCCGGTATTTGTCACCCTTGGACCTGCCGGTACCAACCACGAGCTGGTAACCAACGACTACCTAGCATTTCGCGGCCTCGGCGCGGCCAGCGTGCTACTGGTCGACGATTTTGAAGACGCCCTGGCAATGATGGTCGACGGCCGAGCTGACTTCATGGTTCAAGTCGCCGTGCATCCCGACTGCAGCAAAGTAGTTGCCTCCGCACATTTCAACCATGGCATACACATAATCGACACCTTCATCTCGCCGAGTAAGGCCTTGGGTATACTCACTCGCAGTGATGTCGAGCAGCCGAAAACACTCGCGATCCAAGCTGCCACCACTGGCTACACCAATATCGATGCTTGGGAAGAGCTGGTACACGTCAGTTCCATCATGCGCATTGCCGAGGGCCTGCTCGACGGCCAATACGACAGTGGCCTCACCACGCTGGAGCTGGCATCCGAACACCCAGGACGCTTCCGAGTAGATGTTGAAATCGGGACTGTTGATGATCCTTGGCTGGTGTTCGGCAAGCGCAGTGTTTGCAATGGCGAACTGGTGGCATGGCCGGCAAGCCCAGGCGCGCAGCAATTTAGCACCTGAGCTGTGACGAGGCCTTAGCGGCTCATTACGAACCCGCGGTAACCGTCAGCCGCTACCTCCTCGCAAATCTTACGAAAGCGCGGTGCGCCGCCTGCATATGGCATGAATACGATAGGCTTTCCGGGCACATTAGCGCCGTGATACCACGAGTGATTGGCTTTCGGCATGAGCGTAGCGTTGGCCATGTCATTGACGTGTTGAACCCATTCGCTCATCGCGGTTTCGGTGGTCTCAATGGACACTATGTCATTGCGTTCCAAATGCTCAATACAGTCAGTAATCCAGCCAACATGTTGCTCAATCGAAACCGGCATGTTGCTTAACACCGATGGACTGCCGGGCCCAGTGATGGTGAACAGGTTTGGAAAACCGGCGACCTGCAGGCCTAGATAGTTGGTCGGGCCAGCAGACCAGGCATCCGCCAAGGTCTTGCCACCACGCCCGCGAATGTCAATGTTTAGTAGCGCGCCGGACATTGCGTCGAAGCCAGTAGCGAAGACGATGATATCGAGCGGATACTCGTGATCGGATGTGCGAATGCCGTGCGCAGTGATCTCCTGCAGTGGCGTTTCGCGCAGATCGACGAGCTCTACGTGGTCCTTATTGAAGGTCTCAAAGTAGAACGAGTCCACCGGTGGTCGTTTAGTCCCATAAGGGTGGTTGATATTAGTGAGTGTCGCAGCGGTCTTGGGATCTTTGACGATCGCTCGAATCTTAGCTTTGATGAACTCGGACGCCGTGGCGTTAGCTTCTTCATCCGCCATCAAGTCGAAAAACGACGAACGAAACTGCAGCCCACCAACCGCCCAAGCCTGTTCGAAAATTGCGGTGCGTTGCGCCGGATCGGTCTCTACCGCTAACCGTTCGGACAGCGGAAATGGCATGCCATTGGGTGAGCTAAGCATGGTTTCTTTGAGCGAATGGAAGTTGTCCCGAAGGTAGCTCTGAAACTCTGGGTCCAATGGACCGTTATGGGCTGGCACGCTGTAGTTGGCGGTGCGCTGAAAGATCGTTAATCGATCTGCTGTCTCAGCGATAACCGGAGCTGCCTGAATGCCGCTCGACCCGGTGCCAATCTGCCCTACTTTTTTCCCGCGAAAATCCACACCTTCATGCGGCCACTTGCCGGTGTGATGCCACTCGCCTGTGAAGGCATCTAGCCCCGCTATTTTAGGCACGTTGGTAGAAGACAGGCAGCCAACGCCGGTGATGAGATAACGAGCCTGATAGCTATCCCCTGCGTCTGTAGTGACCAGCCAAACAGCCGCCTGCTCGTCATAATGTGCCGAGGCTATGCGCGTGTTGAAGCGGACGTTCTTGAGCAGATCCAGCTGCTCGGCGACATAAGTCAAATAGCGACAGTTTTCTTCGGGGCCTGGATAGCGCTCGCTGGATTCCCAGCCCTTTGCAAGCTCCTCGGAGAACATAAATCGGTACGAGTGACTTAGCGAGTCACAGCGCGCGCCTGGATAACGGTTCCAATACCAAGTGCCGCCAACGGCTGGCGCTTGCTCGACCACTTGAACGCTGAAACCAAGGTGATCACGCAAGCGATAGAGTTGGTACAAGCCGGAGAAGCCCGCGCCGATCACCAGGGCATCCACAACAACCTTGCCCTTGTTGCTACCACCGTTACCACCTTGTGCCGCCGCCATGTGCTGACTTTCCCGTATTCGCGTGTGTTGAATGGCACCAATCTTAGCAAGGCTGATGGGACAGGAGAACGACAGCCTTAGCTCTTGCTACCGTCGATCGTTACACTTGCTCTGGTAATAAATTTATAAGCTCGAGTGCACTTGCTGCAGATGAACGCGGGTTCTCTCGCGTTCATTGCGTGCTTGCAAGCCACCCACTGCTACTGACCATCGAATGATGGTGGCCAGCGAAGGATTCGAGCCGCCGCCCTACTGCCCACGCACCAACAGGCGCCCCTCGCGCTGCTCGGTCAATTCGCCATCCCGCACAGCCAGTGCGCCATTAACAAACACATGTTTGATGCCGTCCGGATACTGATTCGGATCCTCGAACGTGCCTTTATCGATAATCACCTTCGGATCGAACACGACCAAGTCAGCAAACGCGCCTTCGCGGATAACGCCGCGGTCGCGCAGATTAAATTTGGCTGCAGTCATGCCACACATGCGGTGAATGGCGGTTGCCATATCAAACAGACCGACCTCGCGCGCATAGTGTCCAATCACGCGCGCAAACGAGTTATAGAGGCGCGGGTGTGGTTTGCCGTCCAGCGTTGGAATGCCGTCGGATCCGACCATCGTTGAGGGATGGCTTAGCACCGTACGCACGTCTTCTTCGTCCATCATGTGCAGCACCACGGTGGCGCCGGATGATTCGCGTGCAACACGCTGGCCTGCCTCAAGGGCTGACACGCCCCAGCGCGACGCGAGTGCATTCACACTTACACCTTCCCAGTCAGGATGCCCTGGCGCTGATGCCACTACGGCATCATCGCCGCTCAACGATCCCATACCGCCAGAACCGCTAAAGGCGCCGTTTTCGAGGATGGCTTGCATCGATGTACTGCCAGCAGTGTAGGGATATTGGTCTGCGTGTACATCAGCGCCATCGGCTTGTGCCGCTTCAATCAGATCGAGAGAGGCACGCACCATTCCCCAGCTTTCACGTCCTGATGCTTTGTGGTGTGAGATTTGTACCGGCACGCCCGCTTTGGCGCCAATGTCGATCGCTTCTTTCACTGACTCCAGCAAACCGACGCCTTCATCGCGCATGTGCGTTGCGTAAAGCGCACCAGTGCCGCGCATCACGCCTGCAAGCTCTGTCAGCTCTGCAGTTTGCGCGTAGCGGCCCGGGTCATAGATGAGCCCAGAAGACATACCGAGCACGCCCGCATCCAGTGCTTCACGTAGATGTGATTGCATACTGCGCATTTCCGCCTCGGTGGGCGCGCGTTCGGCGCTGCCCATGGCAGCTTTTCTGATCGTGCCATGGCCTGCCAAAACGCCAATGTTGATGCCCGGTGATGAGGCTTCAACCGCAGCTGCGTAGCCAGCATGGCCTGCGTACGCGGCAATCGCTGGCCCGGGTGTCAAACGTCCGAGCATATCAACCGCTTCCGCATACGGCGCCGCGCCAAAACCACAGTTGCCAACGATGCAGGTGGTAACGCCGCCACGGGACTTAAAACCCATATCCGGATGCGAGAGCACGGCGAAATCGTCGTGCGTGTGTGCATCAATAAAGCCGGGGGAAACCGCTAGCCCCTTGCCGTCGACCTCGAGTTTACCAGTACTGTCAGCCAATGCCCCGAGCGCAACAATGCGGTCTCCGTTCACGCCGACATCAGTTTGCGCTGGTTGATTACCCTCGCCATCAAAGACCTGCGCGCCGCGTATCAGCACATCAAACGACTGGCTCATGAATCGATTCCCTTGTGGTGTGTCAGCAACAATATGCCACTATCCAGGCAATCCCACACGGTCGCTGGCGGCGCCTCAAGATAACGCTACGCCCTTGGCCGCAAAAACCAACAGGAGCGGCGCATGAGCGATCAACATCGCGTGAGCGGAAATTACGACCCAGCCACTTGCGAGTTACGCACCTTCACGGATAAGCGAAATCAGTTTGAAGACGGCTCGGATACACCACGCGCCTATCTGGAACGCTGCCTCGCGGTGATCGATGAGCGCGAACCGACGGTTAAAGCGTGGGTCACGCTTAACACTAAGAATGCGCGCACGGCTGCTGATGAAGCCACCGCTCGCTATCAGCGCGGTGCCGCCATCTCGCCTATCGATGGCATGCCGATCGGCATCAAGGACGTGATCCAAACGCATGACATGCCAACCACACTTGGCAGCCCGATTTTCAAAGATCGCATGACCAACATAGACTCGGCCTCGGTCAACGCCTTGCGCCTAGCGGGCGCCGTGATCGTGGGCAAGACCGTCACCACCGAATTCGCCTTCATGGTGCCTGGGCCAACCACGAATCCATTTTGTGCAGGTGCGACGCCTGGCGGCTCATCAAGCGGTTCAGCCGCGGCAGTGGGTGCGGGCATGGTGCCGGCAACGCTTGGCAACCAGGTTGTCGGCTCGGTTATCAGGCCAGCTGGTTACTGCGCGAACTACGCCATCAAGCCGACCATGGGCGCGCTCCATGGTGGTGAAGGCTTGAGTTTGAGCCAGCTCCACGTGGGTGTGCATGCAGCGTCGTTGCGCGACATGTGGGCGGTGGCCTACGAAATTGGCGCACGCGCTGGCGGCGACCCGGGTTACCCAGGTTTGTATGGTCCGCCAGAGCTTGCTGCTGCGCGCCGCCCCGACTCACTCATCATGCTGGAGACTGAAGGCTGGTCACAATGTGATGCAGATACCTTGAAAGCTTTTGAAGGTCTGCTGGAACAACTCGCAAGCCAAGGCGTGAAAATCTTGACTCGCGCTGATCATTCGTCGATTGAGCGCTTGGAGCGCAGCATCGACGGCAGCAACTCGCTTTGCCGGGTCTTGTGCAGTTACGAGATGCGATGGGCTTTACGTGCTTATCAGCGTACTGGTCTTCTCAGCGAGCAACTGGGCCTGTGGTTGCAGATGGCTGATGAGCTAGGCCCTGACGACTATCGCGACGCTTTGGCGCGCCGTGATGCCATGCGCGCAGACTTCGAAGCGCTACGTCCGCTTGCTGACGCCATGATCACGCTGGCGTCGCCGGGGCCAGCACCACCGATTGACTACGTCTGCGATTCAGGTGAGGCCGCATACGGCTTCGTAACCGGAAGCCCTGCATTCAATGCAGCCACATCCGCGCTCGGTTCACCGGCCATTACGGTACCAATGTTGAGCGTTGGTCAAATGCCGGTTGGAGTGCAGCTTGTCGGCCAGCAACACACCGACTGGGCATTGAGTGGTCACGCGCGCTGGTTGGCGGAATCGGTGACGCCAGTGATCGTGTAATACGCGGCACTTGAGCTCACACATAAGCACAACGGACAGCCTGTTGGCTGGTTTTGTTAACAGATGCAAACACGACCCGTTCGGGAGGCCATGCCGAGCGTATTTGCGATGGCACCCACGCGGTATGTCGGTAGCGGTGCTGGGCGCTCATGAATCAATTCAAAGCTGCTCAGTCGCCCGCCAGCTTGCGGGTTAGGTCTTCGCTGAAAACCGTCTGCAGCGTAGCGTCCATGGCCGGATTTCGGGACAGTAAATCTTTCAACACCTGCTTTGGCCACGCTATGTAGCGCGTCTCACTAACGCAGCGTACATCCGCACTGGCGCTACCGCCGCGAATAAAGCTCATTTCCCCGACAAAGTCGCCATCGCGAAGTTCTCGCATTGCAGCGCCGGGCCGCACAACTTCCACCCGCCCGTTATATATCAACAACAGGTGTTCCAACGGCTCACCGGCGTTCGCCAAGGCATCGCCTGAATCCGCGCGTGACCATTGCGCCACGCGCATCAGCTTCATGAACTCGACCGGTGAGAAAGCTTGGAAACGGGTCTCGTGCAATTCACGCTCCTCTGGCGTGAACGACACACCCCGGCGCTCCCGGATAAGCTTGAAACTCCACACAATATTAATGGCCGCTAGCACCGCCTGCCAAAACACCGGAATCCAATTCGGTCCCAGTTCACCGTTGTATGCGAACGCGATGTTCGCCAGCGCCGCACATATGGCCATCACTCTGAGCTTGAGGATATCGCGCAACAAAAATGACATCGCCGCAAGCAAATAGGAAAGATGGCCTAGCAGGCTGTAGATGTCAGTCAGACCAATGGCCTGCAGTGTCGTCATGATGACGTCCTCTCAACAACTGCGAATTGATGCAGTGTACGTCCCGCAAAGACGGCAGAACGCCGTGCACGCGCATGCTATTGAAAAATAGCCAGTTTCATCCTTATTCTGGGTTCCGATGCTGCATATAAGAACAACAAACCGTCTGTTGGTAGTGTGATAGCAGTGGGGTGCACGGGGATTGAAACGGATACGCCAAGGACCGCTGCGGCAGTGCTGGCCAACAAGTGGTTGTGCTCCGCGCTACTGGCTGGCCTGGCTCGTGCTGCCTTCGCCAGAGGTACATCCGTCGAGCGTCCCCGAAGATCGGTACTCGCTCACCGAGTTCTACCGCGCCGCGTAGGACAGCGCGTTGCGCGAAACCGACTAACAATCCTCGTCCAGTAAACGCCCCAAGCCCTAAAAGCAAGCGGAGCCTTGGCATCGCGGCTCACGGCAGTGATACTGTCACACAAATCTGCCAGCTATCCGAGGTTACCGTGTATGTCTAAAAGCGAATTCGAACGCACGCCGGGTTTTCCTATGGCGTTTCGCGCCGCTGGCAAACGTATTCGGGTGACGATCGTGGGGGTCACGATCGTGGACACCGATCGAGCCATGGTCATGGACGAGGACGCACATATACCGGTCTATTATTTCCCGCGAGACGCAGTGCGCATGGATCTCATGACTCGTACCACGCATTCGAGCCACTGACCGCACAAGGGGGATGCCTCCTACTGGTCGCTCCGTGTGGGCGACAATTGCATAAACAATGTGGCTTGGTCGTACGAACAGCCGTTTACGGCGGTTGCCGCCATCGCGAACCTCATCGCATTTTACTCCGAGCGTGTAGATGCTATTGAGGAGGCCCCGCTCGACGGAACATCTTAGCGCGGGCAAAGCACACACAGATTGCCCAATCTTGCGTTACCGTCTCGGGCCATGCACTGAAGCCGCGTTGGCCACCTCGACCGGTCTTCGACTTCGGCATGAACGGCACCACCTACGAGGTCACGACGCATGATCTCGTAGCTGCGCTCGAATGCGCATCATCGTTCGACGGCGTTCTCGCCCGGCTTAAAAGTGCGAGATAACCAGCTGGCTGGGCAGCCACAGCGCCAACGCCGGGAACATCAGCACGATAACAAGCACTATTGTGTCCGATATACAAAACGGGAACGAACCCCGAATCACGGTAGTGACCGGCAGGCCGGTAACACCACTGACCGCGAATAAATTCAGGCCGACCGGCGGGATGACACTACCGATCTCGATGCAAAGCGCAGTCAAAATACCGAGATGGATCGGGTCAACGTTCAGCGATAAGGCAACCGGAAAGAAGATCGGCACGGTTAGCACCAAAATCGCGGCACCACTTAACCACATGGACAACAGCAGCAGCGTAACCATTAGCGCGAACAAGAACGCGGTTTGCGAAAGGCCCAGCGAACCAGCCCACGCGGCGATCTCTTGCGGCCAGCCCATGTTCGCCAGATAGAATTGGAACACGCCGACACAACCGAGCAGAAAGAACACAACAGCGGTCAGGTTGAGTGTTCGCCGGGTTACTTCGAGCAGTTCTTTCAGGAACTCGCGCCCCTTAAACACCGTCCCATAAAACAACGCGTAACCGGCCGCAGCAGCACCGGCCTCAGTCGGGGTGAAAACCCCACCGTATAAACCACCGAGTACCAACACTGGCATTAGCAACGCTGGCACTGCGCGCAAAAACGATCGCCCACACTCGCCTAAATCGAACTTGCCTGCTGGCAACTTAACAATGAAAATCGAAACGCCGACAATAATCACGGCATCGCTGATGGCCAGCATGAGGCCGGGAACGACGCCAGCAAAAAACAGCTCAACGATAGAAACCTCGGTGATGACGCCAAACAAGATCAGCGTAATGCTCGGCGGTATCAGCAACGCGATGCCTCCGGCCGACGCGATGACGCCAGCAGCCATCCATTTTGGATAGCCGCGTTTGACCATCTCTGGATACGCAATCACGCTCATCGCCGCAGCCATCGCGGTTGATGAGCCGGAAATGGCGCCAAATAACACCGCTGCGATCAGCGTGGCGTAAGCAAACCCGCCTGGAACCCAGCCGATTAAGGCATCCGCAAAATCAAACAGTCCGCGCACCAGACCGGTTTTTTCCATCAAGAAACCGGCATAGATGAAAAACGGTATGGCGATCAATGTGTATTTGCTGATGAAGTTGAAGAATGCTTCAAACAGCGTCCCAAACGTCAGAAAATCGTCGAAAATCACCATCACTGCAGTCGAACCGGCAAGCGAAACGCCGATCGGTACCGCAACGAAAAGTAAGGTAAAAAGAGTAGAGGCTAATTGGAACATTGGGCTGCCAGAAGTGCGGTCGACGCTTAAACGTCGGTGATGAACTCAATCTCGCCGTCGAGATACTCTTTACGTACAAAACTGATGATGTCTTCGATCAACTGTAAGAATGCGATGAAGCCCATCAGCAGAAAACCGAACATCAAAATCAGGAAAAACGGCCACAGCGGTATCAATAGGCTGTAGGTCATCAGATCCCGTTCATACGCGTAGGTGAGCGTAGACCAACCGGTAATACCGATGGAGCCGCAAAACACTGTGACGATAGCAGACACAACCATCTTCATTATGCCGACCGTCTTCAAGTAACCGCGCGTGTGCAGCAACTGCAGGATCGCGTTCATCACCAAGTGACTGCGCCGGATCTGAGTCACTGCAAAATAGAATGAAACGGTAGCGATCATGCCGACAATGAGCGCGTCCTGACCCCATTCAAACACCACGCCAAAAATGTAACGACGCACAATTTCCAGCAGCGCGAATCCGGTCATAACTAACAGCATGATCGCAGTAGTTGTGCCCAGTACGGAATCGACAATTGCTTTGAAGCGCCGCGAGAACGCGAGAAACGCATCCATTGTCCAGCCCCCGGCCACCCGTGCCAGTGAGTATGATGAAGAAAGGGGCTGCTAACGGTGTAGCAGCCCCTACGCCCTAGAATAAAGGCGTTATCTATTTGCGGTTTTTGGCTTTGTGTAAATCAGCGCCTTTGCCGTAGCGAGCAAAATATGGCTCATATTTCGCGCAGTCGGTCTTCTCAAGGGCGTGCGATCCTGGAGGATTCGCTGCCACCAATGCGCTGGCCTCAGCCGTGAACTGGTCAACTAGCTTATCGCCGTAGTCGTTGACCTTGCTCTTGATCCACGCGTTTGTAGCGCCACCCTCAGCTTTCTGAATAACTGCAGCTTCGGCTTGGTTCATGACGTAAATGCCAGGCGCACTCTTGTCAGTAGTTACGTAGCGTGCAAGCGTACGCTTGTCATTGCAGTAGTTGACGACACGCTGAAACGGCATAAAGTCGTTCTTGACGATATCGGTCAAAACGTCACGCTGCTCTTGCGAGAGCTTGCTCCACCAGCGATTCGAAACGCCGAACCAGTAGTAATCGCCAACGATACCGTTCAGGCCTGCAACGGTGAAGTAAGGCGCTTGCTCTTTGGTAGCGTTAAAACCGCCAAGTGATGTCAGCAGACCATCAATAACACCAGTTTGCAGCGCTGGCGGTACGTCACCGAATGCCATTGCTTGCGGGTTAGCACCCAAGGCACTCAACAGCGCATTCTCAGCTGGCCCCATTGAACGCAATTTTTTGCCAGCAAAGTCAGCGGGGGAAACCATGCGGCTTTTGACCGCGCCAGCTCCCATATACATGCTCAAGTGGCCTGCGCCGAGCATGGTGATGTCGTGTGCTTTGTCGAAGTGCACAACCAAGTCTTTGAAGGTTTGAGTGGAGTCAATGCCATCAATAGCGCCAACCGTCGACAGTTTACCAGCCCCTAAAACCACGTTGGCTAAAGGCTCGATGCTGGCAGTCTTACCGAATTGGCCGGTGATCATCTCAAGGTTACCCTGAGTCATCGCCTTCACGCCTTGCGGAATGGTGTAAAGCGATTTTGCCCAGTAGATCTGTACCTTACTGCCTGGGATTCGCTTCTCTACTTGCTCAGCAAAATAGACTTCTGCGATAGCGGCAGGGTGAGGTGGACCGGTGTGATCCGAAGCCCAACGAAGTTTAACTGGCTCAACGGCAGCGGCGCTGCCAGCGCAAGCCATGATAATCGCCGCCCCTAGTACGGCGGTAGCGCGAGTTCGAAACTGCAACATGCTAACTCCTGAATCGTATTCTGCAAGCCACCCGCGAAGCGTAGGCGGCCTATGAAAGGAGAAAGGTAACAGACTTCGTGCAAGCGAGAAACGGTTTTGCTGCGCAGCGCGTACAGCTCGCCTTAAGGTTCTGGCAAAATCCGTCTGTAAACTTAAGTAAAAGCGTAACTGACGGTGACCACGGTCGCGAGCAAGGTCACTTACAAAGCCAGCCGCCTTAGGTCCGAAACAACACTAACGCGCCCAAACGACTAGCAAATACCCAGGATCTTTAATGCACTACGCCCCTCAGTCCGAACCCTGCCCGCTGCCGTTCTCGCCATTCAAATCGTGCACCGTGCCACGACCAATTGGCTGGCTTTCCACTGTGTCGGCTGATGGGGTAGCCAATCTCGCGCCCTATAGCCAATGGCAGAACCTGACCTTCGACCCGCCGATGGTTATGTTCGCCGCCAATCAGCTGTCGTCAGGCGAACGCAAGCACACGGTAATTAATGCGGAGCAAACCGGTTGGTTTGTGTGGAACATGGCAACCTACGCCTTGCGCGAAGCAGTGAACATCTCTGCGATGGAACTCCCGGCCGACGTCAACGAATTCGAGCGTGCCGGTGTCAGCGCAATCGAGTGCATCGACGCGCCCGGACCACGTGTAGCTGAAAGCCCGGCTCATTTCGAATGTAAGTATCTGTCCACGCATCGATTGCGCGGCAGCTCCGGGCATGGCTGGGTGGACATAGTGTATGGAGAAGTGATGCATATTCACGTCGACGATTCGGTACTGCGCGCCGACGGCAAGATGGACATTGAGCAGATTCGTCCGCTGGCACGACTGGGTTACTACGACTACACCTCAGTGACTGAGGTGTTCGAAATGCACATTCCAGATGCACCAGAAACACAAAGCGCAGGGCTGGAAGGACGCTCGACCCGCTAACGGCCAGTGACAATAGGCATCTTTGGGCCAGCGTTAAGCTGCAGATGCGCACCTTA
>Ga0055584_100003298_pt1 | contig 15929 bp, 7 predicted proteins | sample OSDHelmetaG_FD_58716 | JGI IMG/M metagenome (GOLD analysis project Ga0055584, IMG submission 58716) | Pelagic marine sediment microbial communities from the LTER site Helgoland, North Sea, for post-phytoplankton bloom and carbon turnover... | ecosystem: Environmental > Aquatic > Marine >... | reverse complement strand
CCCAATTCATCGAGCACGGCGCGCAGTTCTCTAAGTTGACTGCGCGTATACGGCTCTTTCTGCACTAAGAGCAGCGGGCGCTGCGCCTCGCGGGCACGCGGATCGGCGCGCGTGCCGTTGACTATGACCACGTGGTCCAATACCTCGCCAGCGTCTAGGCCCCGTTGTTGCCACAAGTCCGCCAACGTGACGATGGACCGCAGCATCAGCGCGTGGTTGTGTACGACTAGGGCGAGGCGACCACCGGGCGTCAAGTGGTCCAAATAAGCGGCAAAGGCCTCGCGCGTGAACAGATAATTTTCCAACAGCGCATAACCAACTAAGTCTGCCGCCTCGGCGTAGACCAACGGCAGGGCAATTAGGTCGTAATGCCGCTGCGAATTTTCCAAGAAATGGCGACCATCGCCGGCGTGTATATCGACCCCTTCGCGATCAAAAAGGTGTCCGTTATAGTCGCCGTATTCGCGCACCAGAGAAACAATCTCCGGATTCACCTCCACCCCTTCTACCCGTTGCCATCCCGTCATCAGCGCATAGAGTATATCCTGTCCCCCTCCGGGACCAATGATCAATGCCCGCTCGCGCGGACCAAAATAGTAGGGAAAAAAAGCAGCCTCGCGGCGCAAAAAAAACAGACGGCGAAAGTCACCAGCAAAACGAAACATATAAGAGCCCGCACCACCGTCCACGTATAGATTGAGACCCGTATCGCCGCTGCGATCGACTACATCTGTACGCGCATAGGCACTCCAGCGCGCCGCCACCGCCTCGCCACCGCCTTTTAGGGCGCGAAACATCGGTTTGTCCGCAGCCGTTTCCAGCGCAGCCAAATCGACGCGCAGTACAGGATCTCGGGCCTGCAGCACCAGCGCCGCCACCGCCACGAGAGAAGCTGCGGCCATCGCTCTACTGCGGCGGACCCACGCCGCCGCTACCAGCGTCAAGCTCGAGGCCAGAAGCAGCACGCCCGGCCCCCCCAACCACTCCAACGCCGGTATCACAACCAATGTTCCCAGCGCTGCACCAGCCAAGTCAAAAAAGTAGAGTTGCGCGCTTTCGCCGGAACGAGCGGTAAATATCCACGTTAGAAAAAGCCCGGCCAGCACAATGGGCAGACCTGCTATAAGAGCCAAAAAGGACGGCGACAAACGCGGAAAAAATGCGAAGGCACAGGCGGCAAATGCCATGCTCAGTGCACAGGCGAATGCCACCCACCCCGCCCAGCGATCGAGCTCTTGTGGGCGCGGGCGCACGTAAAAAGCCAGCGCCGCGCCCAACCCTAAACCACATATCGCGCCCGACACTACGAGAAATGTGAAGTGGTAGTGTAGCAAAAAAGATAGGAGCCGCGTCAGGGCAATCTCGTAGACGAGTACTGCCCCCGCCAACAGGGCCACCGCCCCACGCAAACTAGTTTCCGTTCTCATCGATCTGCGGCCCCGGCGCGCAGGCGCTCATACTCGATTTGCTGGGCATCGGCATCGGCATCGCGCCCGCTGCGGCGATATAGCTGCGCGAGCATCTGCCGTGGCTGAGCATAGGCGGAGTCTCGATCTACCGCTGCTTCAAAAGCCTCTATCGCATGTGCCGCATCCCCCAACAACACATAGGCATTGCCCAAATTGTGGTAGGCTCGCGCATAACCCGGCGCCAATACAAGGACCCTATTATAGGCTTCTATAGCCTGTAACAAACGGCGCTGGCGCAGGTGTATATTACCGAGATTATTGAGCGCATCGAGGTGGTCGGGAGCAATCTCCAGTGCCGCCGTATAAGCTTGACTAGCCGCATAGTAACGACCGATCCGCGCATAGATGACTCCCAACCGATAGAACGCATCGGCATCGTTGGGATTGAGCACGATCGCCGTTTTGAAATCGAGTAAATTTTGGTGCTCTTCTTGTAACAGGCGAAAATACTGCAAGAGCTGGCGCCCTTCGCTCTCCTTGCCACCGCGCAGCAGGGCCTGGCCCAAGTTGTAATAGACCTCGGCGTGATCGGGGTCGGCGCGCAGTGCGCGCTGGAGATGCGCAGCCGCTTCTTCCGCCTTGCCGTCCTGCAAGAGCAGAGCACCCAAGCGCGCCTCTAAAACGGCGCTTCCTGCACTGTGATCTAGGCCCTCGCGCAGCGCCGTCTGGGCCCGCGCCGTATCGTGATTATTTAAGTGGATCTGAGCGACCATCTCGTGTGCTTCGGCGCGACCCGGTTCTATGCGCAGCACTTTATCTAAAACTTCTAGGGCCTGCTCATAGCGCGCCTGCACAAAGTGCACCCGCCCCATCTGGAAGAGCAGTTCCACCTGGCCGGGCAAATACTCCAACCCCCGTCTCAGCACATCTAGAGCCAAGCCGTAATCCGTCTGCCTAGAGTGCAGACCTGCCAAGTTGAAATACGCCTCTAGATAACGCGGCTCTAATGCCAAGGCGCGTTCGTAGCGCAGTACGGCCTCTTCCAAATGCTGCTGACGCACCAGAATATTGCCGAGGAAATAGTTGGGGGCGGCAAGGGTCGAGTCGAATTGACTCGACTGATCCAGTGCCAAAACTGCCCGTTCTAAATCTCCTCTATCGCCGTATACACGCCCCAACAGAGCGTGAGCACGTGCGTTTTCCGGTGCCTGCTGCAAAACCTGTTTTAAGCGTTCTTCGGCCTCGTCGTAGTCGCGCCCGAGCAACAGCGCCTCGGCCAAGTCCACATGGGCTGACGTATTCATCGAGTCTAATGCTAGCGCTGCGCGCAGCGGGGCCAAAGGCGGTACGGGATCCACTGGCGCCCGCACCTTTGCCGGCAATACGAGCGATGCCTGCTGCCAAAAGCGCTGCATAACTTCGTCCTGCACGGCTTCTTGGCCCGTCTCCGCCGACGCTCGCCCGGTGGCGACTTCTCGCTGCGCAGCCCCGTTTTCCTCGACGACCAACACCTGCCGCGTTGCCGTCTCACGCAGAACCTGGCGAGCGCCTCGCGGCCAGTAGATAACGAGACTGTCGGCCCGCTCTGCCGCCCCCAGCCCAAAGTGCAAACGCGGGTCGTTCTGCGACAAATAACTAGCGCTGCTGCGTTTCTCTTTTACCTGCCGTCGCCCCTCCGACCACAGTTCGACGCGCGCGCCGTACCCGTCGCGATTGTTCTGTGCTCCGCGCAGTGTGAGCTCCAGCCAATTATCCGCATGCGCACTATCGTTGCGCAACAGCACGGCCGTCTCAGCGGTATTGAGCACAAATAGGTCGGGATCACCGTCATTGTCGTAGTCAGCTACAGCCGAACCGCGACCGACGCGTTCGATTTCTAATCCCGGTCCAGCGCTATCACTGACCTCGCTAAAACTGCCAGCGCCGTCGTTGCGATAGAGCTGGTCGCGTTGGGCATAGCTGGCCTGTGGGTCGAAGTGCTCGATGTCCTCGTCTATATGGCCGTTGACCACATATATATCTTCGTCGCCGTCGAGGTCGTAATCAAAAAAGTTGATGCCAAAGGCAAGGCGGTCGAAACTGCTGGCACCGAGCTGTGCATCGACGGAAACATCGCGGAACAAACCATTGCCCAAATTGTGGTAGAGCGTATTGCTCTCCCACTGGAAATTGGTCATGACGATATCGGGCCAACCGTCGAGGTCATAATCGGCTACATCCACCCCCATCGTCCCCTCGGGCTTGCCCGCCTCGTTATAGGCAACGCCGGCAAAAAGTCCCACTTCGACAAAGCGCCCACCGTCATTGCGATAGAGAAAGTTGGGCGTGGCATCATTGCCTTGGAAGAGGTCGGCATCCCCATCGAGATCAGCGTCGAAGAATACGGGGCCCAACTCGCGGCACTGCAGGCTCAGCAAACCGGCCTCTTCGGTGACATCGACAAAACGACCGTCGTCGTTGCGATAGAGAAAATCGCGCCGCCCCGGATATTCCGTCGGGGCCAAATGTCGGCGCGGTCGCTTAAGTGAGCCGCTCGTATCGAGGCGAACTTCTTCAAAGGAGTAGTCGAGATAATTGGCAACATAGAGGTCGAGATCCCCATCGAGGTCGTAGTCGACAAAGGCGCTACCGGTCGACCAACTCGTGTCTTGGCCCACAGTCGCCTCTTGCACACGAGTAAAACGCCAACCCTCCGCCTGACCACCGTTGCGATAGAGCGCGTTGGGGCCAAAATTGCTCACAAAGAGATCGGCATCCCCGTCGTTGTCATAATCGCCAGCCGACGCCCCCATGCCATATTCTGCATCGGCGACACCCTGCGCTTGAGCGACTTCACTAAAGGTCCCCCCATCGTTGCGATAGAGCGCATTGAGGGGTTTCTCTGCCGACGTATAACCGGGTAGATCTGTGCCGTTAACCGCATAGAGATCGATCCACCCATCGTTGTCGTAATCGAAGAATACAGCGCCCGAGCCGATCGTCTCCACCCCGTATTTTCGCCCCGAACGGCCGCTCGTATGCACAAAATCGACACCCACCTGCTCCGCGACATTTACAAAAAGGGCAGCCGCCCCTGCGCTTTGACCAGCGGATGCTACGAGCCCAACAATATCCGCGCTGGGTTGTTCCCCCACCCGTTCGGGGTCATCCCCACCACAGGCGGTAAAGACCAGTGCCAGTGCACATGTTACAAAGCGGCTTTTCATCGGAATTCTACTATGAGTAAGACGAGATAGAAGAGTGGTATACGCCATACCGCGAAGTCAAAATATACTAGCCCTTACCCCAGATAACGTCAAGAAGTTATCTTGCCACCTACTCTATCGGGCTTTATCATTTAAGGGTATTGTTTTTTTAAGGTGTACCCGGCACTCGTTGCAAAAGTGAACACTAAAACGCACCCACAGGAGCCATTCTTTGAAGCACCCCATCGCCTACCTATTCGCAGCCGCTCTGGCCTTTAGCTGTGCTCAAGAGGAACCAGAGAGCGTCTCCCCCGATGTCGTTGCCCGCATCGGTGAAACAACGATCACGCGTGAGCGCTTAGACCGCGCCGTCAAAGCGCTCTATTCCGGCAATAGGGCACAGACACCCAACAAAGAGCGCAAAACCCTCGAAAGACTAGTAGATATCGAGGTGCTGCTCATGGGAGCTCGCCAAAGAAATCTCGACAACGACTTCAAAGTAAAGAGCACTATTGCCCAGAAAGAACAAGACCTAGTGCTCGAAGAGCTCTACAATCGCGGCGTGCTCAAAGGCAATGATCAGGTTAGCACCGAGGAAGCGCGCGCCTATTTCGACCGCCATCGCATCCACCAGGAGCGCCGCCTTAGCCGCATACTCATCAGCAGCCCGACCGCTATCGATCGCGTCTTTCATCGCACGCATGCCGGTGATGAGTTTGCCGCCATCGCCAGCGACATGTCGGAAGACGGCGAAACGGCTATGAAAGGAGGCGATATTGGCTGGATGAGCCGCCTCTCTTTTAAGAGCCATATCCTGCGCAGGCAAGTATTTGACGCAGAGATCGGCGATTTGATCGGCCCAATTCAGGAGCCGGATGGCTTTTCAATTATGAAAATAGTCGACGAGCGCGAAGCGCCTTTTGAGCATGCCGCCGCCGCCGTCAAACACGCCATGATCGAACAAAAGCGAGCGATCGCAACCTTCGCCTTCTTAGAAGACCTAGCCGATCGCGCCCAGCTACAGGAGCACACCGAAACGCTGCAACTGTTACTCGGGCGCCTCAGCGAGGCCGACAAGGATCTGCCCAAATTCAAAAAAGGTGAACGAGCCATGCCGCTCTTCACCGTCGAAGGCTCGGTCTGGACCTTGGATAACTTTATGAATGCCATGCTCAGCGAACGCGACCAGGCCGAGATCCGCACCATCGAAGATCTACGCCTCTACGCGCGTCGCCTCTACGCCTTCAAAATATTGCTGCCAAAGCACGGGCGCGAAATTGGCATCCACGAGGTCGAGAGTATCGCCAAAGAATTGGAACGCACCGAACGCGAAATGCTGCTAGAGCGCCTGCGCCAGACGGAAATAATCGAGCGCATAGACCTCGACGAGAGCGACGAAATCGCCTATTACGAACAACACAAAGAGCGCTACCGCCGTCCCGAGCGCACCTCGATCCTAGAAATACTCGTCGATAGCCGCGAGCAAGCCGAAACGCTGCGCGGCGAAATGGAAAAAGGCGGCGACCTCGATGAGCTAGCGCGACGATACTCTAAACGCAGCACGCGCATCCGCCGCGCCGGTGGTCGTATGCAGCTGCTAAACCCGGACAAATACGGCAATCTGGGCTGGGAGGCCAAAGATGCCGAAGTCGGCGAGGTCGTCGGCCCGGTAAAGACCAATAACGGCTTTTCTGTCTTTAAAGTTCTCAAGAAAATTCCAGCAGAGGAGCTGGGCTTCGAGCAGGCGAAAGGGCGCGTGCGCGCGCACCTGCGCGGGGATATTAGCCAGAGCATGTTCGACGAATTCGTCGCTAAACTCAAAAAACAGTACGCCAATCAGATCCACATCTACGAAGAAAACTTAGGTACGCCGGCACAGATTTAAATAAAGAACGGACACAGAAAAGCCCCGGAAAACTAATTTTTCGGGGCTTTTCTGTGTCTGTATGTATGGCTTAACGCAGCAGTAGCACCCGCTGGGCTCCGCGTAAACCCGGTGCACTAGCCGCTACGAGATAAACGCCGCTGGCCGCCTCGCGCCCGGCATCGTTGCGCCCATCCCAATGTGCACTATGAGCTCCCGCCGGTAGAAAAGCGCTGACCAAATGCCGCGTGCGCTGCCCCAGTGCGTTGTACACTATCAGCTCCACTTCACCCGCTATTGGCAACTCAAACTGCACAATGGTTTCGGCGTTGAACGGGTTCGGGTAACTTGCCATCTTGAGCGCCGAGCGCAAAGGAGCGAGGAAAGCCGCATAGTCGGTCGCTAGTCCCGCCTCAGATTCGACGAGTTCGATACCCGCCGGCTCTAGGCCACTGGGAACGCGCGGCGGTACTTTAACCTCGATCGTCTCATCTGTTAGCGCATGTAAAAAGGCCAATAGGTCGGCCTTTTCTCCGTCCGTCAAATCCAGCGGCGCGATCTCTTCGTCTAAACGCTCTACATCAATCGTGCCCTCGTCGCCGCCGCCGCGATCGTAAAATTCAATTACATCTTCCAAGGTCTCCAACACCCCATCATGCATATAGGGCGCCGTTTTGGCGATTTGACGCAGGCTGACGGTGCGAAAGGCAAAGAGGTCCTCGGTATTGCCCGAAGTGACAAAGCGACCGCGATCGGCACCCGATGGACGGGGCGTGCCGGTATTGGTCGAAGCCAAACCCTGACCGGGGCCAATCTGCTCGACGCCCTGCACGCGAAAACGCCCTTCGGAAAATTCAGGCCCTCTGTGACAACTCGCGCAATTTCCCTTTTCAAAAAAAACGTCCAGACCGCGCTTCTGCTCCTCGCTCAACGCATCGTCGTCGCCGGCGACATAGTGATCGTAGGGCGAGTTATCCGTAACCTGCTCGCGCTCAAAAGCGGCGATGGCCCGCCCCAACGTCGAACGCGTAATAACCGACTGCAGCGGCGTTGGATCCCAAGCGCAACCATGGCGGGGAATCTGCCGTTTTACCGAATCGGCTTCGGCCGGAAAAGCGCGGTTAAACAAGTCCACATATTCGGGGATATTGCGCAAACGCGTCAGCACGCTGTCCACGGCCATTTCGCGCGGGTAGGCATCGCCGCGCAATTCGACGCGCACGATAATCGCCCGCAAAGCCTGCGCCTCTAAGCCGAGATCCTTGCCGTCCCAAAGCATCAGGCCCTTTGTTGAGGGCATGTCGTTCGCGTCTTTATTGTAGGCCGTATTAAATATGGTCATCGTATGCCGCGCTTCGGCGATTACCGTGTCTCCCGTAATGGCCGAAAACCCCAGCACGCGATCCGGACCAAAGCCCTTGCCCGAAGTACCCGCTCCGAGTTGACGCCCATCGGCCATGCCAAATTTGGGCAGGTGACACGTGCCGCAGCCCGTGTCCTTTTCGCCACTGAGAATCGGGTCAAAAAACAGCAGGCGGCCCAATTCAACTCGATCCGGATTAAACTGGTTGTTCTCCGGATATGGGATCGGCGGCAATGGCCTCAGACCATAGCGTTCGCGCAAATCCTCTTGCGCAGAAACGGCCGTGCAGAGCACTACAAACGACAAAAGCGAGATGATATTTTTGTTCAGCATCCTCATTCCATTGGCAAAGCGATATCGATTCATATCTAACGCCCCTCGATTTCTGCAGCAGAAATGGGACGCGGCTGGCGCTTAACGGCTCCCCAAGAGCGCGCTTCTACCGCCGTGCCGGGCACGACGCTCTTGGCACAGCGAAAACCGACATCTGGGCCTTTTAAATTCGGATCGTCGCGCGCCCGATACGTAGGCCTGATATGGCTGGCATCCGTTGCATACGACCCCCCGTGAACGGCTTTGACATTGCTGATCTCAGGCCCCGTGGGGTTGCGATCAGGCCCATCTGTATAATAACTGGGGTGATACCAGTCGTTGGTCCATTCCCATACATTGCCGACCATATCATAAGCGCCAAAAGGGCTGGAATTATCGCGCGTCTGGTAGTCGCCGCGCAGAGAACCATCGTAATAGCCTACCGGCGTGGTGTTCAATATGGTACCCAAACCCGCCTCAAAAGGGTCGCCGCTGCGGAAATAATTGCTGCGAAAAGAATCTAGGCCGTCTCCCCAAGGGTATTTGCGCCCATCATCGCAGCGGGCAGCGCGCTCCCATTCGGCTTCTGAAGGCAGGCGCTTACCGGCCCAAGTGCAAAAGTTGTCGGCATCGGCCCAAGTGACAAAAGTTATGGGGTGCTCCTGTCGTTTGGGCGAATTTTGCAAGGTCCACTCGCCAATTCGATCGCCCGTAGCTTCCTGATACTCATTCCACTGCCCCACAGTGACCTCGTATTTATCGATTAGATAAGCGTCGAGGTGAATCATGCGCACCGGCTGCTCGTCGAATTCTTCGCCCTCGGCCCCGCGCGGAAACGAACCCGCGGGCACGAGCACCATTTCCGTAGCATAACCCGTCGGCAAGCGCACGCTCCGGTCCAAATTTTCGGACTGGGCCCAAACCGACAGGGGGATTATCATAGAAAAGATTATATACTTCATCTTGGATTGGCACTTTCCACTAGTTTTTAGGACCGCGTTTCTAATAAATGCTTTAGATTCAAAGTGTCATTTCTATCCATATTTCAGCGGCTATAATATGGGGGAGTAAGTCTATGTCAAGTGGGGCAATTGCGCCACGTAAGGCAAATCGGGCGGAAATACGCCTCGTATACTAACCTAAGAAAAACATCAGCGTAGTTATAGTTGCACGGTCACAGTTGTAGCAGTCTATTTGTGGATTAAGCAAAAAAACTGTAAAATCTAGAATATAAAAATATATTTTTAGTCTACAACTAGCATCTCAACTCATAGTAGGTATGGCGACATGTACTTTGCTCGTCCGCACACCAAAGAGACCCGTTTTATGACTACGTTCCGCACATGGATCTACACCGCTGTTGCACTTAGTACACTTATCGGATTTCCGCTCAATGCGCAGCAGGTGCGCTACGATTCAGCGCGCGACTGGCGGCAATGGGATTTGCCCATAGGGGCCGTTGACCTGCTCTCCAACGGCACGATAATCCCCACGGAAATCCGCAAGGGCAACAACGCTGTCGCCGATCTCGCCCGATTTGCGGGCGGTATTCGCAACGCCGGTTCGAACCTCACTGAGGCACGTTTGATCATCGACAACGATCCCACTACTGGCTGGGCCCCCGACCCACAGGCCGAACCGGAAGAATGGTTCATTGAAGTCGACCTCGGCCGCGCCGTTTCGGCCAATAGCGTCACGCTCGTCTTTGATACGGATGCTCCTCCATTCGAATTATTTGACCTTCTTTTGTCGACGGGGGAGCCCGAAACGGATTTTATCGCCGCTCCCATCGCCGGATCGTTAATCTATCGGATAAAAGAGCGCTTTAAGGAAAATGATCGCCACCGCGTCACCTATGAATTTGAGAATATTGACGATACACCGATTCAATACATACGCTTTGAGCCCTTGCTCATTACGCCAGAAGCTCGCCTCGTCGAAGTAGAAGTAGAGGCTATTGGCGACAATATCTCTCTTGGCCTCCTTGAGCGCGGAGGTACGATCGACGTCAATATCAACCTCGACGATACTGAATCACAGCCGCTGGGCAAGGCCGCAGCATTGGTCGACGGCGACCTTTACGAGCGCTGGCGCGCCGGCACCGCCTCGCGTGGTCTCAACGATATTCTCGCCCATATGGTCCTCGACCTCGGCGCCGTTTATTGGGTAGACCAGGTCCGCCTCATCGGTGGTGTAGTTGTGCGATCCGGCTTTGGCGGTGGTATCACCACCACCCACTTTATATCCCGGCGGCGTTGGGACTTTCGTTTTTACGAGTTTATGACGTCCGATGGTTCCATTGCACCCGATGGCTCGCGCATCTACACCAAACACTTTTCCGGCAACTCACCCTCAAGCGAAACCTCAAAGGGTTTGGTCGATCATCACTTCGACCTACTCCCCACCCGCTATGTGCGTGTGTTTTGGAAATATTGGGACACGACCTGCTCTTCGCTCTTTACCCCCGGCGAAAATACGGCAGTGGGCACGATACCCGGTTGTGCCGCCGGCGGTACAACGGACGAAGTGCAAATCTTTGGCCAAGGCTTTCCACAGCAGGTCGGCTTCACCTCGCCTCTCATTGACTTGGGTGAAGGACGCAATCTCAACTCCGTTGAATGGGGAGGCGATGCACCAGCTGGCACGCGCGTTGAAATTCGCACCCGCACGGGCAACGAAGTGGTCGAGGCCTATACTTTCTACGACAAGAACGGCAAGGTCGTAACTGAATCGCGTTATAACAAACTCATCCCTTCTTTTCGCGGTTCCATCGATACGAGTGCTACCCCCGGGGATGACTGGAGTCCTTGGAGTAACATTTATAGCGCTTCTGGCACCGCCTTTCAATCGCCATCTCCCCGACGTTTTATGGAGATGGATGTGCGCCTAGTATCCAATTCGCCGGACGCCGCTGCTTCTCTCGACTATCTAGCCGTCAATTTCACACAGCCCTTAGCCCGCCGCGCCCTAGGCGAAATAACGCCACAGCAGGCCATACCGGGGGAAATGACGGAATTCACCTATTATTTGCGCCCAGAGGAGACGATCGGTTTTGATCGTCTCGCCGTCGAAGCTACCGCTCCTGTCCACTTCGTCGACGTTGCACTAAACGGTGCGCTGCTCGATGCTCAGTCCGATACTACGGGATCTGGGTTCGTCGTGCACCTGCCCAACCGCATTAGCCAAGACCAATTACTGGAACTCCGCTTCCGTTCTTCCGTTTTCCTGCAATCGACTCGCTTCGACGTATTTCTCCAAGACAGTCGCCAGGACGAAAGCGTGCGACAACGCGTGGATCCAGGGGATGCCAGTGAGCTCGTCGAGAGCAGTACCAATGTGGTCAGCCTGCCCGTAAGTCGCGCACTGTTGGCCAATATAGAGCTCAACTCGCGAACGATTACCCCCAATGGCGATGCCATCAACGACGAACTAAAGATCGCCATAGACCTAGTCAATGTGCTTGAACCACGTCCACTGCGACTCCGGATCTACGACCTCACGGGCCGTTCGGTTTACGAGCACTCGCTAAATGGCATAGCCGGACAACAAGAGTTCAACTGGGACGGCACGAATAACGGTGGTCAGCGCGTAGCACCCGGTCTATACATAGTGGAAGTCAATGTGCAGGGTGACTCGGGCGACGAGAGTTTCCATCAAATCGCTTCCGTGGCCTATTGACCTCTTTGTCTCATGCGACAAGGATGCTACAGTTTTTTACCTCTAAGTCACTAATTTTGTTTTCTTTACCAAAATAAAGACACTTGTAAAAAAAAAACTTGACACTTTGGTAGAAAGAGCTTACCAATATATATCGTTTCACAGCGGAAAATCGTGCTTCGAGGAAGATAGTTTTTAGCAGTAAGTCTTTCCCGAAGCACGATTTACGCTAAATCAGCGCCTATCGTTACCGCAGCGATAGGTATTTACATGCTCCCATTCTCAAGGTTTTGAGGAGGAATTTTAATGCGCAAAGTCCTAGCTTTGTCTCTAGGTGTACTTTTAGCCGGTAGCGCCACGGCGCAAGAACCGGCCGAGGTGCCTCTTTTCTTCGCCGTCGGCATTCCCGCCGGCAACTTGCCCACCATCGACGGTGATCACGCCGACTGGGCATGGGTTGATAAGAGCTTTGAAGTAACGATCGACGACATGAACCCGCTAACGGGTGGTGCCGACGATGCCGACGACTTGTTCATCGACTTGATTATCGGTTGGAGCGACGCCGACAATCGCGTACGTGCCGCCATTCACGTTCATGACAACGACTTGATCGTTGACAAGAACCCGACGTGTACCTTCCGCGATGACAACTGCGAAGTGCACTTCGACCCAGATAACGGCGGTGGCGGTCCTTATTCTGCCCCGGCCGATCAGGACCTGCAGCCGGCTTACCAGATGTGCTTGAGCTTCTCCGAGCAGTTCCCCCGCGTGCAGATGTACAACGGCGCCTTGGGTAACTTCGAGCAGGACGCTTTGGATTTCTGGTGGACGCACTCCGGTGACTTCGTCACGGCCGGTCACGTCAACCAGGGCCAAGAGTACTATTACGAGTTCAGCGCCGAGCTCTTCGATCCGATTTCGATTAGCGGTGGTCCCGACGCCAGCACGCCTTATACGCTGGCCGCCGAGCAGACCATTGGTATGTCGGTTTCGGTTGACGATGCTGACCTCGGTCTCAACGCCAACGGTCTCGATCCTTTGGCCGAAGAGTGCTGCGAGGACGGCTTCTACTGGCAGGCCCAGTACAGCATGGCCGAGCAGTTCATGAACACCGGTGGTATGCCCGACATCTTCTTGACGCCGATTGCCGGCGGCACGGCTGTCGAGGCTACTTCTTGGGCTCAGGTGAAGAAGCTCAGCGATCTATAAGAGTTTTTTCGCAGCATTTTTTTAGCGATAAAGGGGAGGGGATTTGCGTCCCCTCCCCTTTTGTTTTTGTTTCTACAATTTAGATATTTACAACTTCAAGCAAAGCGCGGTAAGAGGCGAAGCGTTATGAGCATATGGCGATGCATCCGGTGGCACAAAGTTCTCGTAGCGACATTGCTCTGTAGTGTATTTCTAACGCCGATAGACGTGCCGGCGATAGAAAACTGGCAGATTGGAGACAATGGGCTGGACTGGGAAGCAGCGGGGGACTTAAGCGGTCTTACGACGGCTGGCACATCACTACTTCCCGCCGTGGTCGATTCTACCACCAACGCCTTGAGCAATTTGGACTTAAAACGGCGCGGCGGCAGCATTAGTTCACCTCAGGCATCTAATGTCGACCTCACCGGTTTACTCACAGATGGCAATCTCGAGACGTTCTGGCGCGTCGAGCGCGAACGCCGCCCTGATGGCACTTCTATGATCATTGATCTCGGCGCCATTCTACCGATTAATCGCATCCGCGTTCAGGGCAGCGAAGACGCCTTTTTGCGCGCCTACGAGCTTTTTGTGCACGACGGCAACCCAGAGCAACTGCGCGAAGATCGCCCCGTCGCCTTTATCAACCAAGTTGATGGTAATCTGGAGCAGGACGATCCTATTATCGAGGCGGAAATACCGCTGCAATTTGTGCGTTTTATCCGCCTGATCAGCCGCTCTGGCCAAGAGTTCATTATAGAGGAAGCCGAAGTATTCGGCGATGGATTTGCCCCAACGGGCAGCTATACTTCCGAAGTCATCGACTTGGGAGCCGCCGCAAACTTCGGCAAAATCCAGCTGCAAACCAGTATAGACAGTCTAACGAAAGTCATTTTACAGACGCGTACGGGCATTGTCCCCGACCCCACGGTCTACTACCAAAAAACCGAGATATTTCAGGGAGAAGAGCGCGCCGAAGAGGTCATTTTACCGCGCGGCTTTCCCGAAGCATCTGAAGCCTATTTTGACCTGCGCTCGGCAGACCGCGGCGCCATTGAAGACAATATTGTCGAGTGGAGCCCTTGGTCAGCCCCATATGAAGACTTCGACAGTAATCTGCTCTCGCCGGGCAATCGCCGTTACGTGCAATTTCGCCTTATTTTCTCGTCCGACGACGCACGCCAGTCGGCCGTCGTTGAGCATTTCAACTTTCAGTATTCCACGCCGACGCTGGCCGACGAGATTACGGCAGAGGTCAGCCCTGGCGATGTGACACTAGGCGAATCGCACACCTTCGACTACTATATCCGCTCCTCCTTCGAAAGCGTAAACGAAGGATTCGATCGCATAGAAATTCTCACGCCCTTTGCAGCCACCGTGAGCGCAGTCGAGATAGATGGAGTTCCCGTCGATTATATAATCGACGCAGAGCAGACCGAACGCCTCGCTATACAACTTACGCAAGACCGCGTAAATCAATCTGGACAATTGCTGCATATTCGCTTTGACGGGTTAGTCACGGTCTACGGTACGACGTTCTTTGCCAAAGTCTTCGACAGCGAAAAAGACGAATTAGGGCAGGATGTAGTCCCCGGTGATGCCTCCCCCGAAGCCGAGAGCAATCGCCTCTCGATACAGGGCCGGCTGCGCAGCGAATTAGTGCTCGATCTCGCCGTTAGCCCTCCAGCTTTCACTCCCAACGGCGATGGCATCAACGACGAGCTACAGATTTCCTATGTCTTGTTGCGCGCACTGCAGCAAGTTCCCGTAGATCTATCGCTATACGATCTATCTGGTCACCTCGTGCGCCGCCTGCAAAACGGCGGTGCAGTCAATGGCCCACAGCAACTGATGTGGGACGGACGCGACGAAAGTGGCAATACCGTGCCTCCGGGCTTGTATTTATTGCGCCTATCCATCGACACGGATACGGGGTCGGAAGACCAGACGCTCACGGTAGGCGTGGCCTATTGAGGTTTTATCCTCCTACTTTGTTATGTTTTTATAAAAGTAGAAGGCCAGAGGTACAATGTGTTACAAAAGGGTTGTGTGTCATACTTGCACACACCCAATTTGAGGAGCATGCGCATGCTTTCTAAACATATGTTCTGTTCTTTGGCTGTCGCCAGTTTAGCCTTTGCTATTCCGGAGGCCCAAGCAGAACGCATCTCCTTTGCCACGCGCTCAACTTGGCAAGAGTGGCTCGTGCCAACAGGGGCCATAGAAATAAGCCCGCTTGGCACTATTAGCCCAGTCAAAATGCGCAAGAACATAAATGCCGTTATAGATGCCAGCGACTTTGGCGGTGGTATCCGCGCTGTCGGTAGTGGAGCGCGTAGTGCCGCGCAAATCATGGATGGCGATCTATCGACCGGCTGGCAGCCAAACGCAAGCGATGCAGACGATACCTGGTGGATAGAAGTCGATTTAGGCCGTATGGTCACGGCGGAGAAAATACGCCTCCGTTTTGCAGAAGATGCCCCCGCTATGGAGTTTTTTACAGTGCAGTTGTCCAGTGGCGAGCAATTTTTTACGAATGCCCTAGTTCCCATTCCCGGCACACTGGTCTACGGGGCGGGACAAACATTTGGTTTTAACAAAGAGTACACCGTCGAATTGGATCAATCGCACGTCCCCATCAATGTCATTCGCATAGAGGTATCGCAAATTACACCGGGTGCGCGTTTAGCTGAGATAGAGGTGGAATCTATTGGCGATAATATTTCACTCGGCATCATCGAACGAGGCGGCAGTATCGATCTAATCACCGACCTACAGTCCGTGCTCGAAGGCGGTCAAAATATGGCCGACGGCAAGATCGTTACTAACTGGTCTCTCAACACGCTACACCAAACGGTGACCGGTAAAGATATATTCAACCGCATCATATTTGATTTGGGTGCACACTATTGGATTGATCAGTTGCGCATCGTAGGCGAACCCATGGGTGC
>Ga0055584_100003297_pt1 | contig 15931 bp, 18 predicted proteins | sample OSDHelmetaG_FD_58716 | JGI IMG/M metagenome (GOLD analysis project Ga0055584, IMG submission 58716) | Pelagic marine sediment microbial communities from the LTER site Helgoland, North Sea, for post-phytoplankton bloom and carbon turnover... | ecosystem: Environmental > Aquatic > Marine >... | reverse complement strand
TTTAAACGCCTCACTTCGTCGGCATGGTGATACCAAACCACAGACCCATGCTGACCAGGCAAAGGCAAGAAGGCTTGCGGGCCAGTAGCGGTAAAGCGCTGCCAAGTGATGTCTTGCTGACCTAGCGCTGTATTCACCGATACCACCAAACACGCTTGCTCGTACTGACCACGGTTAACACCAATACCAAATTGCTGACGCACCATGGACGGGCCGCCATCTGCGGCAACCAATAGTTTGCCGGTGTAGGTTTTGCCGGCTTCGGTGTGGACAAATACCTGATCACCTTGGCGATAGGTTTTTACTGGTTTCTCGGGGCACAATACAGTCACTTCTGGCATATCGGCAATGGTTTGCCACAAAGCCAGCTGAGTGACACGATTTTCTACAATATGTCCGAGTTCAGAGGCTTGCACTTGGGTAGCATCAAAAGTGAGATCGCCAAAGCCCTGCATCTCCCACACGCGCATGCGGCGGTATGGGCAAGCGCGCATGGCTTGTAGTTTCTGCCAAGCATCGGTGCGCTCCAATACAGATTTTGTTTGCGGACTTAACGCAGAGATACGCAAGTCAAAGGCTTGGGACAGATCAAACTCGGCCGGTTTCTGTGCCTCAAACACGGCAACAGTTAAGCCTTGTTTAGCAAGCACAGAAGCTAAGCCAGCTCCGGTCATGCCACCGCCACAAATCAACACATCAAAAGATTTTTCGGTCACTGGTAATTCCTTGATTTTGCTCAATAAACGACGTATTTAATTAAGCATACACTAGTAGCTAGGTAACTTGTTGTACAAAAATATTTACGGTTCGGTCTTTTTTTCCAAGCCTACTTGTGGTTTAGTTAATACAGGCTCGCTGCAAAGCACAGTCAAACAAAGCCACAAAGGAGACCCTATCTAGTTACCATTTTTCCTGTAACCCTCGATCAGAAGGAATCGATTATGCAAATGAACATTACAGCACGTCACGACGCCAAAGCCACCGATGGCATTAAAGAACGAATTATGGCCAAGCTTCAGAAAAACGAAAGCCACTTTGATCACATCACCAATATACAAGTCACTATCGACAAAGACGGAAAGCAGGACATTGCCGAAGCCACCCTCCATCTCGACACCGGCAGCGAGATCTTCGCCAAAGCAAGTGGCGACAATATGTATAGCGCAATCGACGCACTCAGCTCCAAGATAGAAACTCAGCTACAAAAAGCCAAATCTAAAATCCAAAGCCGCAAAGGTGCTGCTCAAGGCAAACGCACCCCAATTGAAGAAGCAGAAGAAGTCGCTTAATTCCTAAGCGAGCAGAAGCGGAGCCGTTTAAGGCCGGTTCCGCCTACTCTTCTCACCGCTCTCTACTACCGCCAACCTAGTCAGTTACGTCTCTAGCTGTTCTGTAATAGTGGTGTAAGCCTCACAATCATTCACACCCAACGCATCAGGCGAGCTCAACGCCATAGGATCCGATGCCAAGTGCTCCGGCACTACTACCAATCCATCACTAAACGACACTACCTGCAAGCCAACCTGTTTACAATGGGCAAACACCTTTTCTAAGGCTTGAACCACCTGCTCTTGATCTTGCCTATGCTGCGTGCGATGTGCCTGTTGCTGTTCGTTAGCTTGATACTTATATTGCTCTATAACCTGATTACCAGGCCCCAGTAGCAATACTAAAATATTGGCCCACCGCCATTCCTTGAGCAAGGCTTTCGCTACTTGAAACTGACGCACATCGAGACAATGCACCCGATCTCCAGAGCGCAATTGTCGCAGCTGATCCATGACTTTTGCTTGACTAAAGTCAGCCGCTAGAAGGATATGCATATTCAAAGCCGTGTTTATAAAATCGGTGCCTAGTTTAACAGAGCTCAAGGGCAAAGGCTCGTAAACACAAGACTGACGAGTTTTCATTGCAAGCCTTGTCATAAAAGGCCAAAATAAGTCGGCTAAACACAAGTCTTGGCATATGTTCTTGCCTACACTTAATATTATAGATGGTACGACTACTTCGTATCGATACTAACTAACAAATTAAATAAAGAGGTTATGCCGTGGAACGTGAATCTATGGAGTTTGACGTTGTCATCGTTGGTGCAGGCCCTGCTGGTCTATCCACCGCGTGTAAACTGCTTCAAATGGCCCAAGAGAAAGAACAAGAACTAACTGTTTGCGTTGTTGAAAAAGGTTCTGAAGTAGGTGCGCATATTCTATCTGGTGCAATCCTTGAGCCTACGGCTTTAAATGAACTATTTCCTGATTGGAAGGAAATGGGGGCTCCCTTATCCACACCTGTAGCCAAAGATGAAATGCACATCCTAACCAGTGCAGAATCAGGTATTGGCATGCCTGGCTTCTTTATTCCTAAGCCAATGCACAACGAAGGCAACTACATCGTAAGCCTTGGTAACGTTTGCCGCTGGTTGGCAGAACAAGCAGAAAACCTAGGTGCCGAAGTATTCCCAGGCTTTGCTGCAGCAGAAGTACTATACAATGAAGACGGCAGCGTTAAAGGTATTGCTACCGGTGACATGGGCGTTGGTGAAGACGGCGAACCAAAAGATGGTTACATGCCAGGTATGGAACTGCATGCCAAATACACCATTTTCTCCGAAGGCTGCCGTGGTCACCTAGGCAAGCAACTTATTGATAAGTTTAACCTTGATGATGATACTGTATCCCAGCATTACGGTATTGGTATTAAAGAACTTTGGGACATCCCTGCCGAAAACCACAAGCCTGGCCTTGTAGTACATGGTTCTGGTTGGCCTCTAACTAGCGGCCTAGCCCAAACTGGTGGTGCTAGTGGTGGTTGGTTCCTCTACCACGGTGACAACAACCAAGTAGTTGTTGGCCTAATCATAGACTTGAACTACGACAACCCGCACCTAAGCCCATTTGACGAATTCCAGCGCCTTAAGCACCACCCAGTGTTAAAGCAACACTTGCAGGGTGGTAGCCGCGTATCTTACGGCGCACGTGCCGTAGAAAAAGGCGGTTTATTCGCCCTACCACGCATGAGCATGCCTGGCGCAATGCTAATTGGTTGTGATGCTGGCACCATGAACTTCTCCAAGATCAAGGGTAGCCACACAGCTATGAAGTCCGGCATGTTGGCAGCAGAAACCATCTTTACTGAGCTCGCTGCTAGCGGTGAAGGCGGCAAGCAACTTCCACTAGACGAGAACTTCAAGCAATCTTGGTTGTACGACGAACTACACCGTGCCCGTAACTTTGGTGCCGCAATGCACAAGTTTGGCACATGGATTGGTGGTAGCTTCAACTGGGTTGACCAAAACATCTTTGGAGGCAAGTTACCAATCAACCTAAAAGACGACAAGCCGGACTACTCAGAAATGAAGCCTGCTAGTCAAGTGCCTGCCATTGAATACCCTAAGCCAGACGGCGTAATCAGCTTCGACAAGCTATCTTCCGTATTCCTATCCGGTACCAACCACGAAGAAGACCAGCCGTGTCACTTGCAGCTTAAAGACGCTAGCCTACCGCTAGGCGTGAATATGGCTAACTGGAATGAACCTGCACAACGCTACTGCCCTGCAGGTGTTTATGAAATCATTGATGACGAGAACGGTAAACCACAATTCCAAATAAACGGCCAAAACTGCTTACACTGCAAGACCTGTGATATTAAAGACCCAAGCCAGAACATCACCTGGGTAGTACCAGAAGGTGCTGGTGGTCCAAACTATCCAAATATGTAATCTGCTTTGTATAAATGGGGTCAGGCCTGAAGTCTGACCCCATAAGTCTACTACATAGTACCGAAAATCTTATCACCAGCATCGCCTAGGCCTGGCAGTATGTAGCCCTTATCGTTTAAGCAATCATCTATACCGGCCACCCAGCAGGTTACGTCTGGATGAGCTTCTTCTACACGGGCAGCTCCTTCTGGTGAAGCTACTAGGAACAAGCCAACGATATCTTTACAGCCTTTGGCTTTTAGCAGTTCAATGGTTGCCAGCAAGGTACCACCGGTAGCTAGCATGGGGTCGATGATGATGGCTCTACGTTGGCCGACATGCTGTATGACTTTATCAAAATAGGCTACTGGCTCTAGAGTTTCTTCATCACGGTATAGGCCCACAACGCTGACGGTTGCTGTGGGTAGTATTTGTAGACAACCATCCATCATGCCAAGGCCCGCACGCAAAATAGGCACAAGTGTTGGATCAGACTGTTTTAGAGATTGCACGGGTATAGGACTTCCCTGCCAGCCATCTACGTAGGTGTCTTCTAGTGCTAGATCAGTACAAGCTTCGGCCATTAGCAATGATGCTATTTCGTTGCTCAAGCGACGAAAATCTAACAATGGTAAATTCGCCTGACGCAATAAACCCAGTTTATGTTTTACTAAGTTGTGCTGCACTTCAATAATTGCCATTGCTGTTACTCTCTCTTTTCTATTTAATCTAGTTATTCTAAAAGACCAAAATCATATACACAGTTACCACTTTGTAGTTGCGCAATAGTTTTACCATCGCGCTCTATAGTTTCTACTGCTAAGGCCAAGTCGTAATACACCTGACGTGACAAGCTGGCCCATAGGTTATCGCGCACGAGTATTTCTGGGATAACGTCAGGCCTGGTCATATCTACACGTAGCTGACCTGAGTTAGTTAACTGCATCTGATCGCCCACACTGGTGGTAAATTGCCAAACACCGGCATCAAGCTGTTGGCAGCTAACAATAACAAAAGGTAGTTTTTCTACTTGGATAGCCAGCTGTTCTACGGGGGTTACTAAACAGTACTGGCCATCGCGATAAGCCAGTAAACGGCTAAACAGCTGCACTAGTTTTTGTCGTGTGAACACACTACCTTCGTGCCACCAGCTCCCATCAGCCTTGATATTGATATCGATACTGCCATGTCGTTCTGGTTGCCATTTGTGCACAGGATAATCAGGCATTTGTTCTGCTGCCCCGATTAGGCTTTTTAGATCCATGCTTATTAGGCCTTGCCTGGCTCTACGGGAGTCTCAGCAGTAGGCCCTTCTTGATCACCTTGCGGTGCATATCCTGTCTGACCCAAGTTGCCCATGCGCATGCCTATTTGTAGCAAGAATTCAAAAAACGCTTCTTTATCTTCTATGTAATTGCGGAAATAGTCGGACTGATGCAAAGCCAAGGCGCCATGTACCAATGCCCATGATGCGGAAAGGTGGAAATAAGCTGGCACAGGCTCCAATTTGCCTGAATCGATGCGTTTGCTCACGAGTTTAGCTAGGATCTCCATATTCTCAGAGCGTACGTCATGGATAATTTTAACGGCTTCTTGGTACTGACCGTCTTTGACTAACTTCTCTTCTAAGCGTCCAAATAAGATGGCTTGCTCAGGGTCACCCATACGAAAGCCAAAGTAACTACGCCAGATGGATTCTGGATCGCTGAAGTCTTCGGTTTCTAAGAGGCTTTTTAGGTCTTGTTCGTATTTACCTAGCAGGCGTAGGTAAATGTCCGATTTCGATTTGAAGTGTTTGTAGATAGTGCCTTTACCAATGCCTACGCTATCGGCAATCACTTCTACGGTAATCTTGTCTTCACCATGGGTCTTGAAGAGCGCTAATGAAGATTCCAGGATTTCTTCTTCTCTGCGCTTAAATTCGCGCACCTTACGGCTTTCTTTTTCGCGCGGAAAATATTCCGGAATCTTTGGTTTTGCAGCGATACCCCAGTTCATATGAACTTAATCCATTTTGTGACTATAGAGAGTCAATTATTCACAAAATAAACAAAGGTACAAGAAAATTATTTTTACGACTCTGACAAGCCAAATAGTCGGTGGAAGTTCTGGGTCGTCACTGTTGCCAATTCATCTAAGCTAACGCCCTTAATGTCCGCCACAAACTGCGCCACATAAGACACGAATAACGGCTCATTTTGTTTGCCTCTATGTGGCACAGGAGCTAGATATGGCGCATCAGTTTCTACCAAAATTCTATCTAGGGGCAAGTGCCTTATAACATCACGCAAGGCATCGGCATTGCGGAAGGTTGCTATGCCCGAAATAGAAATATAAAAACCTAAGTCCAAGCAGGCATCAGCCATAGCTTGGTCTTCGGTAAAACAATGAATAATACCGCCTACATCAAGATTAGCGTTTTCACGTAATAGCTCCACCGTGTCTTGGCGTGCACTACGGCTATGCACGATTAACGGCTTTTTAACTTCATTGGCAATACGCATATGCTGCATAAATGCATCAAGCTGAATGTCTTTGGTTTCTGGTGCGTAGTGATAATCTAGGCCTGTCTCCCCTACTGCAATCACCTTATCTAAGGCTGCCTGCTCCGCTAGTAGAGCCCAATCTGTATCGGCCTTTACACCCAGTGGATGCACACCAGCCGAGGCATGAATAAACTCATAATCCTGAACCTGTGCCAACATCAAAGGAAACTGCTGGGTATTAACACCTATGCATAGCATTTCTGTTACGCCGGCAGCGTGAGTAGTGGTGATTAGTTCATCCAAACCACCGGCATAGTGGCTTACATCTAGCTTATCTAAGTGGCAATGGGAATCGATTAACATAGTCAGTAAAGGCTTTGAGTAGAATTTGTATTAATAAGGATTAGATCAGTTGATACCAACGGTACAGCAACTGTTCTAACATCAGTTGCTGGTTGATGTTGCGGCGTTGATTCAAGCTATTGAGAGCCTGTAGCACTTCATCATAAAGGGCAAATATAGGTGCCATGTCCGTCTTGCGGGCAACGGCTTGCAATAGCTTCACCACATCTTGGTTTAATACCGTGTTAGGATCTTCGGTCTGCTTTAGCTTTATCAAGTCTTGTAGCCATTGAAGCCACCAGTCTAATACCTGTTTAACAGGGGCTTTGACCCAAGTTTCGGCCACTTGTGCAACACTGGTTTGGTTGCGCAGTAAAGCTGTGAGATCCACTAATGTTTGATGCCGCAATGCTGGTGCTTCTTGCTTCAGATAACGCAGGGCCAACAAGGGCGCACCGTGGGCCATATGCATTACTTGAGACAGGTCTTCTTGGCTAGCTTGTGGTTGCTGCTCAGCTAACCATTGAATGCCCGCATCAAGCTCAGGTGACAATACATCTTGGCCTTGGCAACGGCTACGAACAGTAGCTAACAAGGGCTTGGGCCAATGGTGTAATAATAAAAAATAAGTATCTCGGCCTGGTTCTTCCAAGTTCTTTAGCAAGGCGTTGGCAGCATTAACGTTGAGCTCGTTAGCTGGTTCGATTAATACGACCTTAGCACCACCTTGTTGTGCGGTCGCTGCCAACCAAGGTTGTAACTTACGCACAGAGTCTACTAAGATGGCCTTGCCCTCATCTTCAGGCTCTAGGCGTTTAATATCAGGATGACTACCAGCCAAACGTAATAAACAGCTTTTACACTGATCACAGGCATGGCCGTTTTGTGGCGACTGACAGATTAACCTGGCCAACAAGGCTTCCGCCAACTGTCGCTTACCTAGGCCAGGTAAACCGCCCAGTACCATACCATGAGGCAAACGCTGTTGTTCCAGCATTTGTTGCAAGCGTGCCCAGTTTGGGTCTAGCCAGGTAGGTAGGTTTACAGTTTCACTAATCATGCTATACCTATTCTGCTAACAAGCCTTCAAGGGCTTGCTGTAACTGCTGCTCAACACCAGGAATATCTTGGCTGGCATCAATCACACGAAATCGTTGTGGTTCTGCCTTGGCGCGGCTCAAATAGCCTTGGCGTACGGCTTCAAAGAAAGACATAGCTTCGGATTCAATACGGTCTAACTCGCTACGTTGGCGTGCCCTGCCCATGCCTACTTCAATATCTAGGTCCAACAAGCAGGTCATGTCTGGATTAGTATCGCCATGTACCCATTTGGCCAAGTTATCTATAAATTCTAGAGGCAGTTCACGGCCATAGCCCTGATAGGCATAGCTGGCATCAGTAAAACGATCACACAATACCCATTTGCCAGCCGCCAAGGCCGGTTGGATAACTTGCGTAACATGCTGGCGACGCGCGGCGAACATCATTAGCAGCTCTGTATAAGGATCAATTTTTTCGTCGTGGTGATTAAGCAGCAATTGGCGTAGCTGTTCAGCTAATTGGGTACCACCAGGTTCGCGGGTAGAAACCAGCTCGATACCTCGGCTTTGCAAGAAGTCTTGAATAAAGGCCACACTGGTAGACTTACCTGCGCCTTCGCCGCCTTCTATCGAGATAAAACGCCCGTTGTTCACAAACTGCTTCCCTTACTTATTAACTTGGCAAAAACGCCATTATACGCCAATTGCAGAGCAATCGACGCCGTGTATTTATTTTTTCAGCTGATATTGTCGCACGTAGGCTTGGTGTTGCGACAAGGTAGCAGAGAACGCACTACTACCATCACCACGAGCCACAAAGTACAAGGCGTCACCTTGATCCGGGTGTAGCGCTGCATGAATGGAGCTGAGCCCTGGCAAAGCAATAGGCGTGGGAGGCAAGCCACGAATCACATAGGTATTGTAAGGTGTGGCTTCACGCAGATGTTTACGCGTGATATTGCCATCAAACTTATCACCAATACCATAAATAACTGTTGGGTCCGTTTGCAGGCGCATACCCTTTTGTAATCGTCTAACAAATACGCCTGCTATCTGCTCACGCTCGATGGCCAAGCCTGTTTCCTTTTCAATAATAGAAGCCATAATCAAGGCTTCATAAGGTGATTGATAAGGTAAGTTCTTTGCCCTTTTCGCCCACTGTTCCGCAAGGATTTGGGTTTGTCTTTGCCAAGCCTGTTCTACTACCTGAGTAGGTGTTTGGCTGCGAGTAAATACGTAAGTAGAGGGAAACAACAGGCCTTCTGCAGAGGCATTGTTAGAGGCCTTGCCCCATTCTGCAAAATCTGGCGCAGGCTTATCTTGCATAACCGGATGCTGCATCAAGATGTCGATAAACTGTCCGTAGGTATAGCCTTCTGGCACGGTAATGCTATAGCTTTGCACATCACCTGCCACTAATTTGGCAAGAATGCTCGGCGCGGTTGTTTGTCCGGCAAAGGTATATTCACCAGCTTTAATGTTTTGGTCAAAGCCATAAAAGCGGCTGTAATAACGTAGCGCCAAGGCATTAGGCGTGACGCCTATGGTTTCAAGCTGTTGTGATATTGTCACCATACCAGTGCCTGGCTTGATGGTAAGGTGTTTAACTTCGGTGAGTACCTGCGGTTCAAAAAGCCAACCTTGTACTTGACGCCAAGCGCCGTAGCTAAGGCTAGCCAATACCAAGAGTAACAGGATAAAGCCCCATAAAAATGACCTTTTTAGCATGCTAGTGACTCAGTAGAAGCTTGCAGCTGACTTTTTAAGGCGCCTTGAATTTGACGACAGGTATCGGTAATGGGGAAAGTTTGTTGGCCAAGCAAGACCACTGGCCACACGCCATTGAGGCTATTAGTCAGCATGACACCGTCACTGGCATAAACAAAATCGAGGCCAAAGGCCTGCTGTTTGACCGGAATATTAAGACTTCTAGCAACCTGCATCACTTGTTTGGCCATAATGCCATCTATGCCTGCGGTGTCGTTAATTGGGGTATAAAGCACCCCGTCCTTTTCCACAAATACATTGCTCATAACACCAGACTGAACGTTACCGGCCTGGTTACACATCAGGCCTTCATGGTGAATGTCATCACGCCATTCTTGGCGAGCTAATACCTGGTCTAAACGATTGAGATGTTTAAGACCAGCTAAAGCCGAGTTACACCCCCACGCATGTTGGCAAACATGCACTTGAGCGCCATCAGTAGCAATATGCTCACGACCTTGTGGCCAAGCTGAAATTTGTACTATACGGTTTGGGCTGGCTGATTCTGGTGGCAAATAGCCGCGCCCACCAACCCCGCGAGTAATGGTAATTTTAAGTACGCCACGAGACTCTTGGCTAGCCGAGTTAGCATTAGCCCAAACCCCTAAGGCATGCTTAACATCTGTGCAAATCTGGACGTACAATTCATCGAGGTCACTAGTAAAGCCAAGCTTCACAAGGCCTTGACTAAGTCGCTGCCAGTGGGTTTGCCATAATTGTGGCTGCGCACTGGCATCTAAAGCAATAGTTTCAAATACACCATCCCCATAGGCCAAGCCGCGGTCCCCTATGGGTAAGTCCGTTGCTACCTGGCCGTTGAGGTACAAGATCATGTATAAGACCTATATGCGGCTAAAGATAAGTGTGCCGTTGGTACCACCAAAACCAAATGAATTACTCATGGTGGCGTCTATTTTGGCTTCTTGGGCGGTATGGGCAACATAGTTTAGATCACAACCCTCTGACGGGTTGTCTAGGTTGATGGTTGGTGGCGCTACTTGGTCACGAATGGCCAAAATGCTAAACACTGCTTCTACTGCCCCGGCGGCACCTAATAGGTGGCCGATCATGGACTTGGTAGAACTCATGCGTACTTGATCCGCCCCACTACCTAACACGAGCTTGGCCGCATTGGATTCAGCAATATCACCAGCAGGTGTCGAGGTACCGTGGGCATTGATATATTGGATCTGATCACCATTTAAGCCAGCATCACGCATGGCATTGCGCATAGAAGCAGCAGCACCACGGCCATTTTCTGGTGGTGATGTCATGTGATAAGCATCGCCACTCATACCAAAACCAGACAGTTCAGCATAAATGCGTGCACCACGGGCTTTGGCCGTTTCGTATTCTTCTAGGACCAGCACACCAGCACCGTCTCCTAGTACAAAACCATCACGATCACGATCCCAAGGGCGGCTGGCGGCCTGAGGGTTGTCGTTGCGGGTAGATAAAGCTCGGGCGGCACCAAAGCCACCTAAACCAAGAGGTGTTGTGGCCATTTCCGCGCCACCGCACACCATTACATCGGCATCACCATAAGCAATCATACGCGCAGAAGCACCAATGTTGTGAGTACCCGTAGTACAAGCGGTAGTAATGGCAATGTTTGGCCCCTGCATGCCATACATGATGGACAGGTTGCCAGAAATCATATTGATAATGCTGCCTGGCACAAAGAATGGAGATATACGTCGAGGGCCGCTATTATTTAAAGCGTCGTGAGTTTTTTCGATTAGTGGCAAACCACCAATACCAGAACCAATGGCCACACCTATACGTTCGGCGTTTTCTTCAGTCACTTCTAAGCCAGCATCTTGGATAGCTTGGATGCCTGCTGCCATACCGTATTGGATAAATAAATCCATTTTACGGCCGTCTTTAGGTGGCATGTAAGGGCTCAAGTCGAAGTCCTTTACACTGCTAGAAAAACGCGTACCAAAAGCTTCTGTATCAAAGGCTGTTATGTCTGCTGCCCCACTTACACCAGCAAGGATATTTTGCCATGAATCAGCAACGTTATTGCCCACGGGAGTTAACAAACCCATGCCAGTAACTACTACACGCCTACGACCCATTTATAGCTCCTTTTCTAGTCTAATGACAACAACCCAATACAACTGAACCATTTTAGCTGTTACGCTCAAATTTGCCAAACTTACAAGCAAACTTTAAGCAAACGCTTGTTTTAAAACCAGAAAAGCCGCGTCTAATAAAATTAGACGCGGCTTTCTGAATGCAGTACAAAGTACCGACTTTAACGCAACCTTACTGGTTGGCGTTAACGTAGTCGATAGCAGACTGTACTGTAGAGATCTTCTCAGCTTCTTCGTCTGGAATCTCAGTTTCAAATTCTTCTTCTAGGGCCATTACTAGCTCAACTGTGTCTAGCGAGTCAGCGCCTAGGTCATCAACGAAAGATGCTGCGTTGGTCACTTCGTCTTCTTTAACGCCCAGTTGTTCTGCAACAATTTTCTTTACGCGTTCTTCAATAGTACTCATAGTCGTTCCTAATTGGTTTTTTTGTGTCGCCATCGCCGTCAATAATGCGTGGTCTGACCTCAAAATGGCAGCCAGTTTGGGTGGCTTTTAAGCTATTTTGCAACTCTTATGAAGAGTGAGGCCATTATCAACAAATTGACGAAAATTTCAACCTTTAACAGTAACTAAACAGAATTAATTAGCTTAAGTCGTGCCCTTTTGGGGTATCGACTTAACCCATATACATGCCGCCATTCACATGAATGGTTTCGCCGGTAATGTAACTACCAGCATCGCTCACCAAAAAGCCGACTAAGGAGGCAATATCTTCTGGTGTACCCAAGCGCTGCAATGGTATTTGCGTGCGCAATGCATCTTTTTGCTCTTCACCTAAAGCATCGGTCATATCCGTAGCAATAAAGCCAGGAGCAATAGAATTAACAGTGATGTTACGAGAGGCCACTTCACGGGCCATAGAGCGACTAAAGCCTTCTACGCCAGCCTTAGTAGCTGCATAGTTAGTCTGCCCCATATTACCCATGGAACCCACTACAGAGCTTATGTTTACGACACGACCCCAGCGCGCCTTGGTCATGCCACGCAGGCAACCCTTGGCAAGGCGAAACATGGAGCTAAGGTTGGTGTTTACCACTGCATCCCATTCGTCTTCTTTCATACGCATAAGTAGGTTGTCTTTGGTGATACCAGCGTTGTTAACTAGTACTGTCGGCGCACCAAATTCAGCGACTAGCTCTTTTAGTACAGACTCAACAGACTCGCTATCAGAAACATTAAGAATCATGCCCTTACCGCCGTTACCAGCTGCATTTAAATAAGCGCTAATAGCAGCAGCACCAGACTCGGATGTGGCAGTACCAACAACCGTGGCACCCTGACTTGCTAATTGCAGGGCAATCGCTTTACCAATACCGCGCGTAGCGCCAGTAACTAGAGCAACTTTACCTTCAATACTCAGCATCATCTATTCCTCTACATGTCCAGGGCGTTTTGCACGCTGGCACTATCATTGATGGCGGCACCGGCTACAGCTTTGTTAATACGCTTAGTTAGGCCGGTCAGCACTTTACCTGGGCCACATTCTAACATAAGTTCAACGCCTTGTTGGGCCATATTCTCGACACAACCCGTCCAACGCACTGGTTGGTACAATTGTGCAACCAAGTTGGCTACAAGCTCTTGCGCATTTTGTGGAGCTTGAGCATTGACGTTTTGAATTACTGGGATGCTTGGCATAGTCACTTCAATAGCACCAAGCTGTACCGCTAGCTGCTCTGCAGCTGGCTGCATTAGTTCGCAATGAGATGGCACACTCACTGGTAAAGGCAAGGCACGCTTGGCACCGGCTTCTTTACATGCTGCCATAGCGCGCTCTACTGCGGCTACCTGACCAGCAATAACTACTTGGCCTGGAGAATTATAATTAACAGGCGCTACCACTTCACCCTGTGCAGATGCTTCACATGCTGCAGCAATGCCATCATCATCCAAACCAATAATCGCTGCCATGGCACCTGTCCCTGCTGGCACAGCCGCTTGCATAAACTCACCACGGGCTTTAACCAAAGCTACAGCATCAGCAAAAGCGATAGCACCGGCACAAACAAGGGCCGAATATTCACCTAGACTATGGCCGGCCATAAACGCTGGCTGTTTGCCACCACGCTCACACCACAAACGCCACAAGGCAACACTAGCTGTAAGCAACGCGGGCTGAGTAATATGCGTCTGGTTTAACTGACCTTGATCGTCATTTTGCACTAGATCCCATAGATCATAGCCCAAAACAGCGCTAGCTTCGGCAAAGGTGTCGATTACAATAGATTCGCCGGATAAGTCTGCAAGCATACCAACGGTTTGAGAACCTTGACCAGGAAAAACAAAGGCAAGTGTAGAAGTCATAGATAAAGTCTCTCTAATTAGCTATTAGAGACCTTTATATAAAGGTCTCTATTTATATTATTCTGTAATGGCGCCAGTCAACTGCTCAGTAAACTGCATTTCTAAGTATTGCACAGCTGAGGTTATTGCGGCTACAAGAGCAGTAGCATCGGCATAACTATGGGATTTAACTACCAAACTTTGCAAACCCAACAAGAAAGCACCGTTCAACTTACGCGGATCTAATCGCGACTGCAACGGCTGCAGGAGCTTAGCCTGGGTGTCATTACTTTCATCGCCCTGTTGTTGCACCAGAGATTGAAACATACCACCCAGCATTTGACCCACGCCTTCAGCCGACTTTATGAGAATGTTTCCGGCATAGCCATCGCATACTAAAACGTTAACCTTACCTTTAAATACGTCTTGGGGTTCGATAAAGCCATAATAGGACACGTCATCATGCCCTAACAGCAGATCGTGCGCCGCTTGCACTTCAGGCTGCCCCTTACCGGCTTCTGCGGCAATATTAAGCAAACCAACTTGTACTAGTGAACTAGGCTGCATAGCCTGCTCTAGAACCTGCCCGGAGATTGCGTACTGCAGCAACTGATCAGCACTCGGCGATAAGTTAGCCCCCATATCCACAACCAAACATGGTGCACCGGCAGTAGGAATATGACTAGCAAAAGCTGGGCGATCAAAACCAGGCAGGGTTTCTAATAACTGGCGACTTAAAGCCATAAGGGCTGCCGAATTGCCACATGTAACACAAGCGTCAGCCAAACCGTCGGCTACACGTTGCAGGGCAATAGACATAGAGGAATCTTGTTTTTGGCGTAGAGCCACAAGCACATCGTCAGCGAGTTCGACAACATCGTCGGCGCCAACAATAGAAATGCGAGATAGCAGGTGCTGCTGGTCTACTGGCACTTGGGCCAACATACCTTGAAGCTGATTGACGGGGCCAATCCACTGCAAACGAAGTCGCGGAAACGAATCGAGGCAGACTAATGCTGCCTCGAGACTGGGTTGGGGACCTAAGTCCCCGCCCATGGCGTCAAGCGCCAGGGTATAGCTTTTCGACAAACTTATTCAGCGTCTTTGTTTACTACCTGACGGCCTTTGTAGAAACCATCAGCAGTCACGTGGTGACGAAGATGAGTTTCGCCAGTAGTAGAATCTACGGACAAGGTAGCGCTGGTCAAAGCATCGTGTGCACGACGCATGTTACGCTTGGAACGGGTGACCTTATTCTTCTGTACAGCCATGGCTGATTACTCCTAAAATGGAATTACGTTAACTAATCTTTTTGCAACAAACCGGCAAGTACCCCAAACGGGTTTTCCTTTTGCTGCTCAGCCCCAGCGTCGCCGTATTGGGTTTCGACTTCACAGTCTACGTGATACGGCACGATGGGCAAACTCAATATCAATTCTTGGTCTAGAAGTTCGCGTAAATTGAGCTGGCCATCTTCAACAATCCAAGCATCACGCTCGGCCGGAAGCTTCTCAGCTTGCGATTCATCTAACACCACTGTCACGTCCAGGTCGACACGCAAATCATGCGGGGCGATCTGCAAACAACGTTGACAGATAATTTCTACACCCTTGGCTTCAACCAACCCAGTAACAGTTGGACGACGGCGCTCATCTCGTTGAAACTGCAAAGTAACTTCTACGTTACCCTGATCAGATTCTAAGTAAGAAAGCAGGCCATTGAGCTCTGCAACCTGAATACTTCCCTTGATTAATTGCTCTGCATCGCAGACCTTTCGGGCATCAAGTCTTGGGGCTATTGGTGTATCAAACATGGCGCGATATGATAAGGAGGAAGACCTTGTTTGTCAAAGAAAAATACCTCTGCATACGAAAAAACAGGCAATTAATCTGAGTTTTTTGCATAATAACCTAACTAAACCATTATTAACGGCTTTATTGCCCTACTAACGCCATGTCCACAGCCATTATTTTAGCATCAACTAGCCCCTACCGTCGCGCTTTATTAGAACAGTTGCAGCTACCTTTTAGTTGCGCCAATCCAGAAGTAGATGAAGCCTTGATAGAAGGCGAATCAGCTCGCCAGACAGCGCTAAGGTTGGCTCAACTAAAAGCCCAAGCTATCGCCTTGCACCACCCTATGAGCGTAGTCATCGGTAGTGATCAGCTAGCTAGTTGCGAAGGCCGTATCCTGGGCAAACCAGGCAGCCACACCAA
>Ga0055584_100003295_pt1 | contig 15945 bp, 12 predicted proteins | sample OSDHelmetaG_FD_58716 | JGI IMG/M metagenome (GOLD analysis project Ga0055584, IMG submission 58716) | Pelagic marine sediment microbial communities from the LTER site Helgoland, North Sea, for post-phytoplankton bloom and carbon turnover... | ecosystem: Environmental > Aquatic > Marine >... | reverse complement strand
TCCGCCTGTATCAGATCTAATTTTCCATTAAGATATGCTCGCTGCGTAAATTCTCCTGGGGCAGCTGGAACGGCCCCCAATAAAAACGCCTCTTTTAAAATCATATTTAATATAACTTGACTCCCATGCCCCTGCAGCTCTACTACATCTTCACCAGTATAGGAATCAGGGGACTTAAAATAGATTAAAAGACCTTTATCGAGAACCTGCTGTTCTTTGTTTTTAAATGGGATGAAATGGGCTTGCCGTGGTTTAGGGCTTATGCCCGTGATGCTGTTTGCTATTTGCAGACTTTTTGGTCCGGATATCCTGATAATTCCAATGCCGCTTTTACCTGGCGCAGTTGCAATGGCGGCAATGGTCTCAGGATAGTCAGGCATCAGAATTTCTAATCAGTCTTTTTTTTATGCCCCAGGCCAGCCTTTTCAAGATTCTTCATAATCAACCATTGTTGAAGAATTGATAAGGTATTGTTTGCTACCCAGTACAGGACCAGTCCGGAGGGAAAGAAACCAAAAAATACTGTGAATACTATGGGAAGCGTCATCATCACCTTGGCTTGTATAGGATCAAGCGGAGCAGGGTTTAGTTTTTGCTGTATAAACATGGTTATGCCCATGATTAGTGGCAGCACCCAGTAAGGATCTGGTCTAGACAGATCCACTATCCACAATATAAAACTCGCCTGTCTAAGTTCCACGCTTTCCAGCAAGACCCAGTAAAGCGCAATAAACACAGGTATTTGAATAAGGATAGGAAAGCAACCTCCGAAGGGGTTGATTTTTTCCTCCTTATATATTTGCATCATTGCCTGGTTCATCTTAACTCTGTCATCTTTATATCTCTCTTTTAATGACATTAGTCTTGGTTGAACTCGGCGCATGTTCGCCATAGACCGATAACCAGCAGCGGACAATTTATAGAAGAGGAGTTTTAAAAAAACAGTAACCAAAATAATAGACCAGCCCCAATTGTTGATTTTTTCGTGAATCGCCTTCAGCCCCCAGAACAGAGGTTTTGCAATAAACCACAACATCCCATAATCAACCGTTAAATCCAGTCCTTCAGCAATCCCTGATAATTTATCCTGATCTTTTGGGCCAATATAAATCTGCTCAGTGAAGTCTGTTTCCTGGCCAGGAGAAATTTCTCGCCCCGGGGAAATGAGCCCCGAGGTATACATCTTGTTACCCAGCGACTTTGTATAATAGTGATATGTTTCTTCTCGGTTCGCCGGAACTAAAGCAGCCAAGAAATAATGCTGAATAACAGCTATCCAACCATCGTTACTTTGCTTGGAAATTGGAGCGTCATCGATATCATCAAAGGAAATTTTTTCATACCTGTTTTCCGGATCCGAGATGACTGTCCCTGTATAAGTATAGATAAATCGCATGCCCCCCTCATCTGGGTCGTTTCGTTTTATCTGAGAATATGCCCTGCCTCGCCAAATGCTCTGAGAGTTATTTTTAACCGCGTATGCAACCTTAACCAAGTGGCTTTCGCGAGTAAATTCATAGGTTTTTGTAATAGAAATCCCATTTTCCTGCCAACTGAATGGAACTTTCAAAACATTTTCGTTTGCTTGCATAACATAGTTATTTGCTATGCTTGTATATTGAGCCTGTTGTGTTGGAGCGGGTTGTTCACTCAACAGCCCCCCTTGTATAACAAATGTAATGTTCTGAGATTCTTCAAGCAGGACTAATGGTGTATCAAGTTCGTTTAGGCTAACTGGAAAATCCAATAAAGCCGCATGCACAATTCCTGCGCCCTGCTTGTCGACTATCAGACGAAAAATGTCCGTTTCAATATTTACTATGTCACGAGCTGGCGTTTCTGCCACTGGGTTTACTGAAGGGACTTGCTGAACTTCGCTCCTGGGTTCAGAAAATTCCGGCAGCTCATTTTCTGTCTGGTTTGATATTTGCAATCCTGGAGCTTGTTGTTGTTCAGTTTGTGTTGGGCCGTACTCCTCTTGCCAGCTTGTCCACAGTTTCATAGAAATCATGATAAATGTGATAACTAAAATAAACCTAACTGTATCCATAATAAACCTTACTCTTTTGGAACGGGATCAAGCCCGCCCGGCGCAAATGGATGGCATCGACATAAGCGTTTAACTCCCATGTACGTCCCTTTTATCACACCAAAATCTTCTATCGCTTGTTTTGTATAGCATGAACATGTGGGCAAAAAACGGCAGTTGTTCCCGAGAAACGGACTTAGGACCCATCCGTACATATCGATCATTCTTATAATCGCATTTTTCACTTATGTATTTTTTTCCAGTGGGAAATTAAGGAGTTTTTTAGTCGTTCTTTTTGTTTTACATCAATTTTATTTTGTGGGAGAACAACAATATCATAACCTTTTTCCACAATCGTGCTGTTGCGAAAGCATTCTCTGATTAACCTCTTTATCGAATTCCTATCAACCGCCCTGTTTATTTTTTTTTTAGGTATTGCCATACCCAGTCTCGAATACCCCAAGAGGTTTTCTGTTGCCAGGATGATAAACTGGGAGTCTATAGATCTTTTTCCAGCATTAAAAACGTTACGGAATTGTTCTGCTGTTTTTAACCTGTTTTTATTTAGATATCGGAATTGATCTGAATTCACACCGTCAAGCTGCGAGCCGCTTCCGACCTTTTGCCCTTCTTGCATTAATTACCTGTCTGCCTGCTTTTGTTCTCATACGCAGCCTGAATCCGTGTTTTCTTTTTCGTTTTAAGTTGCTTGGCTGAAATGTCTGCTTCATTACATAAACCTGATTTGTTTTACCGTTTCAAAAAGACCGTGCATCTTACTTTCCATATAATTAGTGTGTCAATTTTTAACCTACATTAATTTCTACAAATGTGGTTATAGATATACACCTGAAACAAGTATACACTCTATTATCAATTCATATTTTTGTTTATATCGTTAAATCGGAGGACTCGTAGCTTGTCTATGTCAATTTGGGAATCCTGTCTTGAAAGGCTTGAGGGCGAGCTTACTCCTCAGCAGTTCAATACCTGGATACGCCCTCTCCAGGCGGTTGAAGATGAAAACAACTTAAAACTTTTCGCCCCAAATCGATTTGTTCTTGATTGGATAAACGAAAAATACCTCGACAAAATCAACTCGCTTCTCGAAAAAGTTCTAAATGGTAACAACTGCATACTCAGTATTGAGGTTGGAAGCAACAGCGCCGAGATAATAAAAAACACTAAGGAAGAGCGCCCCGAACCTATAAAGACACAAAAAAAGTATTCAAATTATCTAAATTCTTTATTCACATTCGAGTCTTTTGTTGAAGGCAAGTCTAACCAACTTGCGCGTGCAGCCTCCATTCAAACCGCTGAAAACCCTGGCGATTCATACAACCCTCTTTTTATATATGGGGGGGTTGGTTTAGGGAAAACACACTTAATGCACTCAATTGGCCACGCCATTTTAGCCCAAAAACCTGGCGCGAACATTGCGTACCTGCATTCTGAACGTTTCGTTGCTGACATGGTTCGCGCCCTTCAACATAACGCTATTAATGAGTTTAAACGATATTATCGGTCTCTCGATGCTCTGTTAATTGATGATATTCAGTTTTTTGCAGGAAAAGAGCGTTCACAGGAAGAATTTTTCCACACCTTTAACGCATTGCTTGAGGGACAGCACCAGATTGTTCTGACCTGCGACAAATATCCAAAAGAAGTTAAGGGGCTAGAAGAGCGTTTAAAGTCTCGTTTTGGTTGGGGACTAACAGTAGCAATTGAACCACCAGAGCTGGAAACAAGAGTTGCAATAATTAATAAAAAAGCAGAACAAACAAATACTTACCTACCAAATGAAGTGTCTTTTTTTATTGCAAAACGCTTTCGTTCAAATGTCAGGGAATTAGAAGGCGCCTTAAATAGGGTTATTGCAAATTCAAACCTAACCGGGCAAGCAATATCATTAGACTTTACTCAACAAGCACTAAAAGATTTATTATTAATACAAGACAAACAAATAACCCTTGAAAATATCAAAAAGATTATTGCAGAATACTATAAAATTCGTGTTTCTGACCTTTTGTCAAAGCGACGTAGCCGGTCTATTACACGACCCAGACAAATAGCAATGACATTAGCAAAAGAGCTCACTAATCATAGTTTGCCTGAAATAGGAGATGCATTTGGAGGACGTGATCACACAACCGTTCTACATGCATGCAGAAAAATAAAAGAGCTTAGACTGCAAGAAAAAAGGATAGAAGAAGATTATAATAACCTGAATAATATATTAAATAATTAGCTGTGGATAAATAAAGAATTCATATGATTTTTTACAAGTGCCTGAACATATCCACAGATGATCATTTGTTATCCACAGGCAGAATGCTTTTTATTTAAATGCAAGCCATTGATATATATAAAGAAAATATTTATCCTTATTAACATTAACCCTAATAATAATTATAAGTAAATAAAACTATGGATATTAATATTAATAGAACAGCACTATTACCCTCTCTGCAAATTGTAAACGGTGTTATCGAACGAAGACAGCCATTACCAATATTGGTGAATTTGTTACTTTCTGTATCTGAAAATGAGATTAGCTTTTCAGGATCAGATATGGAAGTTGAGCTTATTTCGACGATCAAACAGGATAATAAATCAACAGGTGAAATAACATTACCAGGAAAAAAACTATTAGATATATGTAGAGCATTACCTGAAGGGGCAGATATCACTATTAAAATTAATGGTGATAAAGCCCTGGTAAAGTCTGGAAAAAGTAAATTTTCTCTTTCAACTTTACCAGCGGTTGAATACCCAATTATAGAAATTGGAGAAAAATTAGCTGAATTTTCTTTAAAACAAACAGTTTTTAAAGAAATACTGGAAAAAACAGCATTTTCAATGGCGCAGCAGGACGTAAGGTATTATCTGAACGGACTACTCCTTGAGATATCAAATGGACAAATTCGAGCCGTTGCAACAGACGGTCACAGACTCGCGCTGTGTGATACAGAAACAGAGGTAAGCGCTGTAGAAAAACAACAAATAATTGTTCCAAGAAAAGGGGTGGTCGAGTTAATAAGGTTGCTAGATGATAAAGAAAAAGAGGTCAATGTTATTATTACCAGCAACCACATCAGAGTAGAATTTGAAGAACTAACTTTCACAAGCAAGTTAATTGATGGAAAATTCCCTGACTATGACCGCGTTATCCCTGAAGTAGATCATCCTCAACTTTTGGCAGACAGAGAACAATTGAAACAAAGCTTAACAAGGGCTTCAATCTTGTCAAACGAAAAATATAGGGGTGTTCGTATATCGCTAGAAAAAAACAAACTTCGAGCACTTGCGCACAATCCTGAACAAGAAGAAGCTGAAGAAGAACTCGATGTTGAATATGATGGCCAGGAACTAGAAATCGGATTTAATGTTTCATATCTTTTAGATGCGCTGGGAATCATTAAAACAAAAAAAGTAAGGATTGCAATTAAAGACCCAAATAGTAGTTGTTTATTATTGCCCGAGACTAAGGATAATTGTAAATACGTTGTGATGCCTATGCGCCTGTAAAAATAATGCAGATAAAAAAGCTGCGAATACACGGAGTAAGGAACCTAATAGAAATCTCCATCACGCCAAATAATAAAATCAATATATTTACAGGAAGGAATGCTAGCGGAAAAACATCTTTTTTAGAGGCTATACATATTCTAGCCAGATCTAAATCATTTAGAACACCAAGAATAAAAGACGTTATAAATTCAAAAGAAAAACAACTAAGCGTCGCAGCGGAAATAAAACATGAGCGATTGACAACGCTTAATCTAAAAGTTAAAAAGGGCGATAAGAAAAACACCCTTTCTTTAAACGGCAACAACCTGAAAACAGTCTCCGAGCTTGCCACAATCCTTCCAATAATCAACATCAATCAGGATACACAACTACTAATCACAGGAACCCCAAAACAAAGAAGACACTGGCTAGACTGGGCAATGTTCCACGTGGAACCATCATACTTACTGTCATGGAAACAATATTTCAAGGCACTTAGGCACAGAAATATACTTTTGCAAAAAGGCGAGACAAAAGAAGAGCTGTATCGTGCCTGGGAAGCAGAGATGATAAAATTATCCATCAGAATCACGGCTCAAAGAAAGGCATTTATAGGGAGTATCTCAAGCCATTTTAATCAGTTTTTTGGGGAACAAGACGGCAACAAAAAAAGTATTGTCTACAAGCAGGGTTGGAAAGAAGACATGCAATATGATGAATATTTATGTAAGCGTCGAGGAGAAGATCAACAAAAAGGATACACAAAATACGGGGCGCACCAGGCGGATGTCGTATTTACAGAAGAAGGAGAGTATATAAAAAAAATATATTCGAGAGGACAGATAAAACTACATATAAATCAAGTGCTTATGTCGCAAGCAAAGGTGATAGAAGAAAAAGGAAGGGTGCAACCAATAATATTGATGGATGACTACACGGCAGAGTTGGATAAAAACAATAGTGAATACTTACTTTCTTGGTTAAAAAACCAGGAATTTCAGGCGTTTATTACAACGACAGAGGCGCAAAAAAACGACGAAAATACTACCGTGTTTCACGTGGAACAGGGTAAAATAGTGAATTAAACCAGGATCATGAAAATGAGCGAGCAGGAACAGACATACGATTCAAAAAATATTAAGGTTCTCAAGGGGCTGGATGCCGTGAGAAAGCGCCCCGGGATGTATATAGGCGATACGGATGATGGGACTGGCTTGCATCATATGGTTTTTGAGGTGGTGGATAATAGTATCGATGAATCATTAGCTGGGCACTGTTCTGAAATTTCTGTGGTTTTGCATACAGATAATGCGGTTACCGTTGTAGATAATGGTCGGGGTATCCCTGTTGATATGCATGAAGAAGGAAAAACAGCAGCAGAAGTTATTATGACAACGTTGCATGCCGGCGGAAAATTTGATGATAATTCTTACAAGGTCTCCGGGGGGCTGCATGGCGTCGGCGTTTCGGTTGTAAACGCTCTATCTAAGCAGCTTTTCTTAACGATACATCGTGATGGTAACTGTTATAAGCAGGAATACCGTGATGGAGAATCACAAGGTAATTTAGAGAACCTGGGCCCATCTACGCAACGCGGCACAGAATTACGCTTTCTTCCGAGTGAATTGGTTTTTGCGGACATTGAATATCATTACGATATTCTCGCGAAAAGACTAAGAGAGCTGTCCTTTTTAAATTCGGGTGTTCGTATTACTTTAAATGATGAAAGAGATGGAAAATCAGATGTTTTTGAGTACAAAGGTGGCATTAGTGCTTTTGTTCAACACCTAAACAGAAATAAAACCCCGCTGCATGACACTGTTATTGATTTAAATTCTGATCGAGATGGTGTTGTGACGCAATTAGCAATGCAGTGGAATGATTCCTATCAGGAAAATATTTTTTGTTTTACAAACAACATTCCGCAGCGCGACGGAGGCACGCATTTGGCTGGTTTTCGTGGCGGGCTCACCAGGACACTAAACAACTATATTGATAAAGGTGGTTTCGCAGCAAAAGCGAAGGTGCATGTTACAGGAGATGACGTACGAGAGGGATTAACCGCTGTGTTGTCTATCAAGGTGTCTGACCCTAAGTTTTCTTCTCAAACAAAAGATAAACTGGTATCAAGCGAGGTAAAGCCGGTTGTCGAATCCTCAGTAGCTGAAAAACTGCAGGAGTTCTTAGCGGAAAACCCCTCAGAGGCAAAGGTAATTTGTGAAAAAATAATCGATGCTGCACGGGCCAGGGAAGCAGCGAAAAAGGCGAGGGAGCTAACTAGAAGAAAAACAGCCCTGGATATCGCGGGTCTCCCTGGAAAGCTCGCAGATTGTCAGGAAAAAGATCCTTCAAAATCTGAGTTATTTCTGGTTGAGGGTGATTCAGCAGGTGGATCAGCAAAGCAAGGGCGCGACAGAAAAAATCAAGCGATCCTTCCATTAAAAGGAAAAATTCTTAATGTTGAAAAGGCGCGTTTTGACAAAATGTTGTCTTCGGTTGAGGTTGGGACACTAATCACTGCGTTGGGGTGTGGTATAGGAAAAGATGAATTTAATATATCTAAATTAAGATACCACAAGATTATTATTATGACCGATGCGGATGTTGATGGGGCACACATTCGAACACTGCTACTAACGTTTTTTTATCGTCAATTGCCAGAGTTAATTGAAGCGGGTTATGTTTATATTGCTCAGCCACCGTTATATAAGATTAAAAAAGGAAAGCGGGAGCGGTATTTAAAAGACGATGGAGAAAAAGAAGCGTACTTGATGGAGTTGGCGTTGAGCAATGTGTCATTAACCCTGCAACCGGGGAATAAAACATTATCTGAAGAAGAGGTTAAGCAGGCAGCTCTTAAATATCTGGCCATGAACAAAGAGCGGGTGAGATTAGAGAAACGCTATAATTATCAAATGGTTAATGCTATGAGAATGTTGCCGATTATCGATGCAAAAGATCTTGGCAATAAACAAATTATTGTAGACTGGACCGAAAAGATGCAACAGATTCTAACGGCAAGTAAGGAAGACGGCGCAAAATATATTACGGAAGTGTTTGAATCAGGAAGCAAAGAATACGGCATAAAAATTATTGTAGATACACATGGCTCAGAGGCCATCAATATAATTCCACCAGATTTTTTTAGGTCGAGGGAATATGAGCGATTTGTTTCTCTTGATAATTTGTTTGATTCAACATCAATAGAAATGGCTAAGGGAGATAAACAAGAACAGTTTATTAACCTCAAACTAGCATTTGACTGGCTATTAAAAGAAGTTAGTCAGGGCTTGCACTTGCAGCGCTATAAAGGCCTGGGAGAGATGAACCCAGACCAGCTATGGGAAACCACCATGGACGACAAAACCAGGATTATGTACCAGGTTGTAATTGAAGATGCTGTGGCCGCAGATGAAATATTTACAACATTAATGGGAGATCAAGTCGATCCTCGGCGTGAATTCATAGAAAAAAATGCCAGGAGTGTCGAGAACCTCGACACCTGAAGTATTAGCTGGCACGCGCCAGCGCCCAGGTTTCCACGCGGCTTATGCCATTCGCTTTTAAACACAGGCTGATTTCATCGCTTGTTGCCCCTGTAGTAACAATATCATCAATAATCGCTATTGATTCTGGGGCTTTTCCCCCGGCCCAATAAAATGCATTTTGTACATTTCGTCTTCTTGCCTTGGTGTCCAGGTTGTGCATAGGTAGTGTGTGTTTAGTGCGCTGGAGAGAAGTATAGTCGCAGGGGATATTTAATTGCTTGCTAATAACTTTACATATTTGTGTGGCCTGGTTCATTCCCCTTAACATCAGTCTGTACTTTGACATAGGCACGGGCACCAGAAGATCAATGTTTGTTGCATTTAAGCTTATTATTTTATTTATCAGTTGAGCTGCCAGGGCCTCAAGAGTTACAAGCCTCTGTTTATATTTAATATTTTTTAATAATTTATCAACAGGATAGTGATAATAATAGGCGCAAATAATTCGATCCGTCGGTCGTTTTTGTGTGATGCAGCCACCACAATAACCTTGATCTAGCAGCCCGAGCCCACAACTCAAGCAGCCATGGAGAATTTGCGGCAGGTCAGCGAGGCAGCTATCACAAACTCCTCTGTTTGGGGTGGGCCCGTGGCATAAATCACAAATAGCGCCCAATTTATTAAGCAGGTTGTTTATTAATTTCTTTTTGTTAACCATAACATCCATGTTCAGGTTGACAGCATTCAGTGTAACACTATGATGTCTAGTCAATAAAACACAGGCTATATACCTATGTCAACGGACAAAGATACGAAAATTCCCACAGCAGAACAAACAGGTAAGATTACAAGTAAATGGACCAGGAAACAGGTAAGCACTATTTATCACCAGGCATTTAATGATCTTGTTTATTGCGCACATAGTATTTTTAGAGAAAATTTTAATCACAACGAAGTTCAGTTAAGTACATTAATAAATATTAAATCCGGCGGTTGCCCAGAAGACTGTGCTTACTGCCCACAAAGTGCACATTATGAATCCCATGCCGAAGTAACTCCACTAATGGAAGTTGACAAGGTTGTCGAAGCAGCAAAGGTGGCGAAACAAAATGGAGCTAAAAGATTTTGCATGGGAGCCGCCTGGAGGAGTCCCAAAGATAAGGACATTAAAAAAATTCAATCAATTATTAAATCTGTAAAGTCAGAAGGATTGGAAACTTGTGCAACACTTGGCATGTTGAGTGAACAGCAGGCAATAGCGTTGGCAGAGGCGGGCCTTGATTATTACAACCACAATATAGATACCTCTCCAGAATATTATGAAAAAATAATTTCAACGCGTAATTTTAATGATCGGCTTAATACCCTTGAGATTGTTCGTGGCGCCGGGATGAAGGTTTGTTGTGGTGGTATCGTTGGTATGGGTGAAGCGTCTGATGATCGTGTGGATTTTCTATACGAGCTTGCAACTATGGATCCGCATCCGGAAAGTGTGCCGATAAACATGCTGGTTCGCTCAGAAGGAACACCTCTTGAAAACAGTGTTGGCACTGACTGGTTACAGCTAGTAAGGACCATTGCCACAGGCAGGATCTTAATGCCCATGTCATATATTAGACTTTCTGCGGGAAGAGCAGAAATGTCAGAAGAGCTTCAGGCATTTTGTTTTTTTGCGGGTGCTAACTCAATATTTTATGGTGACAAATTATTGACTACCGAAAACCCAGAAACTCAAAAAGATTTGCGCCTTTTATCTCGGCTTGGAATATCCCCTCAACACTAAGCCTGCTTAATGATTACTAGTAACTTCAGATGGGCTTGCTGAGCAACGCGAAAATTGAATTAGAGAAGATTCGTAATCGCAATCTTTTTAGACAGGCAGCAATTCTTGAGCAACGAAATAATAATACAATAACTATTAACAAGAAGCGCTTGCTTAATTTTTCAAGCAATGACTACCTTGGTCTTTCATCTCACGCCGATATATTAAACAGCATTAGTAGCACTGCTAACAATTTTGGGTTTGGAAGCTCGGCCTCACCATTGGTTTGTGGAAAATCAGATCACCATCAGCGTCTTGAGGAGATGATCGCATTCAAGACTGGGCGAGACCGAGCTTTATTGTTCCCCAGTGGCTATCAGGCAAACCTGGGAATGGTGACGGCATTGTCCTTAATCGAGGGCGTTGAATTCTACGTAGACAGATTGTGTCATGCATCAATTTTGGATGGCTTAATTCTATCTCGAGGTAGATTTAAGCGTTACGCCCACAATGATATTGAGTCCTTAGAAGGCTTGTTGAATAAGTCGAATGCAGAGGTGAAGTTAGTACTTACTGAGTCTGTGTTTAGCATGGGAGGTGAGATTTGTCCTCTTGCAGAAATATCAAATATAGCAATAAAACAGGACGCACAGTTGCTCGTAGATGACGCGCATGGATTTGGAGTTATGGGTGAAGGGTGCCAGGGGACCTTGGCACATTTCGGAATTAGTCAGGAAGTTGCGCCATTGATGACAGGTACTTTTGGCAAGGCCCTGGGATTGCAAGGTGCTTTCGTGGCAGGAGATAATAATGTCATTGAGTTGTTAGTTCAGCGAGCAAGACCCTACATTTATTCTACTGCATTGTCCGCGCCACTTGCTGCCGGCGTCTTAGAGGCAATTTGCGTAATAGACAAAGAGCCTCAGCGTAAATTAAAACTGCTCGAGAATATAAAATATTTTCAAAAGGAAATGTTGAAACATGGGATTAAAATCCAAAACACCAATTCCCCGATACAGCCAATAATTGTTGGTTCTTCCAACAATGCAATTAAGTTGAGTGAAAGATTAATTGCCAGAGGTTTTTTTGTGGTTGGTATACGCCCTCCCACAGTTCCAGAAGGCACGGCGCGAATCAGGATCTCCTTGAATTCAAACCATCAGCCAAAAGAGTTGGCTGCATTAATTGACGCTCTGGTTAGTGAGTATAGGGCGCTAGAAATTGAATAAAATATTCCAGAGCATATGATTGATCTACACGAAAAAATATTTGATAAAAATCATTTAAAACAGAGTTTTGACTCTGCCGCCGTGACCTATGAATCTCATTCTGTATTGCAGCGCTATACTGCTGATGAAATCCTGGATCGTTTAAAGGTGATGAATATTAATCCCAGGCTAATGATGGATCTCGGGTCAGGCACAGGGCTTGCAGCATCCAGGTTATGTGAGCTTTATTCGAAAGCAGCCATTTGTCAGGTAGATATTTCATTAAACATGTTGAAGACAGCCCGTGATAAAAAAAAGGATAAACGGAAATACAAACATTATTTGTGTGCAGACGCAGAAAGCTTACCTTTTAATTCTGATACTTTCGACCTGGTTGTTTCTAATCTAATGCTGCAGTGGGGTGAAGATTGTCAGAAAATATTTTCCGATGTTCATGGCATCCTGAAACCAGGAGGCGTATTTATGTTTGCCACCTTGGGCCCATCTACATTACATGAATTAAAAGACAGTTGGGCGGAAGTTGATGAGCACAGGCATGTTAATAATTTTATAGATATGCATATCCTGGGTGAAATGTTGGTGTCTGTAGGGATGTCTGATCCAGTGATGGAATCCGACACAACGCTTATGTATTTCAAATCCGCATTTGAAATCATGCGGCACTTGAAATGTCTTGGCGCCCATAATGTGAATTATGGAAGACGAAAGACCTTGACCGGAAAAACAAAAATTAAAGCAATGGAGGCCGCTTACGAAGCTTTCAGAAACAAGAAAGGGCTCCCTTGTTCATATGAAGTGGTCTATGGTCACGCCTGGAAACCAACAGCAGGTTCGTCGCCAGCACAAACCAAACCACATACTTTTTCTCTGGCATCGTTGAAAGAAACACTGACAAAATTCTCAAACAAATGAAGAATCAATCCTATTTTATTGCAGGGACAGATACTGGGGTTGGCAAGACCTTGATAACCTTGTCAATTATGCAGTCATTGCAGAAAACAGGGTTGTCTGTATGCGGAATGAAACCAGTGGCTTCTGGTTGTGATTTAGTCAATGGTGATTTGGTATCAGAGGATGCGACACTGATTAAAAAGCATGGATCACAGGACTTACCACTAAAAGTAATCAATCCACTTGCTTATAAAAACCCCTGCTCCCCCAATATAGCGGCTGAGATCGAGGGGAAAATGATGGATATGGGGCTGGTAGTACAAGCATATGATGAAATTCAATCCCTGGCTGATATTGTATTGGTAGAGGGGGTTGGGGGATGGAGAAGCCCCTGTTTCAGTAGTCTTGGTATGGCAGATATTGCCAAAGCCCTGAAATTACCAGTAATTTTGGTGGTAGGAATAAAATTGGGCTGTATTAACCATGCGTTACTTTCTGTTGAGTGTATATTGCGAGATAATGTCAATCTTGCGGGCTGGGTGGCAAATATGGTTGCCCCGGATTTTAAATATACAGAAGAAACAGTTAATTATATAAAAGGGCAGATCAAGGCGCCTCTTTTGGGTACAGTGCCATATCTAGCTACACTCGATTATCAGCAATTGCATCCGTATATTTCCGTACAAGACCTAATGGCTGATAACGATGACCAAAAACTTATGATTTAAGGAAGGCATGTGTCAGATTTTGTATCTAATCGACAGATAAAAGCGCTTATCTTATGCGCAGGCCTGATGCCCGCTACGGCCTTGGCGGAATATGGGCTCAATATGACCCGAGGCGTGACCACGATTAGCCGCGAGATCTATGATTTACATATGCTCGCCTTCATTATGGTGAGTATTATTGGACTAATCGTATTTGGATTAATGATCTGGTCTATTATTCATCACCGAAAATCAAAAGGCGTCAAAGCGTCACAATTTCGCCATAACAGTAATTGGGAAACTGTCTGGACCATCATACCAATTTTGATACTCCTATCATTCGCCGCACCTGCCACAAGGACGTTGATCGAACTCGAAGACATTGAAGACACAGAAATGACAATTAAGGTCACTGGTTATCAGTGGCGTTGGCATTATCAGTACCTGGAAGAGGATTTCGGCTTTTTCAGCTCCCTTGCCTCAGACCATAACGAAGCCCGGCAAAAAAATTCTGGAATTGACGTATCAAAAATAGAAAACTATTTGCTCGAAGTTGACAATCCTGTAGTAATCCCTGTTGAAACCAAGATCCGGTTTTTACTTACTTCCAATGATGTCATTCATGCATGGTGGGTGCCTGAGTTGGGTTGGAAACGTGATGCAATACCGGGCTTTATCAATTCAAATTGGACCATGGTTACTGAGCCCGGCATTTACCGGGGTCAATGTGCCGAATTATGTGGAAGAGATCATGGTTTTATGCCAGTAGTGCTAAAGGCCGTCCCACAGGAGGAATATCTCCAGTGGGCAAAAGATATGAAGCAACAACAGGCAGAGGCAGCTTCGGGAGTTGATCGTGAATGGACAATGGCAGAGCTGATGGAAAGGGGCGAGTCCGTTTATACAACGGCGTGTGTCAGTTGTCATCAGGCGAATGGGCAGGGTTTGCCGCCAGTATTTCCAGCGCTTACGGGAAGTCCCATCGCAACCGGACCAATCTCAGATCATATTTCTATCGTTATTGATGGTATGCAGGGAACAACCATGCCTGCCTTTGGTGAGCAGCTAAACGCCGTGGATATAGCCGCAGTAATCACTTTTGAAAGAAATGCACTAGGAAACAGCGTTGGAGATATGGTCCAGCCAGCTGAAATACAGGCAGCGCAATAATCCAGAAATAATAATGATTCAATGATCGAGGATTACAGGCAATGAGTGAAGCAGTGTTAAATGGTGTTGAGCATCAACACGACCATCACCCTACTGGCATTAAGCGATGGCTGTTTACAACCAACCATAAGGACATAGGCACCTTATACCTATGTTTTTCTCTGCTTATGTTTTTTATTGGCGGCGCCATGGCGCTGGTCATCCGCGCAGAATTATTTTCTCCAGGGATTCAATACGTCGACCCACAGTTTTTTAATTCCATGACTACCATGCACGCGTTAATCATGGTGTTTGGTGTGGTTATGCCTGGTACGGTCGGTTTTGCCAACTGGATGTTGCCAATGATGATAGGCGCGCCAGACATGGCCCTGCCAAGGATGAACAACTGGAGTTTCTGGATTTTGCCATTTGCCTTTACCTTGTTGTTAATGACCTTGTTGTTACCAGGAGGGGGCCCTGCAGGGGGGTGGACCATGTATCCGCCATTGATGCTACAAACAGAACATGCGCTACCATTTGTCATTTTCGCGGTACACTTTATGGGTGTGTCTTCAGTAATGGGCGCCATTAATATTGTTGCGACTATATTAAATATGCGCGCGCCCGGCATGAAGCTATTAGACATGCCGCTTTTTGTTTGGACCTGGTTAGTCACAGCATTTTTATTGATTGGGTCTATTCCTGTGCTTGCGGGAGCTGTGACTATGCTGCTTACCGACAAGTTTTTTGGTACCAGTTTTTTTGATGCGGCGGGCGGTGGAGATCCTGTTTTATTTCAACATGTATTCTGGTTCTTTGGGCATCCAGAAGTTTATATCTTGATACTCCCTGCCTTTGGCGTGGTGTCACAGATCATCCCCACATTTGCCAGAAAACCCTTGTTTGGCTACGTATCTATGGTTTACGCTACCTGTTCAATTGCGTTGTTATCTTTTATTGTTTGGGCGCACCATATGTTTACTGTGGGCATGCCCCTGGCAGCAGAACTCTTTTTTATGTATGCCACTATGTCCATTGCGGTTCCCACTGGCGTTAAAATATTTAACTGGATAGCGACCATGTGGCGAGGCGAAATGACCTTTGAGACGCCCATGTTGTTTGCTGTTGCCTTTGTTATTTTGTTTACTATCGGCGGCTTCTCCGGGTTAATGTTGGGAAT
>Ga0055584_100003294_pt1 | contig 15947 bp, 12 predicted proteins | sample OSDHelmetaG_FD_58716 | JGI IMG/M metagenome (GOLD analysis project Ga0055584, IMG submission 58716) | Pelagic marine sediment microbial communities from the LTER site Helgoland, North Sea, for post-phytoplankton bloom and carbon turnover... | ecosystem: Environmental > Aquatic > Marine >... | reverse complement strand
TGGCTGCTGTTTTCAGCACTTTTTGCAGCTCCGCTGGCTGGCAGCGAGCTGTCCCGGTCCCGGGCAGAGCTGGAAACCCTTCAGAGGAACATCAGTGCGTTGCAGCAAACAATGGATAAGGAGCGAAAACGGCAAGCTTCGATAACCAGCGAACTAGATCAGGTCGAACAAGACCTGGCCAGGTTGAAAAAATCTACCCGAAACCACCAACAGCGCAAACAGGACCTCGAGAACAGCATTGTCACCCTGGAGAATAAAACCAGAACGCTCGAAGCAAGCAATGCTGACGCCCTTGTGCGTCTTGCCCGTTTGATAAAGAGTGGCTATGCAATGGGCAAGCAGAGCGGGCTCAGGCTGCTGATCAATCAGCAGGATCCGGATTCATCTGCTCGACGACTGACGATGTTCCGGTATGTTATGCAGGCACGTAACAGACAGCTGGGAGAGATACTTGCGCAAACCCGGGAAATACGGCAAACAAGATTGCTGTTAGCCGGTCATCAGGCGGAGCTCGACACTACCCTGGCGAACCTTGCAGTCAATCAGCAGCAGCTGTTGGTTCGGGAGAAGGAAAGGGCTTCACAGCTTGAAGTTGTGCGACAAAAGCTGTCGAGTGGTGAATCAACCATCAGCCTTTACCAGCAAAAAGAGCAGTCTCTTAAAAAGCTGTTGAAAGAACTCGCCCGGCCAAAGCCAAAAGTGGTCGCGCCTGCCAGCAAAGTGGTGACACAGCCTGCAATTGAAAATCAACCGGCCCCTGGAAAGGTGGACGTCGGAGCTGCTGATCCTGCCCCGGACGCTCGGAAGGAAGTCTATATATTGGGCGGTTTCGGCAATAACAGAGGCAATTTGTCTATGCCGGTTAAGGCGGCTATCACGGCCAAATTTGGCCAGAAGAAGCCTGAAAGCGGATTGCGCTGGGAGGGAGTGTTATTTAGTTCAAAGGGTGGTCAGCCGGTGAAAGTTGTCTATCCCGGGCAGGTGGTGTTTGCAGACTGGTTTCGCGGTTATGGTCAGTTAATGGTTGTCGATCATGGTGAAGGCTATATGAGTCTCTATGGTCACAACCAGGTGCTGCAGGCGGTTGCCGGAGACGCTGTGAGCGAAGGGCAGATTATCGCGACGGCAAGTGATGCCGGTATTGTGCCGACACCCGGGTTGTATTTTGAAATCAGGCATAACGGAACCCCTGATGATCCGTTAAAATGGGTGCGTTAACTCAGGAATCTCTGAACCAGTCGGTAATGCCGACGTCTTACAGGATAGACTATCCTAAGGAAAATTTATGACTTCAACGTTTATGTTTCATCGCGCGTTCTTTCGCACCTCCACGGTATTGGCTGCTGCACTATGGCTTGGCGCTGCGGTCGCACAGGATCAGGACAATGCGACGGATAATCAGGAGCTCGATAACACACTGCCTTTAGATGAGTTGCAGGTGTTTGCCGAAGTCTTTGGCAAGATCAAGAGCGAGTATGTCGATGAGGCAAGCGATGTTGACCTGCTGCGGGATGCTATTCGCGGCATGTTAAGCGGGCTTGATCCGCACTCCACGTTTCTTGAGCCAGAAGCGTTCAAGGAAATAAGGATTTCTACCGAGGGGAAATTTGGAGGGCTTGGCATTGAGGTGACCACTGAAGGCGGTTTGATCAAGGTCGTCACACCTATTGATGGCACTCCTGCGGCAGATGCAGACATCAGGCCCGGAGATATCATCGTAATGATTGATGGTAAGCCAGTGCGCGGTATGGATCTGCGGGACGCTGTAGACAGTATGCGTGGTGAGCCCGGTACTCGCATTGTGCTCAGTATTTCGCGCCAGGGTATGGCTGAGCCCATAGAGGTGCCTCTTGTGCGTGCGGTAATCAAAGTTGCCAGTGTACGGGGACAACTGCTGGAGCAGCATTTTGGTTATGCGCGCATTTCCAGCTTTCAGAGCGGCACTTCCAACAACCTGCGTTCACAAATAGAAAAGCTCAGCAAAAAAAATGACAGTGCCCTTGAGGGGTTAGTGCTCGACTTGCGCAATAATCCGGGGGGTGTGCTGAATAGTGCGGTAGAGGTCAGCGACTTATTCCTCGAAGATGGCAGTATTGTTGCGACACGGGGTAGAGACCAGGCGGCGGATTCCAGTTATGAGGCGCGGCCGGGAGATATTCTCAGCGGCGCACCCCTTGTGGTGCTGGTCAACGGCGGTTCAGCCTCTGCTTCGGAGATCGTTGCCGGGGCACTGCAGGACCATCAGCGCGCCATAATTATGGGTACTCGCACGTTTGGTAAAGGCTCGGTTCAAACTGTTATTCCGATGAATAACGGTGGTGCTTTGAAACTGACAACTGCGAGATACTACACTCCCCTTGATAGATCGATACAGGCGCGGGGTATTGAACCTGATATCGTGGTTGAGCAAGCAGAGTTTGCCGGGACCGACGGCAGCGGTACATCGGCCATAAGAGAGTCTGATCTGGCGGGGCATCTTAAGAAAGAAGATGGTGCTGAGAAACAGGGCGATATTGAAGAATCTGAAAACGAAGAAGCCGTGTCTGATGGCTCAAAGCTGCTTTTAGAAGACTATCAAGTGAGAGAAGCTCTTAACCTGTTAAAAGGCATGAGATTAGTGCGTAAGTACATGGTTAAAGACGCGGGTTAACCCGATCGTTTTTTCTGTCGCCGTCGGTCACGTTTTTTACGTAACCATACAACGATGCTCAGATAGCTGCGACGCGCCCAGGGCCAGTCAATTGACAAAACAAGTAATCCGAGGGGAATCATCCAGAATCCAAGTACTGGCAGGATTCCCAGAATACCGCCAATCAGTAGAAGGAAACCAATAATTGTGCGACCGGAAGCCGGCATCGACTTGATGCGGTTAAGGATTGGCCGAAGCCTGCGATTCACTGGCGGGTGTTCTCCGTTGATGTTGTATGGGATATGATTGTTGGCTCAGCCAACGAGCGTTTGCAAAACCTCATGCACCTTTATTTTACTAAAATGCAGTCACTGGGTAACGACTTTGTTGTGCTTGATGGGGTTTCCAGACCTGTTGAAATCTCTCCCAGTATCGCACGCAAAATTGCTGATCGTCACTTTGGCATTGGCTGTGACCAGATTCTTCTGGTGGAGCCTGGTGCGGAAACCGATTTTCGCTTCAGGATTTTTAACCAGGACGGAAGTGAGGTCGAACAATGTGGTAATGGCGCCCGCTGTTTTGCTCAGTTTGTGCGTCATAAGGGACTGACAGAAAAAGACGAGATTACGGTACAGACATCGAATGCCCGTATGGTATTGACTGTTCGGCCGGACCAGAGTATCTGTGTCGAAATGGGTGTCCCGGAATTTGAGCCTGAGAGAATTCCCTTCGATGCACCCCGCATGGCAGATGTATATTCTTTGTCACTGGGTGATGCAGATATTGAAATCTCTGCGGTCGCCATTGGTAACCCGCATTCCGTCCTCCTGGTGGCCGACGTTGACAGCGCCCCGGTCGCGAGATGGGGACAAATAATCGAGAGCCATGATCGATTTCCACAACGAGTGAATGCGGGTTTTATGCAAATCATCAGTCCCGGGCACATTCGTTTGAGGGTGTACGAAAGGGGGGTTGGTGAAACCCTCGGTTGTGGCAGTGGGGCCTGCGCTGCGGTGGTGGTGGGTATTGCCAGAGGACTGTTACATTCAACGGTGCGAGTGAGCCTGCCCGGTGGAGACGCAATGGTAGACTGGCAGGGTAAAGACCAGCCGGTTTACCTGAGTGGCCCGGCACACACAATATTCTCCGGTGAAATTGATCTGGAAAACCTGCATTAAATCAGAACTATAATGAAAGCTGAAGACGTAGCCACATACCTTAAACAAAATCCGGATTTTTTCAGGGAGCACGAGGAAGTGCTGCTCGAGCTGGAGGCAAATGCGGAACAACAGCCATTTCACCAGCGCCAGCTTGAGGTATTGCGCCAGCGACATTCAGCAGAACAGGCGAGATATGAGCTAGTGGTGGATTCGGCGCGAAATAATCTGGCGCTGGAACAGTCGTTGCATGAGTTTTCCCAGCAACTGCTGGAGTCTGGAGATAAGCAGACAGCCACGGCTGTTGCCATAACTGAAGAAATATTCGGGCTTGCGCAGACGCGTATATTCAGATCAGGAGCAGATGGAGAGACGGCGGTTGACGTTGAATCTCTGGTAACCAGGGTTTCACACGGCAGCAGTATTTGTGATGACCGTGTTTCGAGCGATCTGCTGCAGCAATTATTTGGCCATGGCCATGAGGTCAATTCCTGTGCATTTGTGCCTCTGGGTATTGCCGCTAAAAAGACCGGAAATTTCACCGGGGTGATGGTGCTGGGGGCCAGCGACGTGGAACGATTTCAGCCTGGTATGGGTGCGATTTACCTTGATCGCATGGGTGAGCTTATCTGCGCATTTCTATCCGCTCCGGATTAAGCAACTACCGTGCTATAAATCATGTCCAGTACTACAGAACAACTGGACCTCTATATCGACTTCCTCACCAGGGAGCGGCGACTGTCGACGCATACGGTTTCCGCTTATCGTCGCGACCTTGACCAGCTGTATCGTTTTATCCGGGAATCTGAGATTGATCGATGGTGTGATCTTAATGTCAAACAGGCCCGGTTGTATCCGGCGAGGTTGAATCGTAATGGACTTGCCTCGCGCTCTGTCCAGCGCATGCTTTCTGCCGCGCGGTCATTTTATCGCTTTCTGGTCACTGAGAATCTGGCAACGAGCAACCCTTTTGAAGCGGTAAGTGCGCCGAAATCGGCCAGACGACTACCAGTTACCCTAAGTGTGGATGAAATCAGCGGCCTGTTCGATGACCATAATGGATCAGCGGAATCTCTGCGCGACAGAGCGATGCTTGAATTGTTTTATTCTTCAGGATTGCGATTATCTGAACTTGCGGCGCTGGATCAACATGGTGTTGACCTGGTTTCAGGGGCGGTCAGAGTCACCGGTAAAGGCAACAGGCAGCGCGTTGTACCTGTTGGCTCGAAGGCAGTGGATGCGGTCAGACATTGGCTTGAGCAACGTCAATCCCTTGCCGCTGAAGGTGAGGTTGCACTTTTCGTAAACCAGAGAGGTAGTCGTCTCAGTACCAGAGGTATCCAGTACAGAATTCAGAAGTGGGCTCAGCAGCATGGCCTTGGTCGCCACCTGCATCCACACATGCTGCGTCATTCTTTTGCCAGCCATGTCCTGGAATCAAGCGGCGACTTGAGATCGGTGCAGGAAATGCTGGGCCATGCAGATATCAGTACCACCCAGATTTATACACACCTGGATTTTCAGCACCTTGCCAAGGTTTACGACAGCGCCCATCCAAGGGCGATGAAAAAACCGGACAAAAATTAAGTTATCCTGAGTTTTCAAGACCTGATGGCCAAAGCCTGTTATCACTGACCTGTATACAGATCACAGTCAGGATCAGGTCATGGCAATCCGCAATGGCCGCAGGAAAATGCAGTGAGCGCCAATAGAATCGAGTGATCTATCCTGTTCTGCACAGGATCAAAAATTGACAATATCGGATTCGATAGTAGTGCCTTCAATGGCTTGATTGCTGATCTAATAGCGGTGATGCGCGGCAAAAAATTTGCCTATGAGTTATAAGAATGATTGATATCATGCATTAACGCGGCTATATTCTGGCGGTTCCAAATTTCTACCCTGGGGGTTAGAAAAAACTGTCCGCCATACCAGCGAGCGGGCCGTTCCAGAAAATCTGGGCGTTTTTCGACACCCCGTTTATCCAGACAAACGAGAGAAAAGAAATGACTGTAGTTGCTTTGATCCCCATGATACTTGGGTTTGCCGGGCTGTTTGTAGCCTGGACAGTTTACAAAATGATCCTGCAGTACCCCGCTGGTGAAGGCAAAGTTGCCGATATCGCAGCGTTGATTCATCGTGGGGCTATGGTATTCATGCGCAAAGAATACACCTACCTTGCAATATTTGTTGCCGTGGTAGCCGTGCTGATTCTTATTTCGGATCTTGGCTTCCACACCATGTTTGCATTTCTGGTGGGCGCGCTGTGCTCGGCATTTGCAGGGTATGTTGGCATGTTTGCTGCCACCCACGCTAATGTCCGAACCACTACGGCCGCCAAAGAGCAAGGTGCTTCCGGGGCGTTGACCGTTGCTTTCTATGGTGGCTCAGTAATGGGCTTGTGCGTCGCCGCCATGGGTCTGCTCGGCGTAGGTTTTCTTTATCTCTTATATGGAGGTGACCCACACAGCGCACATATTATTCATGGCTTCGGTATGGGGGCTTCTTCAGTTGCCTTGTTTTCTCGGGTAGGCGGTGGCATTTTCACCAAGAGTGCGGACGTAGGGGCCGATCTGGTAGGTAAGGTTGAAGCGGGCATTCCTGAAGATGATCCACGTAATCCAGGGGTTATTGCTGATAATGTCGGCGATAATGTCGGCGATGTTGCCGGGATGGGCTCGGATATATTCGAGTCCTACTGTGGTTCAATGATCGCATCCATTGCCATTGCATCGACCCTTCCAGCGGCCACTGCTGCTGCCATGGGTTCCCGTGAAACCCTGATGTTCATGCCCCTTGCGCTGGCTTCTCTTGGGATTCTTTGCTCCATCGCAGGTATTGTGCTGGTGAAAATGAATGCATCAAAATCTCCAGAAAAGGCGCTTCGAATTGGTACCATTGGTGCGACTTTAGTCTTTGCTGTGACTGCCTTTGTGTTAATCAAGGCCCTCGGTGCCAGCAGCGGTATTTATGGGGCTGTTGTTGTCGGCGCGGTGGGCGGAATTGGTATCGGTTTGATTACTGAATACTATACTGGCTCAAAGCCGGTGCGAGATATTGCCAAGAGTGGTGAAACCGGTCCTGCAACTGTAATGATTACAGGACTTGCTGTGGGTATGGAGTCTGTTGTGGTGCCGCTGCTTATCATTTCGGCCATTATTCTTTCCGCAAGTTCCATGGCTGGTCTCTATGGCGTTGGAATTGCAGCGGTTGGCATGCTGGCAACCGTTGGAATCACTATGGCGATCGATGCATATGGCCCGGTTGCTGATAACGCCGGTGGTATTGCAGAGATGGCAGGCCTTGGTGAAGAAGTCCGCGAGATCACCGATTCCCTGGACGAATTGGGAAATACTACCGCTGCCATTGGTAAGGGCTTCGCCATCGGTGCGGCTGCCCTCGCAGCACTTGCCATCATCTCGGCGTTTATTGCGGAAGTTACTACCCGTAACCCTGACTTCATCCTGCGAATTGATGATCCCAAAGTGCTCTCAGGTGTTTTTCTGGGTGGAATATTCCCGTTCCTGGTTTCCAGCATCACCATGCGTGCTGTTGGCGCAGCAGCGTTTGACATGATTCATGAAATTCGCCGGCAGTTCCGCGAAATTCCAGGGCTGATGGAAGGTACGGCTGAACCTGATTCTGATCGTTGCGTGGAAATAGCAACCCAGGCAGCGCTGCGTAGAATGATTCTGCCAGGTGTGCTGGCTGTGGGCGCGCCAGTGGTAGTCGGTTTTGTGCTTGGCGCTACAGCGCTTGGTGGTATGTTAGCAGGCGCTCTGCTTGGTTGTGTGCTGATGGCATTAATGATGGCCAATGCGGGTGGTGCCTGGGACAATGCCAAGAAATATGTAGAGAAAGGAAACTTCGGTGGCAAGGGCTCCGATGTACATGCTGCCGTGGTAGTAGGCGACACTGTAGGTGATCCATTCAAGGATACCTCTGGTCCGTCAATGAATATCCTGATCAACGTTATGGCTATTGTCAGCCTGGTGATCGCGCCGTTGCTTTCAGTTTAATTATCTTACTAATACCTGAATCCCGTGCCGGGGAAACCCGGCGCGGTTTTTTTTGTCTGCTGGAAGGGGGCACGCCAAAGTTGTGAGGGGCCGGGCAACCCGCTTGCAGACGGAATGGCTGATCCCGAGGGGCGCTGCCTTGTTATTGCGACGTCAGCAGTTTAAACGTGTGCTGCGAGATCCCGTCTAAAAGATTTTAAACGCCTGGCCAGTTTTAAAATCAAAAATCCGATGCAGTTGCAGTTATCTTATCAGCTGGACTACTGCAGCCTGGCCATGTTGCTTTGATACCTCTGTGAGCATCAGCATGGCCGAATTGCGATCAAAGGAGCCGGCAAACTCCGCCTGGACTTTCAGTAACTTCCAGGCTTAATCGATAGTCATCAGATTTTAAATTTTTTCTTGAGTTTCTTGGCAACCATCTTATTTTTCAAGTTGACATAGTCGGGCAAACCATTGCGGTAAGGCGGATAATCTTCACCACGAATTAATGGTTCCAGGTAAGTGCGACATCGTTTGGTAATACCAAAGCCATCCTTACTGATAAAATTACGTGGCATCATTTTTTCAACATTAGCCACACGGCTAAGCTGGGCCGAGCCCACCTTCCATCGATAGGGGTTGTTACTGATTCGGACGATGGTGGGCATGACTGCGTTTTTGCCAGCGAGGGCCAGCTTTACTGCCGCTTTACCCAGCGCGTAGGCATGCTCGACGTCGGTTTTAGAGGCGATATGGCGCGCTGAGCGCTGCATATAGTCGGCAACGCCCCAGTGAAACTTATAACCCAGATCCTGTTTTACCATGTTGGCAATTACTGGTGCCACACCACCCAGCTGGGCATGACCAAATGCATCCACCAGTCCCTGGTCAGACAGGAATTTACCTGTTCGGTCACGTACTCCTTCGGAGACAACAATGGAAACATAGCCGTAGGCTTTTACCTTCCTCTTAACTTCTGCCATAAACTTGCGACGGTTGAAGGTGATTTCAGGAAAAAGGATCAGCACCGGTATGTCATGATTGTCATCCGCTGCCAGACCGCCGGCAGCGGCAATCCATCCCGCATGGCGGCCCATTACTTCAAGCACAAACACCTTGGTTGAAGTCTTACACATTGAAGCTACGTCAAAGCTTGCTTCCCTGGTGGATACCGCTATGTATTTTGCCACTGAGCCGAAACCGGGACAGTTGTCGGTGATGGGCAGGTCGTTATCCACTGTTTTTGGGATGTGGATGGCCTGAATGGGAAATCCGAGCTGTTTTGAAAGTCCGGAAATTTTCAGGCAGGTATCTGCAGAATCGCCGCCGCCGTTATAAAAGAAATAGCCAATATCATGTGCGGTAAAGACTTCCATCAGACGTTCGTATTCGCGTCGATTTTCCTCGAGGCTTTTGAGTTTATATCGACAGGAACCAAACGCTCCGGCTGGCGTATGACGCAACTTGCGAATGGCGCTTATGCTGTCTTTTGAGGTGTCGATGAGTTCTTCCTGCAGTGCACCGATGATGCCGTTGTGGCCCGCATAGATTTTTCCGATTTTGTCTTTATGCAGACGAGCTGTTTCGATGACCCCGGCTGCGGAAGCATTGATCACCGCAGTGACGCCACCGGACTGAGCATAAAAGCCATTTCTAGGTTTTTTCCTGGTTGTCATATTTACTCTTTCGTAGATAGTGTTTTGCCAGTACTGCCAGGGGGAGTTCCGTGGCGGTCTCTTTCATGATCTGACTGGGTCTGCAGTACTGCGGCGACGCATTGTTCAAGGTCGTTATACTCATCAATGCTGGTGCCATACTGCTCATGGGGAGTATAAAAAAACTGGGCGCGATAGGTAAATATTGAGGTTTTAACCACTACAAAATTGGCCTCTCGTTCATGCCAGAAAACAGTGGGACAAGTGACTGGATTGTCGGCATCTTCCGTCAGCAGGATTTCACTATCGGCCAGATGAATTTCCACGTCTTTCTGATAACGTTGTGTTAAGCACTCTCGTATGGTGGTGATTTCGGCGTCTGTGAAGTCGAGTATCATGGGTGAATCTGGTTTCAATCGGTAGATTATTCAAGCTCGGCGTATTCTACACTCTGGTCAGGCCATTTTCGGCCTCAATCAGCCTTTCTCCCCGATATCCAGTGTCGCTTCCCTCCGGCGCTGACCGGGAATCTGCCGGGGCATCGCCCTGCAGCGGCAATATCACCAGAAAGAGTTGGCCAGACCCAAGGCCGGCTTGATATTTGGCCCCAAACGGGTTAGATTCCGCACCCCTTTTGAATGTCCCTGGATATACGCCATGAAGCGCACTTTCCAACCCAGCGTATTGAAACGCAAGAGAACCCACGGCTTCCGTGCACGTATGAGCACACGCGGCGGACGGGCGGTATTAAATGCTCGTCGTGCCAAGGGCCGCGCGCGCCTGAGCGCCTGATCCCCGGCAGTTTTAATCCGGCTTCCTCAGGACAAAACAGCGGTTCTGGGAAGCGTTTACCCGAGGTTCACTGGTGATGGCAGTTTTCAGACGCCATCATCGTATTCTTCAGGCTGGGCACTTTAAAGCTGTATTTGCCCATCGCAAGCGACAGCATGGCAGGTATTTCAGTATTCATCTGCTGCCCAATGATGTTGATTATCATCGTCTTGGGCTGGCAGTATCCAGAAAAGTCAGTAAGCATGCGGTCGAAAGGAACCGCATCAAACGACAGGTCCGGGATGCTTTCCGCCATTTCCAGTTAACAAGCAGTGACGAAACTGGGGTGAAAGGTAAACTTGATATGGTGGTCGTCGCTAAACCGGCGGCAGCCGGGGCGGAGGCTTCGTTTCTCAGGCAGGAACTCGATAAAATGTGGACAAAAGCGGTTAACGATGCGAACAGTACTGATTAGTCTGATCAAGCTATACAAGCTGCTATTGAGCCCATTCCTGGGCCAGAATTGTCGTTTTTATCCCGGCTGCGCGAACTATACGATTGAAGCCATTGAAACCCATGGAGTGATCAGAGGTATTTACCTTGGCGTAAAAAGAATTATGAAATGCCATCCGTTGCATGAGGGTGGTCTGGACCCGGTTCCGGAGCGCTTGGGGAAGAGGTCTTCCAGCGTCGACCGAACGGCGAATACAACCCACTAAATCAACAACCTGTTACTCGATGGATATCAGACGTATCGTTCTTTTTGGTTCCCTGGGCCTTGTGCTCGCTATGATCTGGCAATCCTGGGTACAGTATCAGGCTGACTACTCTGGCCGGCAAGCGGCCACTGAAGTTACTGCAAACACTCTAAACGGGACTACCGCAACCAACCTCAATGAGGATGTCCCGACTGCGCCAGCGGTCGAAGGCCAGGAAGTGGAACCTGAGCTACCCGGGACAGAACAGACACAAACTACTTCAGGTCAGCTGATTACCATCACGACAGACCTGATGCGGGCACAGATTGATACCCATGGCGGTGACGTTGTCCGGGTAGAACTGCTCGATCATCCGGTCAGTGTTGATACCCCTGACCAGCCTTTCGTGTTGATGCATCGGGACAGCCCCGGGATTAACATTGCCCAGAGTGGCTTGATCGGCAGCGGCCGTGATTACCCTAACCATAATGTTGATTTTTCTACAGACTCTCTTAACCTGGAGCTTGGTGCTGAAGAAGCAATTGAGGCTGTGCTGAACTGGACCGCAGCGGATGGGGTCGAATACCGCAAGATATTCCGCTTCAGCCGCAATAGCTACCGCATCGATCTGGCTTTCGAGGTTAATAACCAGAGTAATAGCGACTGGACCGGTTTTTTCTATGGTCAGCTGAAGCAGACAGAAATAAAGCAGGCTGGTTCCATGGGCTTTCTGGGTCGTCTGCCGAGTTACAGCGGTGCGGCTATTTATACCGAAGAAGAGAAGTACGACAAAGTTGATTATTCAGACATTGAGGAGGGGCCGCTGAATCTTTCAACCAGGTCTGGCTGGGTTGCCATGCTCCAGCACTACTTTGTTTCAGCCTGGTTACCCGAAGGGTCATCTAATTACCAGATTTATTCCGGAGCAAGCAGCAATACTGCCCAGCCGGAGTATCGCATCGGTTTTAAGCACACTGATCCCGTAATAATCGCTGCGGGTCAGCAGGGAACCATCAGCAGCGCAATGTTTGTCGGTCCCAAGGAACAGAAGCGACTCAGGAGCCTGGGCGTGGAAGGCATTGCCCTTACAGTTGATTTTGGCTGGCTTACGCCGGTAGCGGACCCTCTATTCTGGCTGCTTGAGAAAATCCACAGCGTAGTAAAGAACTGGGGTTGGGCAATCATTTTGCTGACTATGCTGGTGAAACTGATCTTCCTTCCGCTGTCTGCGGCGAGCTACAAGTCCATGGCTAAAATGAAGAGGCTGCAGCCCAGGCTGCAAACTCTCAAGGAACGTTATGGCGATGACAAGCAGAAGTTTCAGCAGGAAATGATGAAGCTGTATAAAACTGAAAAAGTCAATCCAGCAGGGGGTTGCCTGCCAATACTGGTTCAAATCCCGGTTTTTATTGCACTATATTGGGTGTTACTCGAGAGTGTGGAGCTGCGTCAGGCTGATTTTATTCTGTGGCTCAAAGACCTTTCCTTACCAGATCCATTTTTCGTCCTGCCCATCATCATGGGTGTGTCGATGCTGGCCCAGCAGTTACTTAATCCTGCCCCGGTGGACCCGATCCAGAAGAAAATCATGACGGCGCTGCCCGTGGTATTTACCGTGTTTTTTCTATGGTTCCCTGCAGGACTGGTACTTTACTGGGTGGTGAACAACCTTTTGTCCATTGCACAGCAATACTTCATCACTAAAAAGTACCAGAACTCCTGACGCGGCTAATGCTGCGGGCAACGAGACCATCGTTGCCCTGGCAACCCCGCCGGGTCGTGGCGGTATTGCTGTGGTCCGATTGTCTGGATCTTCAGTGGAACAGCTTGCCATCGAGCTGATGGGCAATTTACCGCGTCCACGTCAGGCGTCCCTGCGCAACTTCAGGCAACAGGACGGCAGCATAATCGATCAGGGTCTCGGCCTTTATTTCCCGGCACCAGGCAGTTACACCGGTGAGTCTGTGCTGGAGTTACATACCCACGGCAGCCCGGTGGTTGTGCAGATGTTAATTCGTCGTTGTCTGGATCTCGGGGCGCGTATGGCAAGGCCTGGGGAGTTCAGTGAGCGTGCATTTCTGTCAGGCCAGCTTGATCTGGCCCAGGCCGAAGCAGTTGCCGACCTTATTGAAAGCAGCACCGAAATCGCCGCGCGCTCAGCCTTGAACGCCTTGCGGGGTGAGTTTTCCCGGCAAGTTCATCACCTGGCAGACAATCTCACCAGATTGCGGATTTATGTCGAGGCGGCAATGGATTTTCCAGAAGAGGAAATCGATTTTCTCGCCGACCAGCAGATCATTCAACAGCTAGAGGACCTGCAAAGTGAATTCGCAACCTTACGTCGTTCCATGGGGCAGGGGAAACTACTGCGGGATGGACTTCGGGTGGTCCTCACCGGAGTGCCCAATGCTGGTAAATCCAGCCTGCTAAACCTGTTGTCTCGTGAACAGCGCGCAATTGTCAGTGACATTCCGGGTACCACGAGGGATGTTCTTGAACAGTATCTTGATCTGGATGGCTTACCCGTGTTGCTGGTGGATACCGCAGGCATTCGCCATAGTACGGATGCTATTGAAGTAGAAGGGGTCAGAAGAGCCAGGGAGCAGCAGCAACAGGCCGATCTGGTGCTGCTGGTGACGGATATCAATCAACCTGATGCAGAAAACGCCGAAAAGCTGCGTTCAGAATTGCCCGGGGTACCGGTTGTGACCGTTTACAATAAAATTGATCTGTCTACCAAGGGGGCGGGGGTTAAGGATGACAGTATCTTTTTATCGGCGCTGACCGGTGAGGGTCTGAATGGACTGGTGGAATACCTGAAAACCGCTGCGGGTTACAGGGCCACAGACAGCAGTCAGTTTATTGCACGTCAGCGGCATATTGACGCCCTGGATCGTGCTAAGCAGCACCTGGATAGCGGTGTCGACCAGTTGAAGCAATACCATGCGGGAGAATTACTTGCAGAAGAATTGAAACTGGGTCATGCGGCGCTCGGGGAGATAACGGGAGAAGTCAGCAGTGATGATCTGCTCGGGTTGATCTTCAGCACCTTCTGTATTGGTAAATAGCATCAATATTTCAATTATTTAGTGTTATTCCAAGGGATTTATTGTGACACTGCATCGGGGTATCTATAATAGCCCCACTAATTTTATAAACAATTCGGTGTGGTGATCGACTTGATAGTGCTGCCGGTGAGGCGTTTCTTGGCGGCGATTATTATCTTCTGGTTGATGTCACCCAAACTCGAAGCAGGAATCAAATAAATGGCTAAGAATGCGACGACATCCAATTACACGCAAAGTGTGTTGGTACAGATTCTCCTGGTGCTGGCAGTATTGGTCGCGATCATAGTCTGGCAGTGGGAGATCTTTCGCGGCATTTATATTGATAACCAGGTCAATGCCGTTGGCTGGGTGATCAACGGCGGCATCATTTTTCTGTTTATCTCAGGGTTAATCCAGCTTATTGTGCGATTTGCCGAATATCGCTTTCAGGAAACGGCGCTCAATCGGTTCATCATAAATATTCGTAAAGACGACGATCCATTACAGGGTGTTGATCAGAAGTCCATGATTGCTGCGCGTTATGCAACACTGGGGCAGCTGAATCGTCGTCGCGCCCGAATTAATCATGGCGCTCTGGCCGCTACGCTTCATGCCGAAGAATCCAGCCGTAACAGCTACCTTAAGTTCGTCCAGAGCGTACTTGTGCTGACAGGGGTGTTCGGCACAATTGTGTCACTGTCTATTTCACTGCTGGGGGCTTCGGATTTCCTGGAGATAGGCGCCAGTTCATCGGGTAGCGAGAATGGGATGGGGGCGATGATTTATGGCATGTCCACGGCGCTTTCTACTACCATGACGGCGATTATTTCATACCTGATTTTTGGTTATTTTTACATCAAACTGACGGATACCCAGACCTACCTGATCAGCAGAGTAGAAGAGGTCACAGCGACCACATTGTTACCGCATCTGCAGTCTATCCAGGACAAGGTCACTATGGACTATTCGGACAGCATTCGCGGTGCCACCGAGCTGATGCAAAGGTTCGATCAATCCCAGCGTGGCTACGCTGAATCAGCAGAGCAACTGCAGATCGCGGTGAGCCAGTTTGCCCAGAGTTACAGACCTGAACTCAGCGACTACAATCTGGAAACAGGGCGTCAGATGCTGGCCAAACTCGAGGAGATTTCAGAAAAACAAAGGCAAAGCAATGAACGGCAGGAGCAGGCGATGAGTCAGGTAATCCAGCTGTTGCAGGAAGGCTTCCGCTTGCGTAATCAATAGCGACCTAAACTTTCGCAGATACTGAATACATTGTCAGAAAACAGTTTTATAGATTTACGCATTGGCCACGGCACTAGGGGCCCGGCAGATGATAGCGTGTGGCCATCCTTTACCGACATCATGATGGTGGTGGTGATGATTTTTCTGATGGCGCTGGTGATTATTATGGTCCGTAATACTGAATTGACTCAGGACCTCAGAACCAGTATTGATGCTAACGAAGCCATCAGCTCGGCTAATATCGGCCTGTCCAGTGAACTGGATACGGTTAAAGATGATCTGGGCAGTACCGAAGCCGAAAAGAAACGACTGAACGACAGATTATTGAGCGAAATTGCTAAATCCAGCAACCTGGCGAATCTGTTGCTTGGTCTTGAGAAAGATGTTGCCGGTCTAACAGAACTTAAGGCGAACCTGAGTTCTGAGAACCTTACACTGCTAAATGAAAAGGATCGATTGACCAGGGAGAATCTGTTACTCAACAGAGATAATAAACTCCTTTTGTCGCAGAAACAGGGGCTGGAGGCAGAACGCACCGAGCTCACAACCCTGACCCGATCCCTTGAGGGGGAACGGACTGAACTTACAGCCCTGAACCAATCCCTTGAGGCGGAACGGACTGAACTCACGGCCCTGAACCAGTCCCTGGAAGCGGATCGGACCTCCCTCACAACCCTGACCCGATCCCTTGAGTCGGAACGGACTGAACTTACAGCCCTGAACCAGTCCCTTGAGTCGGAACGG
>Ga0055584_100003293_pt1 | contig 15953 bp, 12 predicted proteins | sample OSDHelmetaG_FD_58716 | JGI IMG/M metagenome (GOLD analysis project Ga0055584, IMG submission 58716) | Pelagic marine sediment microbial communities from the LTER site Helgoland, North Sea, for post-phytoplankton bloom and carbon turnover... | ecosystem: Environmental > Aquatic > Marine >... | reverse complement strand
ATCATGGTTGAAGACGAAGAAAGAGCCATAAAATTACTGAAACTTATTGATGCATTAGAAGAAAGTGATGATGTACAAAAAGTATTTGGTAATTACGAAATATCTGAAGAATTATACGAAAAATTATCAAGCTAGAATATGGACAAGCAAATTATAATACTTGCGGCTGGGCATGGCAGCAGAATGAAGGCTGAAATTCCAAAAGTAATGCACGAGGTAGCCGACCTGCCAATGCTAGAACATGTAGTACGTAATTGCCGCAAAGTAAGTGATGATTTAACTCTAGTTTATTCAGACCATCTAGAGCCCTATCTGCCTGAATTTAAAGATCGCTGCAAACTAGTTCGCCAACAGCAGCAGCTGGGCACTGCGCACGCAACTGCTGTAGCCATGGGCGAATTTAATCCCAACAAAGCCATAGCAGTTATTTATGGTGATAATCCTTTGATCACCTCAGAAATTATCAATAATTTGTTTGAACATCTAGAAAAAACAAACTCTAAAGCTGTTACTTTAGCATTTGAATATGACAAGCCAAACCAATATGGGCGCATAGTAACGAATGACAATAATAACTTTTTAAGAATTGTTGAAAGCAAATTTGCAGACAAAGACGAAATCAAAATCACTCTATGTAATTCTGGAGTTATGGCATTTGCTCCTGGAATTCTTGAGCAATATATTGACCAATGTCTGGTACCTGACCCCAAAAAGCAAGGCAAAGAATTATACCTAACAGAAATCATAGAAATTTGCGCAGCAGCTGGCGAAAAAGTAAGTTATTTTAAAGAAGCGAATCATAAATTAGTCCTTGGCGTAAACACCCAAGCAGAGCTAAAAGCTGCCAATATTATTGTTGAGAAATCAGATTAAAATGATTTAAGAGAGATTCTTCGCACCGCTTTGAATGAAACAGATAGATGCTTGAAATAACAATTATCAAATTACATTAAACAAAAAATATAACATCATGACTGAAGCCACTGCAAAGAAGCCATTACTAATCATTGATGGCTTTGGTTTTATTTTCAGGGCGTACCATGTGCAGCCTCCCCTAACTTCCCCTAGTGGAACGCCAGTTGGGGCAATTTATGGCTTTACATCCATGCTTATTAAGCTGATTAATGACTTCAAGCCAAAACATGCTGTCATAGTGCTTGACCATAGCGGTAAGAATTTTCGTCACGATCTCTACAAAGAATATAAAGCCAACCGCCCACCTGCCCCAGACGATTTAGTAGTGCAACTTAAAATGGTGGAGGCAGCGGCGCAGGCTCTTAACTTCACTACTCTTTCTAAGCAAGGCTTTGAAGCTGACGATATCATAGCGACGCTTGCTGCCAAAGCGACATCTATGAAGCGTGATGCAATCGTCATTTCTTCAGATAAAGATTTAATGCAGCTGGTGAATGAGCATGTTAAAATGTACGATCCAGCAAAGTCTAAATATGTTCAAGAAGAAGATATTTTAAAGAAATTCGGAGTTGCTGCAGACAAAGTGCGGGATGTACAAGCTTTAATGGGTGATTCATCTGACAACATACCTGGCGTAGAAGGCTTTGGCCCCAAAACTGCCGCACAACTAATTAATCAATTTGGTGATTTAGACGGTGTATTTGCTGGTATCGATCAAATAAAAAGCGCCCGCCAGCGAGAATTACTTACAACCCATAAAGAAAATGTTCAGATATCTTGGCAATTAGTTGGTCTTGACCATAATGTAGATATTAACCAGGATGTTGAGAACTTCCACTGGGCTCCGCCTTCTGTTGATAAAATATCAAATTTCTTACATAAAAATGGCTTTAAATCTTTGGGCAAGAGAGTAGAGAATTTATTTAATGTGAAGATTGCTGAACCATCTGAAGAGATTAAAAATATCGCAGCAAACAATGTGCCTGATAAAGTTAATATAGTTGAGGTAAAAGAGCATAATCAACTAGCAAAGCTTATAAGCGAGATAAAATTATCTGGTCATTTATCTGTTGCTATAACGCAGATGGATGATAGCTCTGGGCTAATGCTATCTGCTGGCAAGGATCTATATTTAATACCATATGAGGTGCAATCATCAGAACCTGCAGATTTATTTTCTTACAAAAAAGAATCCACTAATTTCAATGAAGAAATTCACAAGATTTTTGCAAATAAAGCAATCAAGAAAATCACCTATAATCTAAAAGATTTGTTGAGATTTATTGATTGCGAGCTTGCAGCTTTTGAAGATTTACAGCTTATGGATTATGTTCTAAGTGCTGGCAATAAATCTAAAAACATACATGGAATAATAGAGCATTATTTAAATATCAAATTAGAAGAAAATAACCGAGAAACCAGTGCATATTTTATCGATTGTTACAATCATCTATTCGCAAAATTAATAGCAGATAAAGCTCTATATTTATACCAAGATATTGATCTCCCTTTATGCCATATACTGCATGCAATGGAGCAGGAGGGTGTAAAAATAGACACCAGACACTTGCAAAAACTTTCTGATGAGTTCACTAAAAAAATCAGCGAACTAGAAAAAAAGATTTTCACCATAGCTGGTCAGGAATTTAACATCGCCTCACCAAAGCAGCTGGGCGAAATATTATTCGATAAATTAAAGCTACCTTTTGCAAAAGTTACTGGCAAAACAAAATCCTATACCACTAACGCAGAGATTTTAGAGAAAATCCACAATGAAGGGCATGAAATAGCTGGATTCTTACTGGAATATCGCCAATTTAGTAAGCTAAAAAATACATACACAGACGCGCTGCCAAAGCAAGCTGACCCTAGAACTAGCCGCATACATACAACTTTTCTGCAAGCAGTAACTAGCACTGGTAGGCTTAGCTCGCATAACCCAAATGTACAAAATATTCCAACACGCACAGATGAAGGCAACAGCATCAGGGCCGCTTTTATTGCCAGCGAAGGTAAGAAACTAATCTCCGCTGATTATTCGCAAATTGAACTGAGAATACTTAGTCACGTAGCTAATATTGAGTCATTAAAACAAGCCTTCCTTGATGGCAAAGATATCCACGCCCAAACAGCAAGCCAAATATTTGACAAACCAATCGAGCAAATTACGCCCGAAATTCGTCGCAGCGCTAAAGCAATTAATTTTGGCATTATCTATGGAATCAGCGCTTTTGGGCTAGCTAAACAACTAGGAATAGGCAACAAAGAAGCCGCAGACTATATAGGGAAATATTTTCAGGAATATCCAGGCATCCAAACATATATGAGCGACACCATTGAATTTGCAAAGGAACATGAGTTCGTTGAAAATATCATAGGCCGCAAATGCTTTATACCAACTATAAACAATAAAAACCACGCACTAAGAGCCTTCGGCGAACGCGCCGCAATCAATGCGCCTATGCAAAGCCTAACTGCAGACATAGTAAAAATCGCAATGATTAACGTAGAAAAAGAACTACGCGCCCGCTCAATGAAAACCAAAATGATCATACAAATTCATGATGAACTAATTTTCGAAGCGCCAGAAGCAGAAACAGCCGAAGCATCAAAATTAATCAAAGAAATAATGGAAACCGCCCTGAAGCTTGATATTGACACAAAAGTAGATATAAATTCAGGCAATAATTGGCGGGAGATTCATTAGTTAGTAACTTCGTAATAAGCTGTAAAACAAACACTGATTTCTATCATTGCGAGCAAAACGCGGCAATCCAGAAAGCTGCATGGTAAGAGGCAAGTGATGTCTGGATAGCCGCGTCGCTCCGCTTCTAGCTATAGTATTTTTAGTAGTATTAGGTGTTAGGCACGAGAAGCGAAGCCTAGTCAATAGGTGAGACGACGAGTAACGACGCACCTAGCGCTAATAAAGTTACTATATAACGAAAATTATAACTCTTCTCACCACTTCAAACATTAAATTATGTAATCTGCTATATTGATAAATTCTAATCTCTAACTACCCCATTGACACTTCCTTATAAACAGAATAAACTCTGACTTGAGATGGTCGTGCAGTTGCGGGCTGCTTTAGTGCGGCGCGAGGAAAGTCCGGACTCCATATAGACACAGTGCTGGGTAATTACCAGCGGGAAGAAAGCCGAAAGGTTTCTTTTTAGGGAAAGTGCAGCAGAAATTATACCGCCTCTTCTTTTAGAGGTAAGGGTGAAATGGTGCGGTAAGAGCGCACCGGGCTTCTTGGTGACAAGGGCCGCTTGTGTAAACCCCACTGGGAGCAAGACCAAATAGGCATAATCGAACCTGAGCTTTAGGGCTTTTGGTTCCTGGCCTGTCTATAGCCAGATATTATGCGGGTAGGTTGCTTGAGGTAAATGGTAACATTTATCCTAGATAAATAGCTGCAATATACAGAATCCGGCTTATAGACCATCTTTAATTTCATATGTTGATAAACTAAATGCAAACACTTTACCATCATCCAATTTGCCCATTATCCCGTCAAGCAAGGATTTACTTGAAGGAATTCAATGCAGAATTCAGTATGGTGAAGGAAGATTACTGGCTTAGTAGAGCAGAATTTGTACGTATTAATCCAGCTAGTAATCTGCCAGTATTAACGCTAGACGACCCTGTATATTCATTAGTTGGCAATTACTCCATTATTGAATATATGAGTGAAACATTTGAAGATTTTTACTTCATGCCAAAAAACCCAATAGCAAAAGCAGAAACCAGAAAATATCTAAGCTGGTTTAATGAAAAATTCTACCGCGAAGTTAGCAAAATACTGATAGATGAGAAAATAATTCGTCTGCTTATGCATATTGGCGGTCCACGAAGTAACTTTATCAAGGCGGCAAAGTCTAATCTAATACAACATTTTAAGCTATTAAATAGCTTGCTAGAGAAAAATACCTATATAATATCAGAAGAAATTTCTTGCGCAGATATCGCTGCTGCTGCGCATATTTCTACAATAGACTATTTCGGTGAAATCAACTGGGACAGCCACCCAGCTATAAAACAATGGTACTCAATCATCAAATCCAGGCCATCCTTCCAGCCACTATTGCAAGATAGAATAGCTGGGTTCAACCCACCGTTTGAATATTCTGATCTTGATTTTTAATATATAACGAAAACAAACCCTAATCGTCATTGCGAATAAAGCGCAGCAATCCAGAACGCGTAGGAGTAACAGGCGAGTGTGGTACGGATATGGTTGTGATAAAAAAACCAATAGCCGCATCGATCCGCTCTTCGCTAAGACGATTGATTGGAAGATTCTATGACAAGACAGTTAGTGAAGAGATCATAAGTCACAACAGAGTATATAGAAATTACTACAGCAAAGCCTTATCTATCGCTTCTAACAAATCATCTTGGGTATATGGTTTGTAGATTATCTGCACATCGCCCTTGATATTTTCTTTTAATGCCACTTCTTGAGAACCAAGTCCACTTTGGAATATGAATGGCACGGATGATAATTTTGCGTCCGACTGGAGCTTATTAAAAATCTCGTATCCATTAATATCTGGGAGCATAATATCAGAAAGAATAAGGCATATATTATTAGCATATCTTTTAGCAAGCTCTAAAGCCTCTGTGCCATCATATGCGCCTATTATTTTATATTTTGTTAGGTTTGGAATAATTAATTCTACCATAGTATGGCAAATTTTATCATCATCTATAAAGAGAATAACATCCCTTTGATTTGGCAATATTTCACTCATATTATTGCTCTGCTGTCACTTTTACTGGAATGGAGAATTCAACTGTAGAACCAGCCAATTCATTGTTTGTGGCATGAATAGTACCGCCATGCGCTTCAACTATTTCACGGCAAATTGCTAAGCCAAGGCCAGTGCTATTATATTCTTTGGTGCTTTCATTAGAACCACTTTGGAATGGCTCGAATATAGAATCTAGCTCATCTTCAGGAATGCCAACGCCTTCATCTGACACAGAAATCATGCATTTTTCTGCCTCTTTGTGCAAACCAACAGTGATGCTACCATTTGCGGAGTAATTAATCGCATTAGAAAGAAGATTAGTAAGCAATTGTACTATCCAAAATTGATCAGCTGATACAAAACACTCTTTTATGTCAGAGTCAAATTTAATTTCTATCTGCTCATTAATAGCGTTTAAATCTTGAAAATAAGTGGTTGCCATTTTTGTGGCATTAACAATATCAATATTCTGAAAGCTAAATTCTAATTTTTGCATTCTATCGCCACTTGTTAGTAACGACTCTAGCAAATCTCTAAGATTATTTGACGTATCCATTATCACTTTAAGATTATTCTTTTTAACATCTTCATCTATAACGTTCCAATTATTATATGTATATGAAGACACGCCATTAATTCCATGAACTGCCACTTTCATTTCGTGGCCTAATTTTGAAAATACTGGGATATCTTGCATAGATGGCGTGGCTATATTATTTTTTGCATTAGTTGTTAATACTTTTTCCGTCATAATATATGCCTTTTAATCTTATTTTGTATATCCATAATACATCTAAATTGATCTAAAACCACCCACAACAAAGCTGATACTAACACGTTGCGGTTATAATGTCTACACGTTGCTAATTACCAGTTAATAAAAATTGATAATATCATCTTCTGGTTTAATAGTATACTTGCATTAACCTGAATATACGTATATTGCTACAGGGAACAATAATATACATTAACTATTTCGATAATGCAAGCAACATTGCATCATTGACTAGTTTTTATAAAATTCTATAGTTATAATGCTCATGAATAGATATAATTGATAATTATTTTACGTGCAGATAATAAAAATATTACTCCCAAAAGCTAGACTATTTCCCTTAGACTATATTACTAACAAAAATTATTCTATAGGTGATTTGGTACTAGTCCCATTTAGAAACAAAGAACATACAGGAATTGTTTGGGAAATTGGGTGCGCAGATTCGGGAAAAAATCTAAAAGAAACATTAAACTCGCAAATTTTTCCCGCAAAAATACGCCAAACAACTATCAACTTAATCAAAAAAGCCAGCGAATATTACCTTGTAGAGCTAGGCACTGTAGCAAAACTAGTATTGCCAGTAGATCTAAATGAAACTCCGCTTAAAATCAACGAGCAAGAAATCAATATAAAATCGATTAATCTAGCAACCTTATCAGAGTCTCAGCATGCAATATTAACTCATATCAAGGGTGCAACAAAACCCATATTGCTTAAAGGTGTGACAGGCTCTGGCAAAACAGAAATCTATTTTCATGCAATAGAAGAGCAATTAAAATCCGGAAAACAAGCCCTAATAATGCTTCCAGAAATAGCATTAAGCTCTCAGATTATTGCAAGATTTACAGAGCGCTTTGGATTCCCTCCCGCCATTTGGAATTCAACTGTAACAAAAGCGCAAAAAAAACGAACCCTTAGAGGCATAATATCTGGCAAAATCTCTGTAGTTATTGGCGCTCGCAGCTCTTTGTTTTTACCATATATCAATCTAGGCATCATTGTAGTAGATGAAGAGCATGACGCCTCTTACAAACAAAATGAAGGAATGCTATACCACGCGCGCGATATGGCCGTCTTAAAAGGAACTCTTGAAAAGTGCATTACTATTTTAGCTTCTGCCACCCCCTCTATCGAGTCAATTCACAATGCACAAATTGGTAAATACCAGCTGCTAAAATTACAAGATCGCTTTAATAAAGCGCACTTGCCAGATGTTCGTATAGTAGATATGCGGAATGAAGATCTAGAAAGAAACCATTGGCTTTCACCCACTGTTACAAATGCTATAAACCATAATCTAGAACAAAAGCAACAAACATTGATTTTTCTAAATCGACGCGGTTATGCGCCACTCATGATGTGTAAAGATTGTGGCTATAGAATCGAGTGCAAATCATGCTCTAGCTCTATGGTTATGCATAAATCAACATATCGCTTAGAATGCCACCATTGCGGCGCTGTTGCCCCTGTTTGCAAATCATGCCCTGAATGCTCTAATCAAGACTCTATGATCCTATGTGGACCTGGCATAGAACGCATCGCCGAGGAAGCTTACAAATTATTCCCCAGCAAAAAAATTGTAGTGGTTAGCAAAGAACAATCAGCCTCGGCAGATGAAATGCAAAAACTATTAGCAGAAATGGCTAACGGGGAAATAGATATTCTAATTGGCACACAAATCGTTACCAAAGGATACCATTTCCCAAAGCTAACCTTGGTTGTTGTAGTAGATGCAGATGTAGGCTTCGTGGGTGGAGATTTACGTGCAGCTGAAAGAACATTTCAATTGCTGCACCAAGTGGGCGGCAGAGCAGGGCGCGAGGATAAAAAAGGAACAATGATGCTACAAACATACTCACCAGAAAATAAAGTAATAGAAGCCTTAGCTAGTGGGCAAGAAGACGATTTTATATCGGAAGAAATAAAATCCAGACAAGAAGCCAGCATGCCTCCTTTTGCCAAAATGGCAGCTATTACAATTACAGGCAAAAATGACATTAAAACAATGCAAATGGCCAAAGATTTCGTAGCAATGGCCCCTAAAAGCTCCGCAAGAATACTTGGCCCAGCAGAGGCTATGATGCTTAAATTATCAGGCAAATATCGCTATAAAATATTAGTGATTGCTGAGAAAAGTTTTAATTTACGAAAATATCTAGAATTATGGAAAACACACAGCAAAATACCATCTAGCTACCAATTAAAGATCGATATAGATCCACATAATTTACTGTGATTTAGTACATTACATTGAAAAATTGTCGATCCAGAGCAGAGGCTATTATCTAGTCTTTCTCTTAAGCTGCCCTGGATAGCCGCGCTTCGCTTGCAATGACGGCTGGGACTACACAACTAATTAAATTCTTCAATGTATATGTACTATATTTTAAGAAAGATCAAGCAACTATTTTATGCTTTGATAGCACATTAGCAGCATTCATAACAAGTTTTTTTAGGCCGACATTTCCTTCTCTAAATGGAATTTTATCAGCCAGAATTTCATCTATATCTATCCATTTAGGATAAACGGGGTTCATCTCTAAATCACCAATTAGGCTCAGATTTTTAATGTCACTTATTGATTCTGCTAAAAATACTGTGCATGCTGTAAATGCCCTGCTATTATTGCTTTTATTATTCCAAAAGAAATAATAACTACCCAAATAATTTTGAATTCTTATATCTAAATTTAACTCTTCTTTAGCTTCGCGAATAGCGCATTGCTCAAAATTCTCGGCATAATCTGTTTTAAAGTCTGTATCAATACGACCGCCAGCTGGCTCATATGCAAAATCACTATCAATAATTCTAGAGACCAAAAGTAATTTATTCTCTTTTGGATGCGGAATAATTACTTTAGCTGCAGCAAATGTTTCTAATTTCATTTTGCTAATCCTTAATTAATATAGTTGCAGACACTGTCATTGTTACTTGGCCTTGACCTGGTTCTGCAACAGGAGCATGTTTTTCGCTACTATCTGCCGCGCTCATTGCCATTAATTTACTGCGCTTTCTAAGCAATGGTTGGTAATGATTTGAATCAATATTAATATTTACAACTTCGGTACTTTTTTTACCAATAGCTTTGGCTACTCTGTCTGATTTTGTAAGTAATTTTTTAATAGCCTTTTCCATTAAAGCATCACGGGTCTCTTCATGCTTTTCAGGCGAAACAACATATCCAAGATTGCTAGTAGCCAAACCCATTTTTTGTAGCTCACCAGTCATTTTCAATATATCATCAGCAGATTTTCCGCTTATTTTCATATGCTGAGCGCCACGCCAAATGGTCTTTTTCTTCTCGCCCTTCTTAACGCGCGGATGATATTTATAGACAGAATATTGCTCTGTTGAAATTTCTGCATTTTTTATGCTTTTAGCCTTACTAAGAGCCTCACCCATTGTTTTATTTATTTTTTCTTGTACAGCGCTAACGCTTTTACCCTCTGCCTCGAAACGCAAATTAACAAGCAACAAATCTTCTACCACTTTAACGCTTTCCGTAGCAGAAATATTTAAATACGCACCTTTTCTTTTCTTGCCCTCAGAAGCCATGGCAGAACTAGTGAATAAAAATAATAATGCAATAAGTGTGATTAGTTGCTTATTCATGATAACCTCTTTAAATTGACTTTATTAGCTCTTTTGCTGCTTGCAGACCTGTTTCTGTTATGGTTTGGCCAGAAATCATACGCGCTAATTCATATGATTTTCCTTTCTCGTCCAAACTTCCAACCTTAACACTAGTATGCGACTCTGTTTGAGTTTTTTCAACCAAAATATGCTGATCCGCTCCGCCAGCAACTTGTGGTTGGTGAGTTATAACAATAATTTGCACCGCATTACTAAGCATTTTCAGGCGTTGGCCCATTGAATCTGCCACAGACCCGCTAATTCCAACATCAATTTCGTCGAAAATAATAGCTTGCTTGGGCGCATTATCAAATAAAGCCACGCGGAAAGCAAGCATAAAGCGAGATAATTCCCCTCCAGATGCGATTTTATCAATAGGTGATAATTTCATTCCTGGGTTGGTGGAAGCTATGAAGCGTATTTGGTCCACTCCTTTGGCTGTTGCATTATTATTTGATGTTATAATTTCGGCTTTGAACTTGGCTTTTTGCATTTGCAATAATGCAAGTTCACTCATTGTTTTTTGCTCTAATTCTTTGGCGCATAATTTTCTTTGCTTAGATAATTCTACAGATTTCGTAAAATATAATTCTTTAGCAAGCCTTGCCTCCTCCTCTAAATGAGAGTTACCAATGATTTTACCTTCAAGATGCTGCAATTGCTGTGATGATTTACTAAAGAATTCTAACAAATCAGCGGGTGAACAAGAATGCTTTCGTGCAAGCGAACGAATCTCGTAAAGCCTGTCTTCCACCTCTTCTAGCGAATAATCACCCGCATCAAAGTCACGCAATTTATTCTCTAATATAGATTTTGCATCTTCTATTTTGTCATAAGCAAGCTCTAAGCATACGCTTGCATCTTCTAAGCTCTGATCGCTTTCTAATGAAGAGATAGCGCGCTGGGATTTAGCAATTAATTGCTCAAGTGAGCTAGCTTCAATATCAGAAATCACACCGCTAATTAGTGAAATTTCTTTATCACGCCCCTGCAATTTTCGTTTAATATCAGCTAGTTCTTGCTCTTCATTCTCTTGGATATCTGCTTTATCTAACTCGGCACAAATATGCTGCAAATAATCGATTTCACTTTCAATGTTCGTCTTAGCTTTATTAAATTCAGCAATTTGATCTTCTAAATTTTGCCATATTTTATAATTGTCTGAAACGGAATCCTTTAAAACATACAAGCCTCCAAACTCATCTAAAATCTGCATGTGGGAAGATGTATTAAGCAATAATGTATGGTTATGTTGGCCGTGCAACTCTAGCAAATGGTCAAATAAACCTTGCGCCAATTTAGCAGTAACTATTTGATCATTAATTAGGATTTTTTTGCGACCAGATATATTCTGAGTTCTTTTTACAATTATTTCGTTATCTATTTCAATGCCTAAGTCAGATAGATATTTTTCTGCGTTTTTGGATGCAGAAAATATCGCTGTTACAGTGCATGAATCCACCCCAGGCTTGATTGGGTCACTAGCAAACTTTCCCCCCAAACAAAAAAGAATAGAGTCAAGAAGTATAGATTTTCCAGCCCCAGTATCGCCAGTAATAACGCAAAAACCCGCATTAAAGTCCAAATCTAATTTTTCAATTAGAATAAAATCTTTAATGTGAAGGCTTTGCAGCATTTAACTATTATTATTTTTTCAGCAATCTTTGGCTGTATTGATACCATTGGCTATCTGGGTAGTTATGCTTAAGAACATTTGCATATTTTTCTGCCTCTCCTCTTAAGCCAAGCATTAAATTAGTTTCAACTAATCTATGAAGAGCCTCTACAACATGAGTTGTGGTATCATACTCATCTACTACAACTTGGAATCGCGTAATGGCAGCGATTGGGTTATTCTTTTTCAAGTAATAACGACCTACTAGCATCTCTTTACCAGCCAAATGATCATTCACCAAATCAATTTTCAAAGCCGCATCTATAGCGTATTTTGAACCAGTGAAACGAGTCATAACTTCATTCAAACCAGCTTTAGCATATCTAGTTCTAGACTGGTCTAATTTTACATTTGATATTTGCGTGTAATTAGCAAGAGCTTTTAGATAATAAGCGTATGCAATTCCTTCATGCCTTGGATGTAGCTTAATAAACACGTCCAGAACATCTACTGCTTCGTCATATTCACTATCTAAATATAATGAATAAGCCTGCATTAACTCTGCTTTTGGAGTCAAGCTATTACCAGGATGTTGAAAAAACACTTTTTCGAATTCCAAAGCTGCTTTTTGATAATTACCAGCTTCTAATTTTTCTACACCAGCATTGTAAAGCTCAGCTGCTGGGGTAATTGCTTCGTCATCAATTAATTTAGTTTTACAAGCGGTTAAAGCAAAAGCTGCTACCAAAATAAAAGCAAAAGATCTTATTGTATTCATGAATTTAATCAAAATTTATATGTTATTATCAAGTATCTTATACCTGAAAAATCACCCCAAGTACAGCAAAACAAGAGCTATGATTTAGGGGGAATATCCTCATCGTTTTTATTATGCGCATCTTTGTCTTTTTCGTCATCTTTCATAGCGGATTTGAATGACTTCATTCCAAGGCCTAATTGCGACATTACTTGCGGTAATTTACCAGCGCCAAATAACAAAAGCACAATCAGCAAAATCACCAATAATTGAACTAAACTTACTCCCATGATTTTAATCACCTAAATATTTCTTTAGATGAATAATAACCAAACTATCTATAATTAGCTAGGTTTTTATGTCGAGTTTACATTAATATAAGCAGAAGCTTTTGATAGGCTTGCAATTTTTTCCTTAACATTTGATATATGAACAGAAGTAACAGGAAAATGCTTTGTAAGAATATCCAGAGATTTATGCAAATATTTTAAAGCCTTAGTGTAATGTCTGTAAATGTCTGCGGAATCATCTAGTTTTGCTGCTTTAGATAATTCAATTTCTGCAAGAGTTTCAAGAACCTCATACCTTTTGCTATGATTAGTAGCCTCTAAAATTTGCAGCGATTTATTAATCAGACTCTCTCCTTTGCTTAAACCATTGGCTAAATATACTCTCCCTAATTTATGCAAAGCCATGCCTGTTTTAATATGATTTTTTCCATAAAACTGTTCGTATAGATGATGCCCTTCTTCTAATAAAATTGTAGCGTTTTTTAAGTCTCCCAATGTCAAAAAACTATTACCAAGAGCAACTTTGCCCCATGCGGTTCTTATATGCCCCCTACCAAAATGACTCCTATAACCATTTAATGCTTCTACAAAAAATTTATGAGCCTTTTCTACATCTCCAACAGCCTGCTCAAACGAAGCAAAATATGCTTTTGTCCACGATATTTCAATATTACGATCTCTATAATGCCTGTGATATAGATCATAATGCTTATCAAATAATTTTTTTGATTTTCCCATTTCACCAACCCCTTGCAAAACGCGAGCAAAGCGCAACCCACTCCAGCTAGAATATAAATTATCTTCACCATATTTAGTAACAAAAATATCATGAGCTTCTCTCAATGTTCTAATAGATTCAATTGCACGCCCTGAATCCCAATATATATGCACCAAATAAGTTTGAGCCCATGCTGTTTTAATATGAGTTGGCCCAAGCTTGTCTTGCATTACATCAATAGCATTTTCAAGTAACTCAATGGCCTTCTGGTAGTGACCTAATTGCCTATATGTATGAGCTAAATAAACTTTTACTTTCGCTGTTAATACATGACTTTCTCCATATTCAGCCATCGTAATTTTCAACGCATATTGCAGAATCTCTTTGGACTTAATATATTCACCATTTTTTCTATAAAGACTACCTAAATTATGCAGAACTTTAACAATTCTCATTGGCTCTGTTGGATAATGTTTTTTATATAGAGCAAGAGCCCTGCTAAACAATTTTTCAGCACGATCATGATCACCATCTCTATAACAAGCGCGCCCCAATTGCACAAGAAAAGGGGCATTCTTAATATTATCTAAACCATACTGTTTTTCTTGAAGGGCTAACAAAGGCTCTAATACATCTTTAGATTCGTGCAATTCACCAAGAGAGTCATGAACTTCTGCCAATAACAAAAGAGGACGTATTACAGAAAACTCATTTCTTGATTCATTGTGATATATATTAATAGCACGCCTTAATACATCCTTAGCAAGGCTATATTCACCAATTTCCTTATATGCTCCACCAAGATATGTAAGTATTTTTGCAACCTTTGTATGACCTACCCCATATTCGCGCTCAACTACCATCAAACTACGCTCTAATATTCTTTTAGCGTCTTGATATTCACCAGAATATAAATAATAATTGGCAAGCTCAGACTCTAAAAACACTTGATCTTTTTTATCTATTATTTTACTAGAATTACTCAGGAATTTTTGTATATGTTTTTCCATAATTTTAACTTTAGAAAAATCGCTATTTCCAACATATTTTGTATCTCAAGCTAATTGCCTTGCTATTTCAGAAACAATTTTTTGATATTCATCTAGAATCAGAGAATCAGATATATAATTAAATACAATTTTTTGTGTAGTGTGGTGAAGAGAAATATACTGCGTGTTTTTAGAGTCTTTAGCTGGTATGCGTAGCAAAGAAAATTTTCTTAATTTTTGAAGAAAATTTCTAACTATGAGCTCATTTTTGTAATTAACTAGCAGGTCCCTCGGTATATTTTGGGAATGAATCGAGCTAAGCAAAAGAAATAGATCCCTAAAATCATCATTCTCCTTAATCACCTCGTCAACAGATAATGTAATAATACTAGTACGGGTAGAATGATATTGCCCTACCTTTTTCAAAATACCAACTTGCGCTTGTTCAAAAGTACTATTTGGTTTTGATATATATTTTAAATATTCAGAATATGAAGAGCTAGTGTTTTTTAAAAAATATGCAGACATAACAACATCCAAAGGAAATGGAGGAATCGACTTTAAAAACTCCCGTCTTTTTTTGATAATTATTGAACTAATTTTTTTGCCATTATCATTAATGATTTTGTTGAATAATTTATTTTTTTCTTTGTCATCGAGCGACTTAACATAAATAATATTTTCTTTTGCTATATATTCATTATTAACAATATTGCCGTCTCTTGTAGTAATTATAATCTTACCATTTCCCCACGCATTAGTGTTATGTGGGAAATAGTTTTTAATCTCGCCAATCGAATGTACATTATCATATATAATTAACCAACTTGGTAGCCTTCTAAGCAATCTAATCATAAATAAACGCAAACTCTTCGAGCGTTCCATTAAATTAATGTTGCTTGTCAATATCCCAAGCTCTTGGATATCTTCTTCAGTTTCACATAAAAAATAAGCTAACTTCTCAAAAGAAGCGATCAAACTTTCTTTCGTTTCTGCATGAACTTCCCAAACCAAACGAGCTTTTGATTGCTTGGCATATAAACGCGCTAACGTTGTTTTTCCAGCTCCACCATTACCAACCAAAGCAACAAGATTTGTATCTTTATCCGATATTTTTTGCTTTATTTTATCCAGAAGATCCATTCTATTTAACAAAAAACTACTATGAGGCAAGTCAATATCATAACGCACCAACTTACTTTGGTGACGCTTGATATTCTCTAAATAAATCAGAGTCGTACAAATTACTAAGACAGAAAGAACAGATGCAAAAAAAATCAGCCAAAATTTATTAGATTTATTGCTCAAACTCTTTGCTACAGGGGATTTTTTAGACTCCGCATCAATAATTACTGTATTGGCAGAATTGCAAATATTCTTAAAACCACTAATGATATTGAGCGATGCTTTATCCACTTGTAGCATTTCGATTATCTGCAATAGCGAATCGTAATATGATTTATTAGTAGTAAAATCTACGCGCTCATCTGATTTTTCT
>Ga0055584_100003291_pt1 | contig 15960 bp, 14 predicted proteins | sample OSDHelmetaG_FD_58716 | JGI IMG/M metagenome (GOLD analysis project Ga0055584, IMG submission 58716) | Pelagic marine sediment microbial communities from the LTER site Helgoland, North Sea, for post-phytoplankton bloom and carbon turnover... | ecosystem: Environmental > Aquatic > Marine >... | reverse complement strand
CTCGCCCGCGCAGAGCGACAGCACGTCGGCGCGCAGCGCAGCGGGCAACGGCTGTGTAAAAAAAGAGCGCACTGCAAATTGCGTATCTATTCCGCACCCACTCAGCTCGACGAGCACGGCATCGACGGCATCGGCCGACGTGCCCGACATAAGACCGACGACATGGCGCCTTTCGCGCGCCGCTATTTCAGCGAGTCTACGCATCGGCTTTCTCCTCTAACGCAGCCTTGGCAACTACAGCCACCAGCGCAAATAGCGTGGCATACACGAGTGCAAAACGACCGTTGACCATCGCGGCGTTGCCGATACCCAGCGCCAAAAGCCCCATCAACATCGCAAATACCCCGGCACAAAAAGCGCGCGCATCGGGATCTTTGCTCTCGTGAAAGGCGCGCCAAGCCAAACGCATCGAACGCGCATACATCCAGAAAAAGGTAAGAAAACCGAGCAGTCCAGCCTTGAGTAATATCGTTAGGTAGAGATTGTCTACCGTCCACGCCCGCGTCCACTCGAAGCGCAGCATCTCCTCGTCGAAGTTGAGCAACATCAGCGTCGTGCCCTGACCGTTGCCAATAATCGGATGCTGCACGATCGCCTCCAGGGCAACGGCATAGGAAAACAGACGCCCGAGGACGTGCACATTTTCCTCGTACTCTACCAGCGAGCGCGAGCGCTCAAAGACGTGCGCGCCAATGGCGGCACCGGTAAAGCGCTGAAAGAAAAAGACGGTCCCCACTAAGAGCGCGAGCACCAAGGATATGAGCAACACGGCGCGCCAGCGACTGCCGCCGCCGCGCAGCCGACTGTGCATATAACCAATGCAGACCAAGCCAATGGCAAAGGACGCCCACATACTGCGCCCCACCGTCAATACAAAGGCTAGACCAATGGGAAAGAAAAGAGCTAAGAGCAGCGGCTTTCCCCAGCGCTGTGGAGCAAAAACTAGCTGCGCCACGACGAGCAATAAGGCCAGCGGTAGCACCATGCCCTGCAATCGCGCTACGCGCACAAAACTCTCCCCCACCGAAAGGTCGATGGCACCGACAAATTCGAGCACGTATTCCAGCGCCACTAAGAGCCCCAAGAGCACCAAGAGCGGCGCGTATCTACGCAACGCGCTCTGCGCACTAACGAAGTTAGTCACCAAAAAAAATGTTATGAAATAGAGGGGAAAACGCGCGTCGCGCCAAATGACGCTGACGGAGTTGCCGTGTAAAAAACCAACGGCGATAGAAAAAACGACAACCAATAGAAAGGAAAGCACCGGTTTGTCGGCCGCCGTGTGTACTAGAGATAAGTCGCGGCGATAGACCCAATCGATCATAGCAAAGAAGCAGGCCAAGAGCAGGAAACCCTCTTGCAGCCGCAAACCGCCGGGCAACACCAAACCCGAGAGCATCGATGCCGGCAGGGCAATGGTAACGATCAGCAAGAGCCCTAAGGTGCGCTCGACGGAGAACAGGAAAAAACCCAGCGCCAGCGCCAGCGCCGGCACGGCCCAAAATATCTGTGGCACAAAATAAATGGGCGCCGCCACTAAGAGTGTTTGCAGCAGGACAGCCGCCACGAGTATATAGCGGCTGTCGGGCCGCAGTTGTGTAAGACTAATCGAAGGCATGAGGTCTTCCCCGCTTCACATGAGCGGCCAGCCAGCAGGCGGCCGGCGCGACCAAGGCCATATCGATGGGCAGCCGGAAGCGCGCGTGGGCAAAAAATACGGCATGCACTAGCGTCAGCGCCAGAGCCAGAGCCGCCGCCGACCAAGCCAGCGACTGCGCGCGCAGCATCCACAGCCCCATTGCACCCAAAACCAAAAGCGGCAACGACGCCAGTGCCGCAACAAGCTGCTGCGGCCACGCGGTGCCCGGCAGCAGCGGGTTCCATAACAACAGCACTTTGCGCCCGGCAAGTCCCAGCGCGCGCAGCGGGTCTCGCGCGATTTGGGCTGCCATGCGCTGCGCTACGATGGCGTCGCGACGCACGGGGTCCAATTCCCCATCCGAAACGTTTTCCATAAGCTGCCAGTAGTCGACCCCATCCCGGTACTTCCCCGTAGCACCGGCCTCGTGTCCCACCAATAGATTAATCCCCATATTCGTCGAGATCGGCACAAAGTGGCCGCTGATGTGGACATTGCGCAACGTCCACGGCAGCACAACGCATAGGAGCGCTCCCCATAAAACGAGCAGTTGCTTTGCTTTTGTCACCGCACACAGCGGGACCGATCTCCACCAAATCACACAGAGAATCGGCAGCCACACTAAGAGCACCGGCTTGCACAGTGCGCCCAGAGCCAGTATCCCTCCCGACTCCGCGGCGCGGCGCAGAGTCGGCAGTGCAAAGAAACGCTGCGCTTGCCACAGCGCCGCCGCCACAAAGAACAGCAGCAGCGTCTCCGCCATCACTACGCCGGAAAAAAAGACGAAGAAAGGATAAAATGCCGTCAAGGCGGCAGCGCAGACTCCCGCCCACTCACCGCCTACGCGCTTGGCCAATGCATAGGGAAAGAAACAAGTAGCCGTAGAGACCAACGCCTGCCCCAAACGCAACAACAGCGAATTTTCGCCCCCCGCGCCATAGACCTGCGCAATAAAGAGTGGGTAGAGCGGCGGGCGATACAGCCCCGCCTCCACGCTGGTCACGCCCTGGCGCCAGAGCAATTCGCCCATGCGCTGCCAGTGCGCCTCGTCGGCAGAAAAAACGCGGCCCTCGCATAAAATCGCCGCGCAGACGCGTAGGACCAGCGCCGCCAACAGCACGCCATAGAACCAAGCTCTCACGTTTTTGCTTCCGGATTACGCGCGACCATTAGATAGTTCCAAGCATCGCTATCGACGCGGTGCAATCGGTCCAACCCCCACGACAAAAAGTGTATTAGCGCGTAGACAGGCCCCATCAATGGTCCAAACAAACGGCGTTGAAAGTGGCGTAAATAGTAGCAGAAGCGCGTCCCGGCCGTCACCCAATAGCCGGCCATCGGCCGCACTTCTACCGTTTCTAAGCCGGCGCGCTGCGCGAGAGATTCGAGCCCATAACAAGTGAAGCGGAAATAGTCGTGCGGCACTTCGTGCAGACCCCAGATATGCGGTGCGCTCAGAACGAGATGACCACCGGGTTTGAGCACCCGTGCCATCTCCTCGACCATGCGCCACGGTTCGGGCACGTGTTCGAGGACCTGCGAGGAAAAAACCGTGTCGAAACTATCTGCGGCAAACGGGAGTTCCAGCGCACTGCCACACACCGCAGGCGGCATCTGGGTATAGCGCCTAAGGTCGTATTCAAGCCCGGTATAATCGGTAAAGAGCTGAGCATAGGGCTGTGCCCCACAGCCGACATCGAGCGTGCGCCCGCGCCCCCAGCGCGAGGCTGCCGCCTCTATATGCCGAGCGGCAATGCGCTCCACCAACCAATTGGGCTCGAACGGCCCCACTACTGTCGGTCGCGCGCCGTGTGCGGGTAATAGTCGACGACTTGTCCCTCGGCATCGAGCACATAGCTGCCGGGGTAGCGTATCGTCGTCGGGCACACGTGACCGGGCACAGCCAACACGTAGCTGCCAATGGCCGGCAACTCGCCCTGCCAGCTAAAGACGCCGTGTTCCTCGTGTTGGCCGACGAGTTCGGCGCTTTCGTTCTGCAATAGACGCGCGCGTTTACTCAAAGGCACATCGCCGCTAACCGCCTTGTGCCCGAGATCCGTCGTGACCGTCTGGCGCTCTTTATCTATGTCGACGACTTGAGCCAGCACCAGCGCCGCCCATTTAAAAGGCATATCCGGCATGGAATTGCCATAGCCCAGGTCCCAATAAATGCAGGTACCCGGCGAGCCGCACATATCTTCAGCGCGCGCGTAATAGGCAAAGGAAAACGAACCGCCGCCAACGATACGCGGCACCGCTAAGCCCGCGTCCTGCAGGCGTTGGGCAACGGCGCGCGTCGCGTCGATATTGCGCTGGGCGGCCTGAGCCCGCTCGCCTTCATCGACAAAGTGATCGTGACCATCATAGGCGTGCAGGCCGTGCGCTTCCAACTGTGGATGCTCGGCGACCGATCGGTATAGTGCCACGGCGGCTTCGCCGGGTTCGACTCCCGTGCGGTGCATGCCGACATCGAGATCGACCATTACCCGTAGCCTCTGCTGACGCTGCTGGGCCACCTCGCCGAGTAGTTGCACGTGCTGGGGCTGGCTGACAATGGCACTGACGACGGCCTCGCTGTTCTTCTTCACGATCTCGGCCAGGCGCTCGACCTTGATGCGCTGCGCCAGCGGGTAGGCCAATATGACTTCTTTGCCGCCCGCCGCCAACGCCATTTCTAATTCGCTCAGCGTCGCACATTTAAAGCCGGCCACTCCCGCCTCGGCCTGTTTGCGCGCAACCGCTTCGGCCTTGTGCGTCTTGACGTGTACGATCAGATTCTCGCCACCGCCCACTAACTCGCAGAGCGCACGGATATTGTGGTCGAGCACATCCTCGTAAACCAGCATCGCCGGCGTTTCTAATGCATCTGGGTCGGCCACTTTATACGGTCCCATTTCGATCATTGATCACACCCTCTTATACGTCGTATACGGTCCTTGTCTGAGAAGCGAAAAAATAGCACAAAGCAGGGACGCGAGCAAACGTCTAAGCTCCGTTGGCAATTGCCGCCATTACCCATATACTAGTGCCTATGCTCACCTCAATTCGCACGCACCCGCGCCTCGCTTTTTTGCTGTTCTACGCGCTCTTTCTGCTCGCCGTAGAAGCCGGCCTGCGCCAGTGGTGGGCCGATGGCGAGCTTTCTAACGACGGCCTTTATATCGCGGCGGACGAATTTGTACACCACAATTACCGCCCCGACATATCGTTTGTAACGGAACCCTATAGCGGCGATTCTTTCCCCCCCGCCCACAACCAGATCAACGCACTCGGCCTGCGCGGACCGCTACCAGCGGCAAAAGAAGGCCAGCGCATTTTGCTCTTGGGCGACTCCTTTGTCCAGGCCGACGAAGTGCATTTTGAGCAGACCTTTGGCCAACAGCTCAACGCGTATTTTGCCCCCCGACTAGATTTTGTCTCCCACGGCATGGTCAGCTGGTCGCCCACGCCCGAGTTTTCTTGGTTGCACCATAAGGGGCTGGCACTGGCGCCAGACGAGGTCGTACTCTTCCTGTGTATAAACGACTTCTACCGCCCGGCGGCCTTCCATCAAACGGACGCCGTTTACCGCCGCCAAGCCGTCTATACTGGTGATCTCCCCATATCCTATCGCCTGCCAAACCCTCCGCTTGCGCGGCGAGCGCTAGGCTATTCGGCGCTCCTACGCCTGCTACATCGCGGCTATCGCAGTACCCGTCTCGCCGTGTCGCCACCCGCACAGAATGACGCGCCGACCATACCCACAGAAATTGCCCATCTAGCGCAAGCGCGGGACGAATGGCCCGTCGACCTGCGCGCCAATGTAGATTCGACGCTCGCCGTCGTCGGTGCCATAAACAGTTATCTTCAACAGCGCAATATCACCCTACATGCCACGCTCGTCCCTCTGCCCTTTGCCTGGCCCGATGAGTGCGAACTCGGCAAGCAGCATCCGCTCTATGGCTGGCCAGCCGACTTTTCCGTGTCACAGGCGGGATTGGAACGGCATGTGCGCACGCATTTTTTACAGCAGGGCATCGGCTGGATAGACCTGCACGCGGCTTTCGCCCGAGCAAAAAAAAGCGAAGAGGTTCTACTCTTCAACGAAGTTGATGGACACTGGAATGCCGCGGGGCACCGGGTCGTATTCTCTGCGCTACGCAGCTATTTCGCCACACATCAAGGTCGATAGAACAGCCATCATCGCACTTGGGCAGAGGGCAGCTATGTGTTACTTTGAAGCGATTAGTCCGCGACAATTTCATCGAGGAGAAATTATAAATGCTCAAACTTGGTTGCATGTCACTCAGCTATAAAGACGAGTTCGCCGCCGGCAAAGTGGATATGGAAGAATTCATCGAACGCGCCTACCAAATGCGACTCGACGGCATTGATATTCATACCCGCGCCCTGGCCTCAACCGAACCCGACTACCTGCGCAAAGTCCGCATGCTGGCCCTCAAACGAGGTATCGCCCTTTCCTATATTGGCGTCAGCTCCAACTTTGGCAAGGCACAGGAAGAACTCGCCGGGGAGGTCGATTCGGCCAAACACTGGATCGACGTGGCCGCCTATATGGGCATCCCCCTCGTCCGCGTCTTTGCCGCCTGGATCCCCGAAGGTGATACGGAAGAAGCCGTCTTGGCACGCATGACGCCCTGCCTGCAAGAGGTGGCCGCCTATGGCCAAGAAAAAGGCGTCGTCGTCGGACTGCACAACCACAACCACGGCTGTGTCACGCGCACCGGCAAAGACGTGCGCCGCATCATATCAGAAGTCGACAATCCCTACTTCTCGCACATCCTCGACACGGGACAATACGTCGGTTCGCCCGGCGCCTCCGGTCAACGCGGCAAAGAAGACCCCGCACTTAACTTTTACGGCAGCATTGAAGAAACCGCACCGCTGGCCGTGCACGTGCGCTGCAAAATATACCGCATTCAGAATGGCGTAGAAGAATGGCTAGATTACCCGCGCATCTTCAAAATACTCAAAGGAGTCGACTTTAATGGCTGGTTGTCCATCGTCTACGAGGGACAGGACGTCGAGGAAGAAGCCACGGCCGTGCCCAAAGCTGTCCGCTATCTGCGCGGACTAATGGCGGAATACGAGGACGCTTATTAAAGTGTAAAAACGCGCGCTCGACAAGTAGCGCAATCGACAGAATATATAGCAGGTCTTAGTCGTCGAAGACGATCCCGACGCCCGCGACCTAATGGAACGCGCCGTAGCCGACTTGGAATGGCAAGTCAGCACTGCAGCCAACGGCCAGCTAGCCCTCGAATACATGACCGAGCGCCGGCCGGACCTCATATTACTCGACCTGATGATGCCAAAAATGGACGGCTTCGAGTTCTGGCACGCCATCCCCATCGTCGTCATTACCGCCAAAGACCTAAGCCAAGAGGAGCGCACCCGCCTCAACGGCCACGGGCAGAATATCTTGCAGAAGGGCGCTATTAGCCACAGTCAGTTACACGATGAAGTCCGCCGTCAGGTAGCCGCCTAAGTACGCGGCACGGCGGGATAGCCGCTCAGGGAATATCCAGCTCTCTGCGATACGTTTCATCGGCATTATCGTGCAGTGACCAATAGGGGACTCGGATCGTCTTTTTTAGTTCACCCCGCCCCCCGTCGCTGTGCTCCCAGCGCAAGATGCGATGCGGGTAGGCCTTCTCAATCCAGTATTTTTTCCAGCCGGCTGCGGTCTCCAATGTCCAAATATGGGCAGCAAGCTGCGCGCCGCGGCTCTCGATCTCAACCACTTCTCCTTTGTCCAAAGTAGCCGCAACCAGCGCGTGTTCAGCGTGTGCCATGCGCAGCGACCACAGCCCGGGTAAGAGCTGCAACTCCATGCGCTCTCCCGTAGCTAAGAGCTCTCCCTTTAATTCGCGCATGCGAATCAACAGACCATCCTCGCTGGCAAAATTGCGCTCGCGCTCGAGTTGGTACTCCCGCCGACCTTCGCTTTCAAAATAACTGTTCAGAGTTCCATTGAGACGCCCGCCGCGCACCTGCACCTCGTCAAATACGTGGCCACACCACTCCTGTGCACTAAGCGAGATCTTGCGCAGTGCAAAGGCGTATTCGGCAGCTTCAACCTCGCTGAAGACTGATGTCATAACAGAATAATCGTACATGCCCGTATTAAATTTGAGCACGTTGTTGAGCTTGAGCACGTATAGGCGTTTTTGTGCAGATAGCGGCGACTCAACCTTTATATGCGTATCGCGGTGGATATCTTCCGTCACAAAAATCATAACGCCATAGCCGGCGCGCATCTCGCCATAGCGCGGTTGGACGACCTCATAGCTCGACACCTCGGCGCGCCCATCGCTCCAGTGCTCGTAGAATTCAGCCGCCCCCACAGATGCCTGCCCCCATAAAACACAGACTAAAATCAGTATTAGCATCGCTCAATCCCCCTCTTTACCATAAGCGCCGCCTCCCGGTGTTTCCAGGACGAGGCGGTCTCCAATATATACCCGACATCCATCTAGCGCGGACAGTTCCACCCGCTCGCCCGACGCGCGCTCGAGCCACTGACGACCGGCCTGTCCGCGACTACCTCCCGCCAAGCCATAAGGTCCTTCCCGACGATTCTGACTCAGGAGTGACAGGTCCATCTCCTGCAAGAATAGTAGCTCGCGCACGGCACCATCGCCGCCGCGCCAGCGCCCGCGCCCGCCCGAACCGTGGCGAATGGCAAAGCGTTCCACGCGCACCGGATAGCGGTGTTCGACGATTTCGGGATCCGTTATGCGCGTATTCGTCATATGACTATGCACCGCATCGGCACCGACAAAACCCGCCCCGGCGCCCGTGCCGCCGCACACGGTCTCGTAATAACCAAAGTGCTCGTTGCCAAAGAGCACATTGTTCATCGTCCCTTGGCTGCCGGCGCATAGGGCCAATGCTTTGAGCAGCGTCGACACCAGACGCTGACTTGTCTCGACATTGCCACCGACGACGGCCGGCGCCAAATGCACCGGCAGCCCAAAGTCGGGGTTGAGCAAAGACCCCGTAGGTACAGACAACTCGATCGGGGCCATCATCCCCTCGTTGAGCGGCAAATCCTCGTCTACGAGCAGACGCAGGACATAGAGCAGAGCACTGCGCACAATCGCAGGGGTAGCATTGAGATTTCCCGGATGCACGCCCCCCGTGCCCGCCCAATCGACGCAGGCCCGACCGCCTTCTACCTCGATCTGCACTTGCAGGACGGCACCATCATCTAACGTCTCACGCGCCCGATACGCACCGTCTCCCAAACGCAGCAGCGCGCGTTGCACCCCGGCGGCGGCTTCTTCTTGCAATAGGCGCATATAGTGTGGCACGGCCTCGGTGCCGTAGCGTTCGGCGAGGGCGCGCAGCCCCTCTACGCCGCGATAATTAGCGGCCAAAGCCGCCGCGAGATCGGCCATATTATCCTCGACGGCGCGCGATGGATAAATCCCAGTAGAGAACAGCGCCCGCATGGCCTGCCAATCGACCTCAAAGCCGCGCGCCAAATACATCGGCGCAATGGCAATTCCCTCTTCTTCTAACCTGCGCGCAGCCGGCGGCATCGACCCCGGTCGCGAACCGCCAATTTCCGCGTGGTGCGCACGACTGGCAACATAACCGAGATGCTCTCCCTCTGCGGTAAAAACAGCAGTAACCAAAGTAATATCGGGCAAATGCGAACCGCCGTACCCCGGATGATTGGTCACCGCCGTATCTCCCGGCCCCAACTCCAGCGCCGAGACCACCGATCGCACACAAAGGCCCAGAGCCCCTAGGTGCACGGGAATATGCGGCGCATTGACCACGAGCGCACCGCTGCAATCGAGAAGGGCGCAGGAGAAATCTAGGCGCTCTTTGATATTGGTCGACAGCGCCGTGCGTTGCAGCATCGTCCCCATTTCCGCAGCGACAGAGCGCAGGCCATTGGTAAAGAGCTCGAGGCGCACGGCTTCCGGCCGCATCCTCTCGTATTCGGCCACCTGGGCAGAGCGGCGCAGCACTAGCGTGCCATAAGCGTCCACCTCTAGATCCCACCGCACATCGACAAAGGTCGCACTGTGCGCTTCAAAAACCAGCGCCGGACCACTCACCCTCGCACCGGGTTGCAGCATCTCGCGGCGATAGAGCCCCGCCTGGCGCCACGCGCCACCGGCCCACAAGGACACCACCTGTTCAGGAGTCACCTCAGCCGAGGCGAGGGCGCAAGCACCGGCCTTTTCTTTTTCGACTTGGGTAGATGCAACTACGCGCAGTGCAACGACTTCAACCGCCCGCGCTTCGGGCCAGTGCCCATAGAGTGCCCGATAGCGTGCGAAAAAGGCCGCCTCTAGATCATCACACCAATCCAATGCGAGTGGCTCGTCTTGACCGACAAAACGCACGTGCACTATGCGTCGCCGCACCTGCGCTCCCGCAACGCCTTCGCGGCGCATTTGTTCCAATGCATCAGTTTCCAGCGCAGCCATAAAACCATCTAAGTCGCGCTCGACCTCGCGCAACGGTTTTAAGAGTTGGCGCTCGGCAAAGCGCTCGATAGCAGCGTGCCCAATACCCAGCGCACTGAGCAGACCGGCATCGGCGGGCACCAGGATGGTTTCGACTCCCAACAGCGCGGCGACGCCACAGGCGTGCTGCGCCCCAGCGCCGCCGAAGGCAACCAACGCATAGTCACCAGGATCGTATCCACGCTGTATTGAAATGCGGCGGATGGCATCGGCCATGCGCTCGTCGGCCATTTCGAGAAAACCCTCTAAGAGCGCTTCGCGTTCTGGCAGCGGCCCCTCCTCCGCCTGTAATTCTCGGCGCAAATCCCGCAGGCGCTCTTCGGCCCTCTCCGCCGCGATGGGAATGCCAAAACGGCGCGCGTTCAGGCGCCCCAGCAGCAAGTTGACATCGGTCAGAGTTAGCGGCCCCCCGGCGCCGTAACAAGCGGGTCCGGGTGTCGCACCGGCGCTCTCCGGACCGACGTGAAGGCGCCCCTCGCGCACCGTGCAGATAGATCCCCCGCCGGCGGCGACCGTCTCGATACCCAGTGCCGGAGCAACGAGGTGCGCATCACCCACCTCGTGCTCAAAGACATATTCAAAGTCGCCATCGTAGCGAGCTACGTCGGTGCTTGTCCCCCCCATATCAAAGCTCAATATGCGCTCGTAACCCGAGCGAGTACCCACCAATGCAGCTCCCGCCACGCCGCCGGCCGGACCGCTCAACAAGCTATCTTTAGCGCAGAACGCAGCTGGGGACAACAGCCCACCAGCGCTCGTCATCACGTGTAGTGCCCCCCCTGCCAGCATCGTTTCGACGTCGTGCAAATAAGCGTCGACCACGGGGCCGATATAGGCGTCGACTACAGCCGTCTGCACCCGCGGCAAAAACTTTATAAACGGTGCGCGCGCCGACGAACACACCACGTGCTGAAAACCACAAGCGCGCAAAAGCACCTCTACCTGTTCTTCGTGCCGCGGGTCGAGATAGCTGTGCATCAACCCCACGGCCGCCGTGCGTATACCGCATGCTACGAGCGCACGCGCGCGGTCTTCTAATAGCCCCAAGTCCAATTTCTGCACAACCTTGCCTCGCGCATCCAAGCGCTCCTCTACTTCTACCACCTCCGCATAGAGAGGCTCCCCTCGCTCTATGTGCAGCGCAAAAAGATCCGGCCGCGCCTGCGTGCCAATGCGCAATAGATCGGCAAACCCGCGCGTTATGAAAAGTGCCGTAGGCACGCCGCGACGCTCGAGCAAAGCGTTGGTGGCACGCGTCGTACCCAAACGCATCGCCAGCGGCGGCAGCTCCTCTACCGAAGCCGAGCCCGTCACGAGCTGCGCCGCCAAAATGGGCGCCTCGTGCGGACAGCGCAATTCGAAGGTATCGCCCGGCAGGCATGAGCTCAGCGGCCCATCTAAGGCTATAAAATCTGCCGCACCATCGATGACGCGATGCGTTGCTCCTGTTGCGTCCCCCAATGCGACAAAATCAAAACCACGCACTAGCCCGGGAACGGCCGGCCAGTCGGCGCGAATGCGCAGGCGATTCTCTCCGACATGTTCCTCTATTACCCCGCGCAGCGCACTGCTGCTGAGCACTTTAACGCGGTGCATACCACCTTGCGGGTCGAGCGCCAAACAGTCCGTAAATGTCCCCCCCGTATCAACCCACACTTGCCACTCAGCCACGGTGTATACCTCTATGCAATTTAGGACGCGAAACCTTGTTGAACTTTCGCGCATCAAAGAAATAGTTTAACATTAAACTAATATTAAAGGAGCCTATCATGTCTATACAAATACTAAAAAGCCAAGACCAGAACAAAGGAGCGTTCGACGGTGGTTTGATCCAGGAACGCAAGCCCGTGGCTTTTCCTGGAGAAAATCCAGTATTACAGCCTTTTTCTACGCTGTTCTATTGGGCCCACGCCTGGAGCTTACACGGTGGCACGATTGCCGAACACCCACATCGCGGATTTGAGATATGCACATTCGTACTAGAAGGCACCATTGAGCACTACGATAGTAAAACGCGGAGATGGATCCCCTTAGAAGCCGGTGATGTGCAGATCATCCGCTCCGGTAGCGGCATCAGTCATGCGGAAAAAATAAAGGCGGGAGGACAAATTTTCCAAATATGGTTCGACCCCAACCTAAAGCAGAGCTTGGGCGCCGAACCCAGCTACGACGACTATAGAGCCAGCGCCTTTTCAGTCGTCGAAGGACAGGGTATTAAAACACAGACCCTTGTCGGCTACGGTTCACCCCTGCGCATGGACACCCCCGTGCACATACGCCGCGTGCAATTTCAGGAGGGACAACACGCCCTGCCCATGAAGACTGGCTATCGAGCCGGAGCGTTCACAATCGACGGCGAGTTTTCTTTGCAAGGGCAAAGTCTGAAGAAAAATGATTTTGTCGTTATGACAGACGAAACGGAGGTACAGCTCGAAGCAGTCAGTCGAAGCGACTTATTTATAGTGGAAGTCCCGTATCCGGCACCGTACGAAACCTACGCAGAGGCGCGGCGCTAAGAAAAGCGGCGGTGCGTAGATGGGCATACCAACCCGTCAGCGCCGCCGCTCTATTTTCATAAACCACATTTCGTAGAGCGGCACCAAAATACACAGCAACATCGTCACCCCCAAAAGCGCCGAGTTAATCGGCGCCAACACACCCCACCCCGCACTTATATAACGGATTAACCAAGGCTTGGCGATGTCGAGAGCCATATAGACAAAACAGGAGCTGATGACGATGGTCTTCCAGCGACCAGACCAAGCACTGAGCAAAAAGAGATGCCCCGTCGTCAGAAAAACTATCGGCATCATAAAGAGATGAAAATGCGAAGTCTCGACCAACTCCGCCTGCTCTTTGGCAAAGAGCATCCGCTCCTCGTCTCCCTGGTAATAAGCCACGGCCCCCTCCTTGCTAAGGCCGGTGCGCTCGTGCGACATATAAATGGATAACGCCGCTGCCGCCAACATAAAGAGCAGGAAATACGTCATGATAAGACGCGTGTGAAAATCCATGCGCGCCAGCTGTGATCTATTGCCAAAATAACGCATATTAGGGCATCGCGCTCTCGGGTGCACGGTAGAAATGAGCGGCGAATGCCAACACTTTGCGCACGCCAAAATTGAGCGAGCGCACAGAAAGCGTAGCGCCGCTTATATTGATGATATCCCTATTAATACGGATCGGATCGCCGAGGTCTTTGCCCGTATACTGGCGCAAAAAACGCGGCTGCCGCACCTGACCTCCCCTGCTTTCACGATAGACCAATACCGCGGCCCCAAGCACGGCGAATTGGCGGTCGATACCCACCATAAATGTGATGGGGCGAAACTTTCCAATTTCTTCCGCTACGATAGCATAGCCCAAGAGCGCGCCGCTTTTGCCATAGGCGAGATCAACCGCCAAGCTGTCGTCGGCAAAATTTCGCCCCAACTGTTCGATCAAGTCGACTTTGACCGCGGGGCTCAGCCGGTGTAACTCGCGCTCGAAGCGCACGGCGGCGGGGAAAATTTTCGCGCGCCCCTCCTCCGGCGACAGATAGACCTGCACCGTACCAATTTCGTCGGCTCTCGCCATGGACACCGCCGCCAAGAGCAGCATTGTAAAGAATGGAACCACCTTAGAAATACGATGCCACTGAAAAGACAATACCACTGCTATCCTCATCCTCGTCATATGTTTCGTAATCTACTTTAATAACGGTTTCCTCTTCCGGACGCCAGTTCAAACCAAAACTAAGCCGCGTCTCGTCGCGCACGTCGAGGTCGATATAATCATAGCGAAACGAGGCGGTAAAGATCGAATTGGGGAAGGCGCGCACGGCGCCGGGCAGAAAATGATAACCCGCTTGCGCATAATAACCCGAGCGCGAATCGGCGGCAGCGCCATCGATAGAAGCCTGTGCATACTCACCGCGCAACTCCAGTGGCCCGCGGTTGTAATTGACGTCGAAGGCGTAGATGCCCAGCGAGTGGTCTCCGGCATCGTCGTAGGCGCCCACGTGGAACGAACCGCCCAACTGTAGCCCCAAGAAAGGACTATAGCCCAAACGCCCCGTAAGCGACTTTTCTTCATTGTTATCCGCTTTCAAACTGCCGCGCCCCGAACGCAGGCTCGTCGCAGCGGCTTCGTTGAAACCATTGACCACGTAGACCTCGTAATCGAGCACGGCCGCATCGCTCGGATACCACTCACCATAGAACCCCATACCCGATTCGCTAAAAGTCGTCGGCACAATTTCGCGCGCGACCAGAGGTCTGTTCGTCAAGTCGTTGAGCGGGCTGTCGTGGTTGAGGTTAAAACTACCCAGTGGCGCCAGCACTACACCGGCGCGATAGGTCAACACCTCGGAAAATTTGATGTCGAGCACGGCAAATTCGATTTTTATTTCACCGTCGCTATCGCCCTTGCCCTTAACGAGCCCGCCGTGTTCAAACTCCAACTCGGCCAGCACGTGGATGCGATCGCTGACTTCACTGTGGATAAACGGAATGAAACGATGCTGGTCAAAGGTTTTCTTTTTTTTGTTCCAGACCAATTCATGGTCAATATACCCCCCTAAGAGCGTGCCTTTGCCCCCTCCTTCTATAAAGGGTTTGTCATATTGGTGTCCTCTCGTCTTCTCCTCGGCATCTGCACTTGACACAAAAATCAATGAAGCACATAATAAACAAAAGCTTACGAAGGAAATATTACTCATAATGAACACCCATTCTCGACTGTGTTTATATTTGTAATAAAACTTATGATCTATATATCAACCATGAGTTTCATATGCCAAACTTATGGTTGACATTATAACCACCTAAGACTTAAGTGTCAAGATATTTTTGCATATCTGTGAAATCTACATTGACTTAGGATCGATCTTAATTATATTTACGCTGTGTTTGGCATGCCAAACACAAAATAACAAAACCAAACTATTATCACGTAAGCCAATCTGACGTTCGTTTTTCTTAACGAAAGAACCACCGTCATGGATGCAAATAGATTCTCAGCTAACCCGCCTTATTCCCTTTCCGACTGCTGTCTTGGCAACGAAAGCACCGTAACCGAAATCGCTGGCCCCGCGCGTTTTGCCGCCCGCCTGCGCGAACTCGGTTTGCTGCCCGGCGTGCGCGTGCGCCTGTTGCGCTCGGGTGCGGCCTTAGTCGTCCAGGTCGGTGAGACGCGTTTGGCCATACGTCGGAGTGATGCCGAAGCCATACGCGTGTGTGCGGCCGAAGCCATATGGACGGATGCTCCCGCACCCATTGCAGGCTTGGCCACCTCCTAAAACGAGAAGACAGCACCCATGACGGATGCGAAGCTCACCCGCTCCGCTGTACCTACACTTGCCCTTATAGGCAATCCCAACACCGGCAAGACGACTCTTTTTAATGCACTGACCGGTCTCTCTCAGCAGGTCGGCAACTATCCCGGCGTCACCGTCGAACGAAAAATAGGCGCATTCCAGGTCGACGATGGTCGCAGCATCAACATCGTCGACCTGCCCGGCACCTATAGCCTTTCTGCCCATTCACCCGACGAAGCAATAGCCGTAGACGCTCTGATCAATCGCCAGCGAGATCTAGCCCCCATTGACGGCGTGCTCTGCATCGTCGATGCGGCAAATGTGCGACGCAATTTCTATCTGCTCTCGCAGCTCGTCGAAGCCGAATTGCCCATCGTGATCGCGCTCAATATGGTCGATATCGCCGAGACGCGCGCCATACGCGTGGACGCAGAAAAACTCTCACAGCGACTCGGACTGCCCGTCATCCCCGTCTGCGCTCACCGCCGCCAGGGCTTAGATGTTCTGCGCCAAGCCTTAGAAAACTTGATCGACGA
>Ga0055584_100003290_pt1 | contig 15962 bp, 17 predicted proteins | sample OSDHelmetaG_FD_58716 | JGI IMG/M metagenome (GOLD analysis project Ga0055584, IMG submission 58716) | Pelagic marine sediment microbial communities from the LTER site Helgoland, North Sea, for post-phytoplankton bloom and carbon turnover... | ecosystem: Environmental > Aquatic > Marine >... | reverse complement strand
TCACCGTAGGCGTCAAACGAGATAGTCGTATGTAGATGAGTATCACCAAAGTAGGCATTCATCGGATAGTCCCTACCCACATAGGGGGAATACGCGGGCTTATCTTCAGCGGAGACTCCAGAAGACATCGCCAGTAAACAGATTAGAATTGAACTAGCGATAACGGGTGCGCGGACTCTCTCATGGGTGTTTATCATTAAATTTCTCTTCCTCGGTTCTAATATTTTACCTCACCTGAAAGCTTACTAATTAATAAGTAAACATTCAGTGAAGCAACCTTCCCGGCGGTAGATTATCAGCAGCAGAGGAACATGTACACCTAGGCAATTGTCAATTTCAATAAAATCCTATTAATCTCTTTGTTTAAGACATTATACTTATGACCGGCGGACAGATGGCTATTCGCCATAGACAAAAACACTTCAGAGATTGACATCGCTCAATATATAAGCGCCCTTCTCAACCATACTGCAAATAAAGCCAATTCGAGGTTATAAACGATGCCTATTAAAGATTTACTGGTCCATATAGACAACACAAGTGCTTGTAAAGACCGTATTCTCGCCGCCCAAAAGATTGCGGATGTGGATTCCGCGCATATCACAGGAATTTATACCTACCAGGTAGTGATTGTGCCTACCTATACTGAAGTTGGTGTACCAGCCTATATCTATACCGAGATTGAAGCCAGTAACAAGGAACTGGCAGAGCAAGCCAAGGCAAGTTTCAATGACAGCATGTCATCCTGGGAGAGCAAGACCGCATGGGAGTGCCACGAAGGTGACCGGGCCATGACCATCGCAAAGGTGGCAGCGAATCATGATCTGGTGGTGCTGGGCCAGCATAACCCGGAAGACGAGCTGGACCGGAACGCCGGAGTCGCTGCACAAGTTGCAATCTCTTCAGGCCGTCCCGCAATGATCATTCCCCATAGTGGTACGTTAGACCACATTGGCAAACGTATCCTGGTGGCCTGGGATGGCGAAAAGGAAGCTGTCCGTGCTGTCAATGATGCCATGCCATTTCTCAAAGCTGCAGAGGCGGTAGAAGTTGTTAATATCAACCGTTCTGACGATCCGGGGATTCCCTGTGCGGAAATCGCCGCCCATCTTGCGCGACATGACATTATGGTCGAAGCGGGTAATGCCCATACCAAGAGCCGTCATACGGGTGAAGCCATTCTCTATTTAGCGCAGAATTTTGGCGCTGACCTGATTGTGATGGGGGCTTATGGCCATTCCCGCCTGAGAGAGCTTGTCATCGGTGGTGCCACCAAGCATGTATTGGAAAAAACCACTGTCCCGGTACTGATATCCCACTAAACACCCGCTGAGCAAATCCGATGGTCTGCCAGTCCGGACATTGGCAGGCCGCGAGATTGTAACTACCTTTATCAGTTTGGCGCTTTTGTATCCGCTTCCGCCTGGGTTGGCTTCTCATCATCATCGTTTAATATGCGCATGGCAGGACTCGATAAATCTTCGAATTGGCGACTTTGTACTGCCCAGACTGCACACCCTACAACTACCGATACCAGAATAAAAGATAGCGGCAACAGTAGAAAAAGAATATCCACTAACCGGCGAGTACGCTGTGGTTTTGCCGATCTGTAGTCAATGCATTGTCAGTTTTATCACTCCTTTTCAGCAACCGCAGTGCGTTAACACTGACGATCAGTGAACTGGCTGACATCCCCAGCGCCGCCACCCATGGCGGCACCAGACCAAAAATGGCGGCTGGAATTGCCAATAGATTATAGGCGGCAGCCCAGATATAGTTTTGCTTGATCACGCCCGTGGTTTTCTCACCGACATCAAATGTGCTGATCAAACCGGAAAGGTTATCGTGGGTCAAAACGACATCCGATGTGATCTTGGATAAATCAGCCCCGTGCCCCATCGCCACAGAAACCGACGCCGCCGCCATCAGCGGTGCATCGTTCAGACCATCTCCAACCACTGCAACGGACTTGCCTTGACTGATCAAGGCCCTGGCCAGCTGGAGTTTCTCTTCTGGCAGCAGCGCACCCTGATAATCGTCGATCCCCAGAGAGGCGGCCACAGATTCCACCGCGGCCTCACTATCTCCGGAGTACACTGATAAAGCGATCTGTTTGTTTTTAAGCTTGTCGATAACAGACTTTGCCTCAGGACGAATGGTGTCGACCAGTTCAAATTTCGCCATGATCTGTTGGTTACAGGCGAGAAAACAAACCGAGCTTGGGGATGATGGCTGCTGCCAGGGAACCTGCATCTGCTCGAGTCCAGCGATATCAGCGACAAACCGTTCCGACCCAAGCGCCCATCGCGCACCTTCGATAAATCCGCTGACACCCCCACCATGACGATGATCGATCTGTTGTCCAACATAGGATAGATCAGTCTCGAGGTTCGCCAGCCCCTGGGACAACGGATGTTTTGAATCCTTGTTCAGTGCTTTAGCAATGGCAATGGCCCTGGCCTGGGATATCTGCGGCACAGTTTCAATCCTGCTGACGCTGAATTTGCCGGTGGTCAGGGTGCCCGTTTTATCAAATATAATATGGTTCACTTCCGGCAAACGATCGAGAAAATCACTTTTGACAGGCAGAATTCCCCGTCGTGTCAGGTTACTCATTGCCGCCACGAAAGCGGTTGGCGTCGCCAGGGAGAGCGCACATGGGCAAGCCACTACAAGGGTTGAAATGACCACGGGCAACCACAAATCACGATCCAGGAACCACCAGTATGCGCCTGCAAACAGCGCAGTTATCAACACCCCCCAGACAAACTGCGCCGCCAGTTTGTCTGCCAACCGGGATACCCTGGATTTACCGTGTTGGGCCTGGGTAGTGATTTTAACCAGATTATTCACCACGCTATCCGTGGCAGGCTTCCGTACTTCGATGGTCAATGGATTCTGGAAATTGGCGCTGCCGGCGATCACGAAATCACCACTTCGTTTCAATACCGGCAGACTTTCACCTGTAATAATCGATTCATTGACCGATGACTCACCGTGGCAAACCCGGCCGTCGACAGGAACAAGATCCCCTGGCCCGACGATAACCCTGTCACCCGGTTTAAGTTCGACAATATCGACCAGAATACGATTGCCATTGTGATCAATTCTGGTTGCTACTTCAGGAACCGACTTCTCCATATCTGAGATCGCTTCGATGCCTTTGTGCCTGGCAACCGTCTCCAGATAACGAGCCGATAGTAACAACACCACAAACATCACTACGGATTCGAAATAAACCTGCCCCTGATATCCAAGTGTAGCGAGGACACTACCACCATAAGCAAGAATCAGGGCGAGAGATACCGGCACATCCACATTGAGCGCATATCGCCTGATCCCTTTCCAGGCATTTTCAAAAAATGGTCGTGCAGAAATCAGCAGCACTGGCAGCGTCATCAGCATTGCTGCGTAACGGAGTGCATGTCGATGACGCTCCTCCATCCCCATTGCATCACCCAGATACAATGCAACCGTTATCATCATCACCTGCATACCAAAGGCAAGAGCAATAAAAAGTCTGGTCAGAGACTGTTTTTTTTCGTCATTTATCACCCTTTCCTGTTCCAGGGCCTGGTATGGCCTGATGCCATAGCCGAATCCCTGGATACGATCAAGCAGAAGCTCCGAACTGATCCGGGCGGGATCCCAGACAATGGATGCCCGATAATTAGAGTGATTAATTGCGGCTGTTTTTACACCTGTAATTGTCCTTATTTTTGCCTCGAGTCCGGGGATACAACCTGCACAGGTTATGCCCTCAACAGCAAGAACAATTTCCTTATCACCACCGCCATTTTCCTGAATATACCTGCGCTTCAGCGCATCGGTACCAATCAACGCCGTGGCAGAGGTAGTGTTAACCGCAGCCATAGTGTGTGTGGATTACAAGCAACTTATATCGATCCTGAATTGAATGCCAGCCGTGGCCACGGTCATGCCGGCAAAGTTGGTCAAAATCAGCCATACTAATAAGTCAGCAGTTTCTGCAGGACTATCAGGACTGCAGAAACTGCATTCGTTAATTGCAACAAAATGCGTTGACGAGGGGTTATCAGCCTGTTTTTACCACCCAGGACTTACACCAGCCATCTGCCGCCACCAACTTACCCTGAAAAATCACACAAGGCCCCATTTCATCTCCCGCCTGCGCCTGATAAAGCTGGCAATTAGCACAATTCTGCTCAGGGTTCTCCGTCACGTTTTTGTATGCAAGGGCCATTGCCATTGGATCGCTTTCTGACAGCTGCTCTGCGGCAAACGCCTGGGTTGACAGTAAAGACTGCAGTGGAACCAGTACCGCGGCGGAAACAAATGTTCTTCGTTTGATATTATTCATTAGATTAGATTAGGTTTTGGATAAAGTTAAATTTCGAAAACTGAATTATATTTGAATGTACCACACTGACTTTGATCTCGATCAACCAGACAGTTATGTTGACTATTTTACACCGTGAAACCGAGTCCTGAAGCCGTTATTGATCCAGATCAATTATTGCGGCTTACATCCTGCGCATACTTAATGCGGTATGATTGTGATGTGCAGTGGGTGGCACATATACCCTGGGAATTGAACCAGAAAAACAAACAACAAGATCTGAATATGCTGCTAAAACATGTCTGGAACATCATCGAAAGGCCAAAACAAGCCTGGGCCGCAATTGCAACAGAGGACTGGTCGGTGTCGAGCCTCGTACTTAGTGTACTGGCACCATTAGCACTGATATCCCCTGTGGCAGGTTTTATCGGTACCACTCAAATAGGCTGGCAAATCGGTGTAGGTGGCGCCGTCAAACTGACAACAGCTAGCGCCATGCAGATCAGCGCAGTGTATTTTGGCGCAATAATTGTATCAGTACTCGTCATTGGCGCATTGATTCACTGGATGTCGGACACCTATGGCGCACGGATTTCCTACGTGCGGAGTGTATCCGTCGCGACCTATGCCGCAGTGCCTTTGTTTGTTGCCGGATTCTTCCAGATTTATCCTGTGCTCTGGATCAACTTTCTGTTTGGACTGCCTGCCCTCGCGTATTCTGTCTACCTGCTTTACCTCGGAATTCCCATTGTTGCCGATATATCGGTTGAGCGTGGCTTTATGTTTGCCAGCGCAATCCTTGCTGTTGCACTGGTGGCATTGGTGGGATTGCTGGCATCCACGGTGGTGATGTGGAGCTTTGGTCTTGGACCTGCATTCCTCACCTAGCGATAATAACAAACATACTAATGTATTGACCCATGAATCAGGAAACTCCCTATAACTACCGAGTCGTTAAACAGTTCGCCATCATGACTGTAGTCTGGGGCATCGTTGGAATGTCCGTTGGTGCTTTTATCGCGGCGCAGATGGCATGGCCAGCACTGAATTTTGATATCCCCTGGCTGACTTTCGGTCGCCTGAGACCACTGCACACCAATGCGGTGATTTTCGCTTTTGGGGGGTGTGCTTTGTTTGCCACTTCCTACTATGTGGTGCAGCGTACCTGCAGTGTCAGATTAATTTCCGACAAGCTGGCTGCTGTAACCTTCTGGGGGTGGCAGCTGGTGATTGTACTGGCGGCAATTACGCTACCACTTGGCATTACCAGCAGTAAAGAATACGCAGAACTGGAATGGCCTATTGATATATTGATCACGGTCATCTGGGTGTCCTATGCCATCGTCTTCTTTGGCACTATCACCAAACGAAAAGTCCCCCATATCTACGTAGCCAACTGGTTCTTTGGCGCCTTCATTATTGCTGTTGCGCTGCTGCATGTGGTCAATAGCGCTGCAGTGCCGGTCTCCATGACCAAATCCTATTCTGCCTTTGCCGGGGTTCAGGATGCCATGGTGCAATGGTGGTACGGTCACAATGCTGTGGGGTTTTTCCTCACCGCTGGTTTTCTTGGCATCATGTATTACTTCATTCCCAAGCAGGCTGGACGGCCAGTGTATTCTTATCGGTTATCCGTAGTCCATTTCTGGGCATTGGTATTCACTTATATCTGGGCTGGCCCGCACCATCTCCACTACACTGCACTGCCTGACTGGGCGCAGTCCATCGGTATGGTTTTTTCGCTGATTCTGCTTGCGCCTTCCTGGGGCGGAATGATTAACGGAATTATGACGTTGTCGGGTGCCTGGGAGAAATTACGAAGCGATCCAATTCTCAAATTCCTTATCGTATCTGTGTCTTTTTATGGCATGTCGACATTTGAAGGACCGATGATGGCGATCAAGACCGTGAATGCATTATCCCACTATACCGACTGGACCATTGGTCATGTGCACTCCGGCGCCCTGGGCTGGGTGGGCTTTATTTCCATCGGTGCGATGTACTATCTGATTCCAAAGCTTTTTAACAAGGAACTCTATAGTCTGAAGCTGGCAGAAACCCATTTCTGGGTAGCCACCATCGGTATCGTCCTTTATATCACTTCAATGTGGATTTCAGGGGTAATGCAGGGACTGATGTGGCGCGCGATTAATCCGGATGGCACCCTGACCTACAGTTTTATTGAAAGTGTTCAGGCGATGCACCCTTACTATGTGGTTCGATTTATCGGCGGCACCATGTACTTATCAGGTATGTTGATCATGGCTTACAACATCTGGCGCACCATATTTGGCGCACCAGTTGCGGTTGCTGCTGAGCAGGCGCTGCCAAGCGCTCAGGAGGCATAAATGTCCCTCCAGCAAAAAGTTGAAAAAAACGTCGGTCTGCTTATTGTCCTGACTTTACTGGTTGTGAGTGTTGGCGGTATCGTTGAAATAGTTCCGCTATATTTTCAGAAAACCACTACCGAACCCGTTGAAGGTCTGAAACCCTATTCCTCTCTGGAACTTACCGGCCGCGACCTCTATGTCAAAGAGGGTTGCTACAACTGCCATTCCCAGATGATTCGTCCATTTCGCGCAGAAACCGAGCGCTACGGCCACTACTCGGTCGCCGGCGAATTTGTCTATGACCGACCGTTTCAGTGGGGCTCAAAACGCACCGGACCGGATCTCGCGCGGGTAGGTGGTCGCTACAGTGATGACTGGCATCGTGTGCATCTGATTAATCCCCGTGATGTAGTTCCTGAGTCCATTATGCCTGGCTATCCCTGGTTTGCCGACACCATGATTGACGGCAACAATATACAGAAAAAAATGCGTGTATTGAGAACCCTGGGCGCTCCCTACACTGATGAAGAAATTGACCAGGCGCCTGCGACCCTGGAAGGAAAAACCGAAATGGACGCCATGATTGCATACTTGCAGCGCCTTGGTACTGTCATTAAATCCAGGAGATAAATTGATGCAAATGTTTCACAGCCTCTGGACCCTGGCACTATTTGCCCTGTTCATTGCTATTGTTTTCTGGGCATGGAGTGGCAAACGCAAATCCGAATTCGAACAAGCCGCGCGATTGCCGCTGGACGATGACAACCCTTTAACCAAGGAGGAAGCAAATGGCTGACTTTGATTCAGATTTCTGGCATTGGCTTATCGTCATCGTATCTCTGGGGGGGATTCTGATCCTGTTTCCATTCATTTACATGAATCGTGGCAAGCCTCCTTCTGGCGAAGCCGAGACCATGGGGCATGTGTGGGACGACGATCTGGAGGAATACAATAATCCACTACCCCGATGGTGGTTTAATATGTTTTTGATCACCTTGATCTTTAGCCTGGGGTACTTGGCGCTTTACCCGGGGCTCGGTCACTACAAGGGATTATTAAACTGGACCTCCACAGGTAGATATGATGCAGAAGTTGAATCTGCCAGCGCCAGGTTCGATCCGATATTTTCAGCGTATGCGTCAACGGATATACAAACGCTAACGAATGACCCAGCTGCCATGAAATCTGGCGAAAGGCTGTATAGCAATTACTGCGCGACCTGCCACGGGTCAGATGCCCGCGGCGCCAAGGGCTTTCCAAATCTACGCGATCATGACTGGATATATGGCGGTGAGCCCGAGCAGATCAAGCAGTCCATCCTCAAAGGCCGCAACGCAGTGATGCCTCCATGGGGTCCTGTGCTGGGTGAAGAAGGCGTCGAAAACGTGGCGAACTATGTCATCAGCTTAAGCGGCAGAAGTCACGACGCAGAGCGCGCTACCGAGGGCAAAACCCAGTTTCAGCAGTTTTGTGTTGCCTGTCACCAGGCTGACGGTACCGGCAATCCTCTCCTGGGTGCACCAAATATTGCAGACCGCATCTGGCTGTATGGTGGCTCCATTGAAAGCATCAAAGAATCTATCCGCGATGGTCGTAATGGCATTATGCCGGCCCATGAAGAGTTTCTTGGCGCCGACCGTGTGCATTTACTTGCTGCCTATGTGTACAGCCTGTCCCAGGACCTGGAGAAGGAGTGATCGCGCGCTCCTGACCGGGTTTGCTTTTCGAATGTAAACATGGGGGACGTTGCTGATAAAAATTTGAATCGATCACCAGCGAAAGAACGGGGTAAGGACTCAGAGCTGGAACAATCACTTTACGCCACTCGCGAGAAAATATATCCGCGGGAAGTTCACGGTATTTTTGCCAAGCTTCGATTAACCGGCGTAATCGTACTGATGGGAATTTACTATGGCGTACCCTGGCTCAACTGGAGCGGGCGTCAGGCTGTTTTGTGGGACCTTCCCCATCGCAAGTTTCATATATTCGGTCTGACGTTCTGGCCCCAGGATCTGTTCTACCTATCTGCGTTACTGATCATAGCGGCGCTGTCGCTGTTTTTCTTCACCGCCCTTGCAGGTCGCCTATGGTGTGGTTACGCCTGCCCGCAAACCGTATGGACCGAAGTGTTTCTGTGGATCGAAAGAAAAATTGAAGGGGATCGGTCAAAACAGATGCGCCTCGCCAAATCTCCCTGGAACGGAAAAAAACTTGGCCTCAAAGTCACTAAGCATGGTGTTTGGATAGCCCTTTCCCTGTGGACAGGGTACACCTTTGTTGGATATTTCACCCCCATCCGCGAACTGGGACTGGGAATCCTGGAACTGAATATAGGACCATGGGAGTCTTTCTGGGTGCTGTTTTATGGCTTTGCAACCTATGGCAATGCGGGGTGGTTACGGGAGCAGGTGTGTATTTATATGTGTCCCTACGCGCGCTTCCAGAGCGCTATGCTGGACAAGAATACGCTCATCATTTCCTATGACCAAAAGCGCGGAGAACCCAGGGGGTCACGTCGAAAATCTGATGACCCGGGCAGCCTTGGGCTCGGGGACTGTATTGACTGTACCATTTGTGTACAGGCCTGCCCCACTGGAATTGACATCAGAAAAGGACTTCAATATGAATGTATCGGCTGCGCCGCCTGCATAGATGCCTGTGACAGCGTCATGGACAAGGTAGGTTATCCCAGGGGTCTGATACGCTATACCACCGAAAACGCGCTGGAATCCGGCACCACTAAGATTCTACGCCCCCGAATAGTCATATATGCTGTTATTCTGCTGGCCTTGTTCAGCTCAGTAATAGTTGCACTTGCAACCAGGACACCGCTGGATATTGACGTCATCAGAGACCGCAATGCTTTATACCGGGAAACCGATGAAGGCTTGATCGAAAACGTATATTCTCTGAAGGTGCTTAACAAGGATAATCAGCCACAGCGTTATCAGCTCAGCATCAATTCCGAGCTGCCCTTGAAATTGCTGGTCGATCAGCCTGATATCAATGCCCGGGAAGGTGAGGCTACAGAAGTGACCGCACGGGTGCGGATAGCACCCGAAAACATGCCAAGCCAGAGTATTGGCTTCGAGTTTGTTCTGACCTCCGTGACCGACCCGGATATTTCTGCCAATGAACCTGCTCGAATGGTAGGCCCCCGATGAGATTACGATGAATACTTCACAACCTGTTCCATGGCATAAAGTTGGAATAACCTGGCTGATTTTTGGCATACCGCTAGTCGCGGTAGTCCTCGGAGTAGTTTTGATTTTCCTCTCTATCAAACACTTTGACGGACTGGTTGTCGATGATTACTACAAGCAGGGACTTGGCATCAACCAGACCCTCAAGCGTCAACAGCGGGCTACCAGCCTTCAGCTAAAGGCAAATTTAAGATTGAACATGGCAGCGGGGAAAGTCGATGTGCTGATTGATGGAAACGACAGCTATCTTCCACCAGAATTCATTACCCTTGGTTTATACCACTCCACCAGAAGTGATAATGATCATGTCGTTGAGTTGCACTCACTATCGACTAAGCAGTATACAGGTGTGTTGCCGCAGCTGGCGCCCGGGCGTTGGAACATATTGCTGGAAACGCCTGACTGGCGTCTGCATCACACACTGGTCTGGCCTGCGCAGACCACCTCAATCTCTCTGAATGCCGAACCAGCCGGGCAATCTGAATAACCATCAGGACAATACTTAGTTCATGACTAACAAAGTAAAACTGGTTTGCAGCAAGTGTGCAGCCATCAATCAATTCGATCAGAACAGACCTGTAGACAGCGCCATCTGCGGTAAATGTAAATCAAAGCTTGCCGATGGCAGCCCGGTGGATGTCACTGATGATGCTCTTGCCAGACACATCAAAAACTCAGATCTACCGGTACTGGTTGATTTCTGGGCACCCTGGTGTGGGCCATGCAAAGTATTCGCGCCAACGTACCAAAGCTACGCGGCGAAAAATGCAGCCAGGATTCGCTGTCTGAAACTGAATACAGAACAACAGCAGCAGGCGGGGGCAAAGTTCAACATTCGTTCTATCCCTACCCTGGCGCTATTCAAGGCAGGGAAAGAGATAAACAGGATATCGGGTGCGCTGAATGAAAGTCAATTAACTCAATGGGTTAACAGTAATATTTAATAGATTACTCGATATTTGGGCAGATCAGAAATCTGATTCGATACCCCTTTTTGCATCCGGCCAGGCAGCAAATGGAAAGGGCTTTTCATTGGTGTTGAAGACGAAATATCGAACAATCTGATAAATAAAGGTTGCCAGATTTGCCCCCAGCTCAACCAGGCGTTCATTGCGCAGACCCGTAATCACGACAAAGCCGAATTGAATGATGACCAGAAGAAACAACACAAACTCAACCACACTGTAGATAAATCCAAACAGCATCATGAATAACAATCGCGTCCAGATACCCTCACTATAGTCAATTTCATTTTCATTACTATTCATAACCACTCCCTCTATCAGTTCAATGAAGATTAAAAACCAAGACGAATTGTAAACATTCAATCACTATGGCTGCTGATTTTTATCAAAGTATTTCTGAACTGTTTTTCTGCAGCATCAGCTGAGTTTCCATGAGTAAGCTTCCGTTTGAGGTTTTCAGAATAATCAGTGCTTTGCAGTTTAAATCCATTTTACTGATCTAATAAAAATCAATGCAGACCGCCTACATCACACACCCGGATTGTATGTTACATGAGATGGGGCAATGGCATCCAGAACAACCCGCTCGGCTTGACGCCATAAGAGATGCGCTGCACGAATCCCAGCTGATGGATTACCTGTTTGAATACGATGCACCGCTGGCTACAGAGCAACAGATTCTGCTGGCGCATTCACAGGAGTATATCAATCTGCTGAAACGGCTTTCACCCACAGCGGGCACAATACCGATAGATCCCGACACACAAATGAACTGCCACACGCTCCAGGCGGCGTACCGATCAGCGGGCGCAGGTATTTCAGGGATTGACCTGATCATGCAACAAGAGGTGAAAACAGTATTCTGTGCAGTAAGACCGCCGGGGCATCATGCAGAACGAGACCGCGCAATGGGATTCTGCTTTTTTAACAATGTCGCTATTGCCGCCAGGTATGCCTTGAATCACTACGATATTAAAAAACTGGCCATACTCGATTTTGATGTTCACCATGGAAATGGTACCGAAAAAATACTCAGCGATGACCCTGGAATTCTAATCTGCTCAACCTTTCAACACCCGTTCTATCCAGCGATACCATTCGAGTCCTCGAACCCGCTGACAGTCAATGCTCCGCTCAAGGCAGGTTCAGGCAGCGCTGAATTCAGAAAATCAGTAGAACAATTATGGGTTCCCGCTATCAATACATTCGCCCCCGAGCTGATACTGATCTCGGCCGGGTTTGACGCCCATGCAAATGACGATATGTCAGATATCAACTTACATACATCAGACTTCAAATGGGTTACTGACTTAATAGTAAGCATTGCCGACCAGCACGCCGATGGCCGAATTTTATCCACACTGGAAGGCGGATATGACTTACCGTCCCTCGGTGCCAGTGTGGTTGCCCATATCGGATCTCTTGCCCACTTTTAAAGCGGATTCATCATCTGACGGGTACAACGGTGGTCAACCATAACAGGCGCTGCTGTAAAAAATCCGGGCAAGGCAGATTCAGATAAAAATGAGAGCACGGTGAAACCCTGGAAATAAGTGCGCTATGACCAGGTTTTGCAAGGCAGATACCGACTGTTTTTCATCCAGGTTGGCCGTTCGGGACATTTTCCGGGGATCTCTAATCGAGCAAATTGATCGGCACCTTCAGGTAGGAAACGCCATTTTCCTCTGGCAGCGGCATGTCACCAGAGCGGATATTGACCTGGATCGAAGGGATCAGCAGCCCGGGCACGTTAAGGGTGGCATCACGAGCGGTTCGCATCGCAATGAACTCCTCCTCGGTAACCCCGGAGTGAATATGGATATTGAGTGCTTTTTGTTGCCCAACGGTCGTCTGCCACATCGGTTCACGCCCCCCCGGCATGTAATCGTGGCACAGGAACAATCGGGTATCCGCTGGAAGCGACAATAATTTGGAAACAGACTGATACAACCGGCTTGCATCACCGCCGGGGAAATCACAACGTGCACTGCCATAATCCGGCATAAAAAGGGTATCACCGACGAAAGCACAATCTCCAATTAAATAAGTAACACAGGCTGGCGTATGCCCGGGAGTCTCAATGGCTTTGCAACCCAGATCACCGATAAAAAACTCTTCCTGGTCAGAGAAAAGATGATCAAACTGACTTCCGTCAGTAGAAAAGCTTTTATCAAGATTGAAAATCGAACCAAAGGTCTGCTGGACAACCGTAATATTTTTTCCGATGCCGACGCTTCCTCCCAGCATTGATTTCAAATAAGGCGCCGCAGTCAAATGATCGGCGTGAGCGTGTGTTTCCAGAATCCATTCTACAAGTAGCCCATTGTCTTCAATATACTGAATCACCTTGTCCGCAGACACGTGGGAGGTACGACCTGCAGCAGGGTTGTAGTCGAGAACAGAATCTATAATCGCACAGCATTTCGAACCAGGGTCAGAGACTATATGGGTTATGGTTGAAGTAGCCTCGTCAAAAAATGAATGGACTTCGGGATTGGTGACACTAACAGTCATAACTATGCTCCTTTTGCAGATTTATTATTTACTGGATGAGCTGGCCAGCATCATGAGCTTGATCAATGCTGCGGTTGAACGTGCGTTCAGCTTATCTAACAGATGCGCCCTGTGGTTTTCTACGGTACGCTGACTAATTCCAAGTTTCGCTGCAATCACCTTATTCGGGTGACCATTTGCCACCCAGTCCAGAATCTCCTTTTCACGGGGTGTCAAGGTTTCAAGTGCCTCCAGCACTCTCATTTTATCAGCACTGTGATTATCTGACCGGCCCTGCTCTGCGAAAATTATCTGCACTCTATCCAGCAGATCCTGATCACGAAACGGTTTCTGAATAAAGTCAACTGCACCATGCTTCATCGCCTCCACCGCCATGGGCACATCTCCGTGGCCAGTGATAAAGATAACCGGAAGCGTGAATCCTCTGTTAACCAGTTCTTTTTGCAGATCCAGGCCACTCATGCCGGGCATCCGAATATCGAGAACAAGCACACCTTGCGCTGAGCGCTCATTATCATCAAGAAACGCCTGAGCAGATGCATACCCTTTGGCGTCAAGACCAACAGAATCAAAAAGTTCCAACAAAGCATCGCGCACTGCATCATCATCATCAACAACATGGATTTGTGCGCCAGCGGCTACTTCAATCACTATTACCTATCCAGGGGAAGTGTAAAACAAAACCGCGTACCGGGTTGCAGGTCTTCAGCCCAGATTTTACCACCATGAGCGTGCACTATAGAACGGCTGATCGATAAACCCATTCCGGTTCCTGAATTTTTTGTGGTAACGAACGCATCAAACAAATTTTCTTTGACAGAGGCCGGAATACCGGCGCTGAAGTCTCTTACTGATATTTCCACCTCGGATGTTTGGTCAACAGCGCTTGCATTAACCACAATTCGCTTTATTTCCGTGTGTGCGTTTACAATAGCATCAATGGCATTTCGCAGCAGATTAAGAATAACTTGTTGAATTTGCACGCTGTCAATCACCACCATACAGGCTTCGCCGGAAAGATCTGCTTCAATTGCGATTCCCCTTTGAACAGCATCCACCTCCGCAAAATCGATAACTTCCAGCACCAGCGCATTAATATCTACAACTTCTTCAACTTTATCATGGGCTTGTACCATCGCCCTTACCCGTCTGATAATCTTTCCAGCACGCTGCGCCTGCTCATCGGCTTTTACCAGCAGCTCCCTCATCTTATCCTGATCAAGGGAACCACTGTCCAGGCGCCTGCGACAGGCCTGGACGTATGAACTGATAGCGGTAAGCGGTTGATTCAGCTCGTGGGCAATACCAGACGCCATTTCGCCCATGATGTTAATACGATCAACATGGGCGAGACGTTGGCGAAAACGAATCATCTCCTTTTCCTTTTTCACCTGCTCCGAAAGGTCTCGAATGATACCAACGAAATATCGATTGCCTGCGTCGACATATTCGCCTACAGATAAATCTATCGGAAAAATACTTGAATCCTTTCTTCTGGCTTCGACGTTACGACCAATGCCGATGACTTTTGCAGTATTTGTTTCCTTGTATGCCTTGAGATAATTGTCATGTTCCATATTGTAAGGCGCTGGCATCAGCATAGAGACATTCTGACCAATCACCTCTCCGACGCTGTAACCAAACATCTTTTCAGCTGCGTGGTTAAAGTTCAAAATCCGGCCAAGATCATCAATGATTATGATTCCATCTACCGCGGCATCGAACAGCGCAGCAAACCCCTGGGGGGTAAATCCTGACATTCCATCCGCAGATACCTGCTTAAGCTCACTCACAAGTTACACCAAACGCTTAACAAAGCCATCTTTTGATTATCGTAATAAATTAACACCTGACAAAGGCTCAGGACCAACTATCTAACTACCGGGTCTCTAAGACATTACGTCGAGGACCCGGTATCCGGCAGAGAAACTATTTGATATCGATTTCTATTTTTTTGGGCTTTGCTTCCTGGGATTTTGGCAGGACCAGCTTAAGGATGCCATTTTCATGTGTCGCCTTAACATTTTCCACATTAACGCCAGCCCCTAGAGTCATGCTGCGCACATATTTTCCAAAACGACTCTCGCGCCTCACAATTCGCCCCTTGTCATCTTTATCTTCTTCCTCAGCTTTTCGTTCTGCATTGATCGTTAAAACTCCATCACTTACAGAAACATCAATATCCTTACGTTCTACCCCTGGAAGTTCTGCAGTCACCACATATTGCTTTTCGTCTTCAATAACATCAACTGCAGGCACCAGGTTACCGTTATTATCACTGGAGGAGAAACGCATAGGGCGGAAAAATCCTTCAAACAGATTATCAAAATCATCACTGAAGAATCCGCGATGGGGCAGGTTTTTGGATGCAGGTAATTTTTCACTCATTGTCAGTCTCCTGTGAATTTAAGAGTTAACCGGATTAACTGAATGCAATCTAAAACATTAACTTTTCGGAGTATTGATTTGAATCAGTTCCACATACTCTGTAGGTATAAATACCTATAAGATGTGCAGAATCTACTTATGGAATCCCCTCGCTATTGTCGATACATTTATTCCCAGATAAACACATCACTGAGGGACATGACATGCAGAACGTTATCCGACACTTACCCAGCAGCAATCTTGG
>Ga0055584_100003289_pt1 | contig 15963 bp, 14 predicted proteins | sample OSDHelmetaG_FD_58716 | JGI IMG/M metagenome (GOLD analysis project Ga0055584, IMG submission 58716) | Pelagic marine sediment microbial communities from the LTER site Helgoland, North Sea, for post-phytoplankton bloom and carbon turnover... | ecosystem: Environmental > Aquatic > Marine >... | reverse complement strand
ACGCGACAGAATGTCCGCCCTGCAAGATTTCAAGGATGGTAAAGTAAAGATCCTTTCGGCAACCGATGTCGCTTCTCGCGGACTGGACATAACAAATGTCACACATGTCATAAACTATGATGTACCCCAACACTCGGAAGACTATGTTCACAGAATTGGCCGAACAGGGAGGGCTCGAACGGAAGGTGAAGCTTTTACCTTGTGCAAACCAGAGGAATTGCCCTTGGTTCAATCCATCGAAAAACTACTCGGCAATCCACTGCCCCGAAAATTCGTCGATGACTTCTCATATCGGGATTCTCCCGCGGAGATGGTACCAACGGGTGCCGAGGTTTCCAAGAAACGCAATCGCGGTTTCGGCAAACAAGTCTCCTTCGGTTCTCGACGACGACGATAAGCATCATGAGCATAGGAAAGTTTCTTCTCAAAGAAATAAGCCAACATTTTCTGTCTTTAATGAGTACCGATTTTTAGAACGGAATAAAAGTTTTGCTTAAAAGCCACTGACTTCGGTGGCTTTTTTGTACCCAAGCTTAGTTAAGCTTTACTAGGGAAAAAAAACTCAATATGAGATGACATCTTCCTGCCCCGTGCCATCGATCAAGTCTATTGTGGAATCCGCCTCGACATGTATTGGAGGGTTAGTCAGGTCGATCACAGTTCGAACCGGCAAAGTTATAACTTGGGTGCAACTGCACAAGAGTCCGACTAAAGGAACGAGAACAAGGGGTAAAAGATGCTTGCACACAAGCACTTTTACATAGTAGACCGCCCCGCTCATCAACCACTAAATTCAGTCGAATGTTCCCTTTGCTTGCCATTTGCCAACCTCCCCCCCCGTTCTTGTGCACAACGGTCACGGGATCCCCGAGCGACTTCGTGCTTTATCTATTGCCGCCAATTGCAGCTCTTATAGGGTGGCTCACTAACTACTTGGCCGTAAAAATGCTTTTTCACCCAAAGGCACCCGTAAACATTCTGGGTCTTACAGTACAAGGTGTTTTCCCAAAGCGACAATCTCAACTTGCCAGCAAGCTCGGGGACTTGGTTTCTCAGGAATTATTTTCCCTAGAGGAAGTGACCGACCGCATCAAAGAGGCTTCAACTTCCCAAGAGACAATGGATTTGATAGGCAAAAGGATCGAAAGAACAATTCGGGAGAAATTGGTTAAGAGCTTTCCTATGCTTTCCATGTTTCTGAGTGACGATATGGTCGAGAAAGTAACCAAGCTATTCAAGGATGAGATCAGAGATTTTATTAGGGAGTCCGCCGATGGCGTTGCGAAAAAAGTCGAGGAAGATTTAGATGTAAAAGAGATGGTAAGGCAAAAAGTGGAGGCGTTCTCATCAGACAAACTAGAGGATTTACTTACTTCGCTGATGAAAAAAGAATTTCGTTTTATCGAGGTTATTGGAGCAGTCATTGGCTTTCTCATAGGCTGTATTCAAGTTGGTCTGACCTTTGCTGGATCTTGAATCGTTCGAACTTTTGGATCTAACTTGATAGAAATTACTTGTTGCCTCTCAACTCAATGACTTCAATCTAGAAGGTCTTGAATGTGACAATTTTTCTAGAAAAACTGAACTGGGAAAACATTAAGGAGTTTTGGTTGGACCCCTCCGTTCATGTACAAGGTGGTTTATTGTTGGGCATGTTGCTTCTCGTAGTCCTTCTGACACGCTTGACACAACCCCTTATCAAAAACCTCTCCGAAAACGCGGAAGAAGAAAGTTGGTCTGGAAAAGTATGGAAACATTTGGAACGCATGCTCGCCCCGCTGTACCTGATTTTCCTTTGTATAATAAGCTTGGTAATCGCCGGTCCTCTCGAACTCGGATCGGAAGGTCTCATTCGCCCTTTTGCTAGTGCCGCAACAGCTTGGGCAATTTATCGATTGGTTTCTGTTTTCACCCGAAGCCGGGCATGGCTTCGCCTTATAGCTGTAATTGCATTTGGATTGGCTGCCTTGCATAGTTTTGGGCTTTTGGAGACTACGATGGAAGTGCTCGAACTCCTCTCGTTCAAAGTTGGAGACCGGACAATATCGATTCTTGGCCTTCTCAACGGAGTCGTCATTTTACTGTTTCTCCTTTGGATCAGTTCCTTACTTGGCTCTTCAGGGGAAAAGAAAATCAGAAGCTTCCCCCATCTCCCTCCCTCTTTACAAGTTCTTCTCACTAAAATCCTTCGGGTACTTTTAGTTTTCCTGAGTTTCGTCGTCGCTTTATCGACAATAGGATTGGACCTCTCTTCCTTCGCATTGCTGGGTGGAGCCATCGGCGTAGGGATTGGTTTTGGGCTTCAAAAAGTCGTTTCGAATCTAGTCAGCGGACTGATTCTTCTCCTTGATCGGTCTATTAAACCTGGGGACGTAATTGAAATTGATGGAACCTACGGATGGATCAACTCACTAAGAGCTCGTTATGCCTCGGTTATTACGCGTGATGGAAAAGAACATCTAATTCCTAATGAAGACTTAATAACCAATCGCGTCGTAAATTGGTCTTTCAGTGACCGGAATGTGCGGGTCCGAGTACCTTTAGGCATCTCTTACGATAATGACCCCAGAGAGGCAATAAGGTTCTGTCTGGAGGCCTCCCAATCCGTTGAACGAACGCTTCAAGACCCTGAACCAAAGTGCCTTTTAACGAGTTTTGGAGATAATTCAGTCAATCTGGAATTAAGATTTTGGATTGACGACCCCTCAAACGGAGTCGGAAATGTTAGAAGTGCGGTCATGCTCGCGATTTGGGATAAATTCAAAGAAAATGGAATACAAATTCCTTACCCGCAGCGCGATCTTAACATTAAAAATCTACCTCCCGAGATTAAAGATCGTTTCTCCTAATGGAATAGCTACAATTCTTAATATTGAACTAGGGGCTTCCAAGCTTGCCAAATTATCCGTTTAGGGTTTTGATGGTTCCTTTTTTCTACTTTCATGCAAACTACAGACTTACAACTCATTCCGCAAACTATCGCACAAACCGCTCCAGGTGGTTTTGATATGCAGATAGTTATCATGCTTCTGATCTTCGTTGCCTTTTGGTTCCTGCTGATTGCCCCCCAACGCAAAAAGCAGAAACAACACGCCAAGATGCTACAAGCTCTGGAAAAAGGAGCAAAAGTTAAGACTGCAGGAGGTCTCTTCGGCACAATCACTGGCGTTAAAGACGATCGGTTTGTCTTGCGAATTGCCGAGAATGTTAAGATCGAGATCGCCAAAGACTCCGTTGCCGACAAGTTAGACTAAAACAGGCATTCTTTCCTTACCCCCATCCAGTCATGACAAAGTCCACCATCTGGAAACTGATTTTCATTGGTTTAATCTTCTTTGGCATCTTTCTAGCCCTTTCACCCTTCGAGGATAGAGAATTAGGTGAATATGCAGAGTCCCAAGCAAGCACGACAGCCGACCCAGAGAAATACCCAGAGCATGTTTCTTTCTCTGATGTCACCTCTAACATCCGAGCTGGATTGGAGGAGGGGCAACCTATTACTTTTGAGAATCTTCGAAATTACGGGAAAGAAAATAGATTAGATTTTTCGGCATACTTCCAACCACCTGAAGGCGTACTCAACACTATCTTTTCAACCCTTTTCCCCTCCTTGTTAAACCCAGGAATTCGGGCAGGTCATGTTAAAGACCGGGACAAACGCAATGATTTGGTTCTTAGAACTTTGCTGGGTAATTCACAAGCTGCCATTAAACTTGGCCTCGATCTACGCGGAGGAATCGCTTTCACTATGGAAGCCCGAGACTTGAATGTAAGTTCGGACGGAGCTGACCCATCTGGGGCAACTGCGATGGACAAAGTTGTCGAGATCATGAACGAAAGGCTCAACGCTTTTGGCGTTGCCGAAACAGTGGTTCAGAAAAAAGGTGACCGAGCGATCGAAATTAAGATTCCAGACAGGACGACAAAACAAAACCCTGGAATGATAGAGAATTTACAAAAGCCAGCTAAGTTGGAATTTAGGATGGTAAACATTGACTCTAGCGTCAGGCAACCGACAGAAGAAAATCAAGACTGGACGAGCGACGAAGGTATCCTTTATCGATCCATGACCACAACGGACGCAGAACCCAACGAACCCCCCATTTGGGTACGACAACTCTCGTCTGCAGACGGAGATATCGTACAAGAAGCGTTTCCCCGGCAAGATCAAATGGGCGGTTGGGAAGTCGGATTAGATTTCACCAAGGAGGGAGGAGAAAAGTTTGCGAACCTTACCGGTGATATCGCTCAAATGTCTGATTCACTAACTGGAGCTCCCGGAAGACTTGCCATCGTCCTGGACGGACAGCTTGAAAGTGCTCCAACCGTAAAAGAGCGGATTGATGGAGGAAGTGCCGTCATCAGTGGGAATTTTAGTTACAGGGAAGCTAAGCTTCTTTCTGACATCCTCAACAACCCTCTTAAAGTCTCCTTAGAAATTGGCGAGAAGTACGAGGTCTCACCCACCCTTGCCACGAGTGCTCTAGACAGTAGCTTAACGGCTTGCTATTTAGGTGCGATACTCGTTATAGCCTTCATGGTTCTGTGGTACAAAGCAGGTGGCTTCGTTGCCGTCTTTTCTGTTGGGACTAATGTTTTACTTGTCGTTGCTTTGCTAGCAGGTATTTTCGAGGCAACCTTCACACTTCCCGGTATGGCAGCACTTGTCCTCACGATCGGTATGGCGGTGGATGCTAACATTCTAATTTTTGAGCGAATCAGGGAAGAGCTTAGAGCCGGGAAAAGTCCGGATAACGCTCTCGAAGGTGGTTACGCCAAAGCTTTCTCAACTATCATCGACGCCAACCTAACGACCTTGATTACTGCTTCAATCCTAATTTGGCTTGGAACCGGTCCTGTAAAGGGCTTCGGGGTTACTTTGGCCATTGGTATCGTTACATCGGTATTTTGTGCTTTATTCATAAGCAAAACACTCTTGAGGCTCTTACTTCAAACTGGACTTAAGAATCTCATCAGCGTCCAACCGATTGAGAAAAAGAAAACAACCACCGAGTTCGACTTTCTGAAATATCGTAATCCAGCCTTTCTCCTTTCTTGGCTAATCGTAGGCATCGGACTTGTATCGGTTTATCAAAATCAAGACAAAATTCTAGGTATTGATTTTCGGGGAGGTGAAGAACTAATCGTTTCCTTTGATCAAATGGTCGACCCTTCCGCTATAGACGGGGCGTTCAGCAAGAACCCGGACATTGGGGAGGTTCAACATGTATACCGTTCGGAAGTTGGAACCGGAGAAGGAGCATCTCGTCTCGTTCTACAGACTGAGCCAAAAAAATCTGCCGATGCTCTAGCACTTTTACAGGAAAAATTTCCCTCAAGTGGATTTTCGGTTGGTGACGGCGGAGGAGAAACCAGCATAAGTGGTTCCGTTAGCGAGGATATTAAGAAAGACGCTTTGCTTTCAGTCTTTGTCGCTTTGTTGGGCATTCTCTTCTATGTGGCAGTACGCTTTGAAATGGGGTACGCAATCGGAGCCGTTGTTGCAACGATTCATGATGTGCTCATGACAGTCGGTCTATTCGTTCTTCTCGGCGTTCTATCGGGAGGAACAATTTGTTCCGGTCAATTTACAGCACCCATGCTTGCCTCAGTTCTCATGATCGTCGGCTATTCAATCAACGACACGATCGTCGTCTTTGACCGTATTCGCGAAGAACTTGAAATGAATCCAGTAACAAATTTGAGGAGAATCATCACGATCGCCATTAACCGCGTGCTCTCCCGGTCCATCATTACTAGCATCACGACCCTTTTGGCCGCAATTTCCCTATGGGTTTTTGGTGCAGGAGTGATCAACGACTTCGCATTCATTTTCGTGATTGGAATTCTCACTGGTACTTTTTCCTCAGTCTTCATAGCAAGTCCAATCTTCTTCCTTTGGCACAAGGGAGACAGAAAACATGTCGAGGAAGGAGAGATGTTACCCAAGTACGACTGGCATACCTCCACTACCAAAGATTGAATTGTAGACTTAAGATAGCCAATTCTCATTGATACCGCACTTTCCCAACAGATGCTTTGGATTGAAGAGGAAGTTGACGAAGAAAAAGTCGATTCCTTTTCGAGTTTGCTCTCAGTTTCTAATTTGCTCGCCCGGCTTCTCCTTCTAAGGGGTATAAACGGAGCCGAGCAAGCCAACCGCTTCCTTGAACCCAAACTCGCTCATCTCGCCGACCCGTTTGATCTTCCGGGTTTAAAAGATGCCGTTTTGAGAATCAGTCAGGCTCTTAGCAATAAGGAGAAGGTTCTTTTGATCGGCGACTATGATGTCGACGGAATTACCTCCACGGTAATCGTCAAACAAAACCTCCTCAACCTGGGTATGGATCCACATTATGTCATACCTAAAAGAAAAGACGAAGGGTACGGTCTTACTTCAGAGGTCCTAAATCGAGGGCTTCAACTAGCGGACTTCAAGCTAGTCATTGCTCTTGATTGTGGAACAAATTCCTGCAAACAAGCAGATGAACTCAAGGACAAAGGAATTGACTTGATCATTGTGGATCACCATCAGGCAAAGGGAGATTTACCCACAGGGGCAATCATGTTAAACCCGCATCTTCACCCCGACCAAGGAGAACCTTGGAGAAACCTTTGCACGGCAGGCCTAGCTTTCAAGCTCATTCACGGTCTACTCAAACACTTAAGGGAAAAGAAAGTAGATCGGGCATTTGAAGTAAACCCTGCCGAAAGCCTCTCACTGGCTGCATTAGGTACAATTGCTGACCTAGTACCATTAAAAGGCGAAAATAGAATCTTGGCCCGCTTTGGACTCAAACACTTAGGAAACAAACCTAGTATCGGGCTGCAGGCCTTACTCGAAGAATCAGGTCTCAAGCTTGGATCCTCACCCGAAATTGAAGATGTGACCTTCAAGCTTGCTCCGCGCATCAACGCCTGCGGAAGACTTGATGACGCTGAAGTCGCAGCATCCCTCATGCTTGAAAGCGACCTCACCACCAGTCGCAAGTTGGCTAAACAAATGAACCTGTACAACCAAGAACGCAAAGGCATCGAAGCACGATTGACTGAACATGCCCTTGAACTCGCCGAGCAAAAGTTTTCTGACAAACCAGCTGTTGTTGTTTGCGGTAAAGGTGAAGCCTGGAATCCGGGAGTGGTTGGAATTGTAGCTGGTAAAATGTCCAACGCCTTGGGCAAACCTTGTATCGTGCTGGCATGTGCCGACGATGGAGCGTACCGTGGATCGGGGCGAGGAGTCCAGGGTCTTAATCTTGTGGACGCATTGTCCAAGTGCCAAGAACTCCTAACTCATTGGGGGGGACACCCTGTTGCGGTGGGTCTAACTGTCGAGAAAGACAATCTCGAACTATTCACCAAAGCCTTTGTCGCTGCAGTAGATACCATTACAGGAGGCAAGATCTCACCTCCAAGCCTCAGGATTACATCGACTATCGAACAAAGTGACTTAAGACCAGAACTCCTTTATGAACTTATAAAAATGGCTCCTTTCGGGCAAGAAAACCAGGAACCCGTTCTTGCCCTGAAAAATATTCGGCTAGCACAAAAACCAAGAACAGTTGGGGATGGATCGCATTTCCAATTCTCAGTACACAACGGCTCCACACCGATTTCGGGTATTGCCTGGAAAATGTCCAGTCGTATGCCCCCATCGGACCAAAATGTAGATTTGGCATTCCGTTTGAAATGGAATAGCTGGAATGGTCGCAGAAACCTGCAAATGGAATTGCAGGATTGGAAACTGAGCGACAACGACTAAGATTCGATTTTCTCTTCGAGAAAGGCAATAATCTCGTCTTCGGATAATCTTTCCTGCTTTGTCGTATCTCGATCCCTCACCGTGATTGTTCCGTCACCCTCCAAGGTTTCGAAATCAATAGTCAAACCGAAGGGGACCCCTATTTCATCTATCCTCCGGTATCGCCTTCCAATGGCTCCGCCTTGATCGTAGAGAACATTCCACTTCTTTTGCAGACGCTTGTAGAAACTTTGGGCTCGCTCAACAAGCTCAGGCTTATTTTTGACAAGAGGAAAAATTCCAGCCTTTACGGGAGCGATCCGCGGATGGAAGCGAAGGACGGTACGTTTTTCTCCCTCAATCTCATCAATTTGATAAGCTGAGCAAAGCACCGCAAGAAAAGTTCGATCTACCCCGAGGCTCGGTTCAATTACATTAGGTAAGTACTTGGCTTTCAAAACTTCGTCAAAATACTCGAGGTTTTTACCCGAATGCTCTTGGTGTTGACTCAAGTCAAAGTTTCCCCGTGCGGCTATCCCTTCTAATTCATGCTCACCAAAGGGAAATTTGAAGGTGATGTCCGTACATGCTTGGGCGTAATGAGCAAGCTTTTCCTTCGGGTGTACTTCTTCACCCAAAAGTTCTTTCGTCAAACCTATGGAATCAAACCATTCTGTTCTCGTCTGAATCCACTCGCGGTGATACCGCTTCCATTCTTCTTCTCCAGGTGGTATGAAGTATTCGATTTCCATTTGCTCAAACTCACGGGAACGGAAAATGAAATTTCGGGGTGTAATCTCATTTCGGAAAGCTTTACCGATTTGAGCAATGCCAAAAGGGACTTTGACCCGACCAGTATCAACGACATTTTTGAAATTCGCAAAAATCCCCTGAGCGGTCTCCGGGCGAAGGTAGCAAAGAGATGATGCATCCCTTAGGGCTCCAACATGAGTCTCGAACATCATGTTGAATTCTCGGGGAGGAGTGAGTGCTCCTACCGTCCCGGTAGCTGGCGAGGGAACCTGCAACTGATCTTCTTCAGCCAATTCATCATAGGGCCGAAGGTCAAGGGGTTCCAACGAACCTTGCATGGCTCCTTTTCTCTTAAGAAGGTCGGCTTTGTCCTTCGCTTCTTGTTCCATTTTTTCAGATTCAATCAGCGAGATCCAACCCAGACTAGTGCCGTCAACCAATACCTCTGCTGCAAAAAGTTGATCGGCTCGGTAGCGCATTTTGGATTCCTTGCAATCGACCATCGGGTCGGTGAAACCATCAACATGCCCGGAGGCCTGCCAAATTTTCGGATTCATGATGATTCCAGAATCCAAGCCCACCATATCGTCCCGCCGCCTTACCATATCTTCCCACCATGCGTCCTTAATATTCTTTCTTAACTCGACGCCCAAAGGCCCGTAGTCAAAAAAGCCGTTAAGACCTCCGTAAATCTCGGATGACTGAAAGACAAAACCCCTTCGCTTTGCAAGTGAGACGATTTCGTCGAGTAAACTAGTTTCCTTGGCCATAAATTTAAACTTCTCAAAATATCCGACTATTCCATGCCATTCAACCAAGAACTCCCCTTCGACTTCCGAATATTGCGAATTGACTCATCAAGTCTTAGATATTTGTATTTAAAGATGAATGCATTTTGGAGATCCACCTCAAAATCCCTGATTATACTATTTCTACTATGTGCCTGCCTCTTTGGGTCAGGTTGCAAGATTTTTCCGGGCACGCAGAAATACTTTTCCAAAAATATAAATGCAGCGGGCATGGTTACACATTCCCCAAATTCTTTCGCCCCTATCGAAACTGGTACCATACGGTTGCAATCTGAGGAATTATGGTATCGCCGAGATTTCAGTGGAAACAAAACGACTTTCCTTTGGGGATTGTTCACATTTACTGACTACTAGAATTCCATTCCCTGACGAGCAAGAATTAGAACGCTTACTCCCCAACCATAGTTCCCCTTTTGATAATTGGAATAATTCCATTTTAGCGTTGAAAAAGAATGATTGGTTGGTATAGTTGTTGTTAATGGTTTATCGACTTAACAACCAAGACAAAGATGACTTGAATTCCGCTCTCAAGCGCAACGGTCTCCGTGCTACAAAGCAAAGAACATCAGTCTACGAAGTTATTTTAGGGAAAAAAGATCATCCGAGTGCCGATGAGATTTTGTTGCGTGTTCGTCAGTTACTTCCAACCATTTCCCTTGCAACCGTCTATAATTGCTTGGAAACTTTGGTTGACTGTGGATTAGTAAGACAGGTTAACATCGATCGAGCACCCACCCGATTTTGCCCAAACTTGACCCCCCATGCCCACTTCAAGTGTAGCCAAACTGGCGAGATTTTTGATTTGGCAATGGATTCCAAAACTATAACAAACCTCAAGTCTATCCTACCCCCAGGTTTTTTAGCTGAAAATTTTGACCTTTCTTTTGTTGGTTCTACAAATCAATCCTAGTGCTAATCTCTTTTACAATATTTACTCAAAACAGTGAACTCCCTCAAAATTGAAAACTTGACAGCCTCCATCGACGGCCAAAAGATCTTGAATGACCTAAGCCTCGAACTCCCGGCAGGAGAGGTTCACGCAATCATGGGACCGAACGGAAGCGGCAAAAGCACTCTGTCTAAGGTCCTTGCAGGGCATCCCGATTATGAGGTTTCGGAAGGCACCGCAAAACTAGATGGAGAAGAACTCTTCGGTTTATCTCCAGATCAAATTTCCAGACTTGGTCTCTTTCTCGCGTTCCAATATCCTATAGAAGTCCCTGGCGTAAGTATCGCGAATTTTATTCGTTCAGCACTCCAAGCTCGTCTACCAGACGGGGAAAGTGTCAAAGCCGTAGAGTATTATAAATCCCTCTACGCAAAGATGGATGAGTTAGGCATGGATCGAAAGTTTACCTCTCGCTCCCTCAACGAGGGGTTTTCTGGTGGGGAAAAGAAAAGATGCGAGATTTTGCAAATGTCCGTTCTAAGCCCGAAATACTGCATCCTCGATGAGACAGACAGTGGCTTGGACATTGATGCATTGAAAGAAGTATCTTCTGGCGTCAACCACATGAGAGATCCTAATCGAGGCTTTCTTGTAATCACTCATTATCAAAGATTGCTCGAATATATCGTCCCAGACAAAGTACATGTCATGTGCGACGGAAAGATTGTTTTGACTGGGGACAAAGACTTGGCTGTTGAGCTGGAAAACAAGGGCTATGACTGGATTCGCTCAGAAGTCGCTGCCTAGTTCTGCCCTATCATTCATGAAACTTGACTACACATTGAGCAAATGACGACGCAAACCAACGTAAATATCGACCGGGAGAAGGGAAATTTCCACTTCGATACCGACTACGCCTTTGATGCGGGAACGGGCCTTTCTGAAAAGACAGTCAGATACATTTCCGAAGTGAAGGAAGAAGACCCATGGATGCTAGACTTCCGAATGAAAGGTTTGTCGACTTTCGAAAAGAAAGCATTGCCAACGCATTGGGCCACCAAAGACTTGGAAAACATTAACTTCGATATCATCCGATACTATTTGGCCAAAGGACAAACGCCAAGTCGAACATGGGATGAAGTCCCTGATGACATTAAGAATACATTCGAAAGATTAGGGATCCCAGAGCAAGAAAGAAAGTTCTTGGCTGGAGTAGAAGCCCAATTCGACAGCGAGGCTGCTTACTCTAGGATGAAAGGCGACCTAGAGGAAAAGGGCGTGATTTTCGTCGGTTCCACGGAAGGTCTCAAGAATCATCCAGAAATCTTCAAAAAATGGTTTGGCAAGGTCATTCCCACATCCGATAATAAATTTTCCGCTCTCAACAGTGCTGTATTTAGCGGAGGGAGTTTTATCTATATCCCACCAGGTGTTAAGTTGGAGCAACCACTCCAAGCTTATTTCCGTATCAATGCCGAAAACTTTGGACAATTCGAGCGTACATTGATCATTGCAGACGAAGGATCCGAAATCACTTACATGGAAGGATGCACAGCTCCTAAATTCGAAACAGCTACTCTCCACAGTGCAGTTGTCGAACTCGTCGCTCTTCCAGGAGCAAAAATTCAATACATTACGGTTCAAAATTGGTCCAACAATGTATTCAATTTGGTTACCAAAAGGGCGATGGCTCACGAAGAGGCTGAAGTGCGATGGATTGACTGTAACATCGGTTCGCGTCTGACAATGAAATATCCTGGTGTAATCTTGCGTGGCAGAAAAGCTCGGGGTGAAGTTTTGTCAATTGCCTTGGCCAATGAGGGGCAACATCAAGACACAGGTGCAAAAATGGTTCACGCTGCCGATGAAACCACGAGTAATGTGATCGCCAAGTCCATTTCGATAGGCAAGGGACGATCTTCTTATCGCGGACTAGTTCAAATCCCAGGGCATCTCAAGCATTGCAGGAATAATACGGAGTGTGATGCCCTTCTTATCAACAGCGAAAGCGAGACTGACACCTACCCAGCCATTACCGTTAAAGGCAGTGAAAATTCCGTCCAACATGAAGCCAGTGTTTCGAAAGTAAGTGCTGAACAGATTTTCTACATGCAACAAAGGGGTATGAATGAAGGGGAAGCTATGAGTTTATGCGTGAATGGTTTTGTCAATGATCTCATTAGAGAATTCCCGATGGAATATAGCGTCGAGCTCAAAAGGCTCATCGATTTGGAAATGGAAGATTCAGTCGGGTAATCCGAGTTTCCGAACATGAGCGTTTCTGCAGACCCCACTGGGTCGAATTCGTCCCTCCTTTCCTCCAGCTCTTTTTTCGATGAATTTGCTGATAAAAGGTCTTGGGAGCCTGGCTGGCTCGTCGATTTCAGGAGAGAAAGCTGGGAAAAGACTAAGAATCTTTCCGTAAATCTCAAAGACGAACGTTGGCGATTTTCTCCCAAAGCTCGTTTAGGCTATTCAACTGTATCCGGACTTGCTCACTCCGAGGACAGCATTGCACTTGATTGTCACGACAAAAAGGGTGTCATCCTCGAGCAGTTGGACAGAATCATTTTGCAAGACCCGAAACTCTTGACTGAGCTTCCAAATCTCGATGGACCAGATTTAGGTGCGGACGAGAGTTTCCTTTGGGCTCGTGCCTTCTCTGAGGCAGGCTTTTACCTTCATGTAAGTAAAAACCAACGCGTTAACTCCCCTATTTTCGTCGATCACCTGGCAAGTTGCGGCGGGCAGGCAAGATTTCATTTAAACCTCATTGAACTCGAACCATTTTCCGAAGTTACTTTGATCGAGAGAATAAACTCTTCTGCACAAGACTCGGGGGGACTACTCACCAATCTCACTCATGTCAAAGCTGGAGTGGGTTCAAAGATCAACAGGGTGGTCATACAAGAAATTAATGAACTCAGTTCTTTTCATAACTTAGAAAACATGATTATTGAAAAGAATGCATCTCTTAATAACATTGCCATCCATCTTGGATCTGCCCAAACCCGCACAGAATCCAAAGGCATACTCACAGGAGAAGGGGCAGATTTCGAAAATTCATCTGTTACTCTTGGTAAAAATGGCCAATTGTTCGATCAAAGAACCATGCAGCATCACATGGCACCGAACGGCACAAGCAGACTCACTTTTAAAAACGCTTTGGCTGATGAGTCAAAATCCGTTTTTTCTGGGCTCATCAAAGTCGAAAACGAAGCTCAACAAACCAACTCCTATCAAACCAATCGAAACCTGCTCTTGAGCAACGAATCAGAGGCCGACTCCATGCCAGGATTGGAAATTCTAGCGAACGAAGTCAAGTGTAGCCATGGTGCAACCACCAGCAAGATAGACGAACAAGAATTTTTTTACCTGCTAAGTCGTGGTATTCCCCGCTCGGTTGCCGAACGCTTGATTGTACTGGGTTTTTTCGAAGAAGTGATTGAAAAAATAGGAATGGAGAAGCAACTCGATCAAGTCAGGGAAAAAATATCCTGTTCCTTCGTCGATTAACCCAATTGTAATTCATGTCAACAAACCAAGAAGAAATTGAACTGACCAGAGATGTTACCGCGACCTTGATCCCTCATGGTGAGGAATTCAACTTACCAAAAGGCGAGAAAGTTACCGTTACACACCGTCTTGGAGGCAACTTCACTGTCATGACCATCCAGGGCATGTACCGGATCGCTGCGAGGGATGCAGACGCTCTTGGAGAACAAATTTCTACCTCCTTGCCTAAGGCTCAAGAGGCTGATCAAGAACCAGCAAGCGTCGAACAAATTAGGGAAAACTTGAAGTCTGTCTTTGATCCTGAAATCCCCGTCAATGTGGTTGATCTTGGTCTCATTTACCGCATTGAAATCGAGAACATTGAAGAAAAAGGAAGAGTTGTTTTTGTTGATCTCACATTAACTGCTCCAGGCTGTGGTATGGGACCTGTCATTGCTGAAGATGTGAAAGGTAAGGTTTTGGAACTTCAAGGGGTAGATGATGCGGAGGTTGAGATCGTATGGGATCCTCCATGGACCCAAGATCTAATATCGGAAGAAGGGAAGATGGAGTTAGGTCTAATTTAACCCGAGGCGAGTTTTTTCTTGTCCTTTCCCGCTGCCGCTCTATTCAAGCAAGGCTAGAAAACATGACTGTCGATATCAAAACTATAACGATTGCCTTGGGAACTGATCACGCCGGTTTCACTTACAAGGAAGAAATTAATTCCTTTCTTTTGGAAAAAGGATACCAAACCAAGGATTTTGGAACCTTCTCTGAGGAATCCGTCGATTACCCTGATTTCGTCCGTCCTGCCGCCGAAGCCGTTGCTGAAGGATTGTGCGACTTAGGCATCGTCCTTGGAGGAAGCGGAAACGGAGAGGCAATGGTTGCAAATAAAGTCAAAGGCGTCAGGTGTGCCCTGTGTTGGTCGGCTGAGACAGCAAAGTTGGCAAAGCAACATAACGACGCTAATATGCTCTCAATCGGCCAAAGGCAAATATCTCTGGAACTTGCCCTTGAGATCGTAGATGTCTGGCTGAATGAGACCTTTGAAGCAGGAAGACACTTAAGGCGCATTCAGATGCTCGACTCGCAGAATTAATTTAGCTAACATAACCACCAAAATTTTATGAGCGAAGACAAAGACAAAAAGCGTGATTCCGTCACCGAAATGATTCAAAGCAAGTTTCTTGAGGAACGAAAGATATTTCTGTGGGGAGAAGTAAGCGATCGGTCCGCCAGAGATCTGACTGAAAAACTTCTTTTCTTGGAGACTTCAGATCCAGGGAAGGAAATCACCTTCTACATTAATTCTCCAGGCGGGTCGATTACGGCGGGAATGGCTATTTTTGATACAATGCAACTCATCAGCTCACCGATCAAGGTTGTTGTAACTGGAATGGCAGCTAGCATGGGTTCAATTCTTCTATGTGGTGCCACAAAAGGGAAACGCTTCCTCTACCCCCACTCTAGAGTGCTAATCCACCAACCACTCATTACAGGTCGGATGGTGGCCGCTGCAGTTGACATCAACATTCAAGCAGAGGAGATGGAGAAACTTAGGGAGGAGTTGAACGGCATTCTAGCAAAGACCTCCGGTCAAGACTTGGAGAAAATTCAACTTGATACGGATCGCGACTTTTACTTGAACGCAAAGGAAGCCATTGAATACGGGTTGGCCGATCAAATTGTAGAAGAGATTTAGATCAACTCATCGGCTTGCCCATTTCCGACAGGGGCAGTTTGTCCGTAAGAATCCATTTTTTTGGATAATTTGCTCCAGAGAGTGTTTCGCGAACTAGGTTTTCGATACTATTTAGATTCACGCTAGATGGTGAAAGGTAGGCAGTGACCCTTTGTCCCCACTGTTCGTCCTTGGTCCCCATAACAAGGCATTGCTCTACGAAGCCCGTTTTAAGGATCTCCTTCTCGACAAACACAGCATCAACTTTTACGCCACCGGTTACAATAGTGCGGTCTCCCCTTCCAAGCACTTTCCAATAGCCGAATTGATCAACCTGCCCGAAGTCTTGGGTTTCCAGAGAATATCCTGAACAAAAAACATCGGGGGTTTTGGCCAGACAAAGGCTTTTTGACTTGATACAAATTGTATTTTTCTCACCCTCCAAGCGTAAATTGGCGTGAGGCAAAGCTTTCCCCACTCCCTCTTGCCCATTTAGAAATTCGTCAGCTGAAAGCAAGGTTACCATTCCTGCCGTCTCGCTCATCCCATAGGTTGGCCAAATAGGGAGATCCTCTTTCCGGCACAACGA
>Ga0055584_100003288_pt1 | contig 15965 bp, 13 predicted proteins | sample OSDHelmetaG_FD_58716 | JGI IMG/M metagenome (GOLD analysis project Ga0055584, IMG submission 58716) | Pelagic marine sediment microbial communities from the LTER site Helgoland, North Sea, for post-phytoplankton bloom and carbon turnover... | ecosystem: Environmental > Aquatic > Marine >... | reverse complement strand
TGAACAAGTGTTCGAAGCTATCGGATTGGAGGGTATCGACACTTAAATAGTCGCAGGTGCCTGCATTTAAGACAGCGATATCCACATGTTTGTGGTCGTTGAAGATGCGATTTACAATACGTTGGTTTTCTTCTTTTAGGCTAAGGTCGCCCGCAATCACCGATAGGTTTGGATTGTTTTGGTCGTTTTTAAAGTCCGATTTTTGGATGTTTCGGCTTGTGGCAATTACACGGTAGCCTTTTTGCAAATAGGTAAGCGCTAAGGCATTACCGATCCCTTTTGATGCGCCTGTAATCCAAACTGTTTTACTTACACTTGTCATAGAGGGCTTTTCGGTTTAATACGATCCAGATGATGGTGGCCATGTTGCCTAGGCTAAAGAAGATCAAGGTCCAAATTAGGCTATAGACCCATTTTCGGTGCAGCCAATAGGTAAATAGACCGGCTAAAATTAAGCCGATATACAGGTCGACTAAGGTGGTTAAGAACCAGGGCGATGTGCTTAGTTGTGCCCATTCCTCCCAGAGTGGAATCTCTAAAGAGGCCCAGATACAGATGGCGAGTAAGGCTAAAAATAAGGTGCTTAAGATGATGATCATCGTTGGAACTCCTGGTTAAATGTCTCGATTAAATACGTGTTTTGAGGTTTGGTTAATACTAATTGTAACGTATGAATGTAGCGTTGCGAAAACCCGGCTTCGCAGTAGGCAAAATAGAGTTGCCAGAGCTTGTAAAAGGATTCGCTATACAGGGATATAATTTCGGATTCATTGCTTTCGAATTCTTTTTTCCAGCGGTTTAGGGTAAGGGCGTAGTGGGGCCCGATATTTTCGACGTGATCGATGATAAGGTCGCTATGGTCGGTTAAGAGTTCACTAATTTTGGTTAGTGAGGGCAGGTGTCCGCCAGGGAAGATATAGTGTTGAATGAAATCACTTCGTTTTAGGTACTCGCTGTAATTTTGATCGGTTAAGGTAATGCCTTGGATCACGGCGATTCCATCGTCTTTTAGGTAGTTGTTGATGCTTTTGATGTAGATTTCAAGGTAATCGTGCCCCACCGCTTCGATCATTTCGATACTGACGATACGATCGTATTTTTCGGTGACGTGACGATAGTCTTTTAATTGGAACTCTACTAAATGGTCGAGACCTTCTTTGATGGCGCGTTCACTTGCGAGTCGATGTTGTTCTTCAGATAGTGTAATCGATGTTACTTTACAGCCAAATTCCTTGGCAATGGCAATGGCTTGTGCGCCCCACCCCGATCCAATTTCTAGAACATGATGGTGTTTTTCGAGTTGTAGCTTTTTTACGATTTTTTGAATCTTGTTGTGTTGTGCGATTTCTAAACTATCATCTGGTGACTCGAAGTAGGCACAAGAATACGACATCGTTTTGTCTAAAAACATGCTGTAAAAGTCGTTCCCGAGATCGTAGTGGGCTTGGATATTTTTACGACTGTTCTCGACCGAATTTTTACGGAACTTATGTTTAAGTTGATAGAGTCGTCGTGCAAACGATTTGCCTTTATAGGTCTTGTTTAAGTGATCATTATTTTTTAAGAACAGTTCGTAGAGTTTTGTTAGATCGGAACAAACCCAATCGCCGTCCATATAGGCATCGGCAAGACCAATATCGTTGGAATGTAAGATTTTTTTGAAAAAGTCGTAATTTCGGATCTCTAATTTAAGTTGAGGATCTGTTTTGGGTCCGTATTGTTCAATTTCACCGTTTGGGTAGGCGATTTGTATGGATCCTGTAATCGCGCTAAAGATTTTTTTGAATTGGGTTAATATTGCTGATTTTATGGCGGATCCGTTCTCTTTTTTTAAGGTCATTTGGTCTGTTGCCATTGGTTTCCTCCTTGCGGTATGTTTTTTAAAATAATGGATGTTAGCGGCTTGCCATAAGATTCTGGGCATCGTTTTGGCGGCTGTCATGGGGTACTTTAGCCCTAATTTGATCAGATTTTTGGTGTTTAGCGGGGACTTGTTCCCTTTTAAGGTCGCGACGACCTTTCGTTCGTCGTTTTCGATATGACTGATCGTAATATCAAGCTCGTTTTTGATGTCTGATAGATTAAATTCGAAGTGACCGGTATCGTTTGAGAAAGGGGAAACATAAAAGTTTTTGGGTTTTTCAAAATAGTAGGCATCCCCTTTTCGTATCGCATTTTTGGTTTCAAGACAGTACAAATGCTTTTCTTTAAAGGTGTTCGTCACTTCTGCCACAATCAATTGTAAGTTGCCTTTAAGGTAGGCATAATAAAAACTTGCCGGGTTAAAGGTTCGTTTTAAGAAGCGTGGTGTGGTTAATAATCGAAGTTCATCGTAGTCTATTGTGATGTCGTGTCGAGCGATAACCTCATCGAACTTGTTTCGGATGGGGGTTTGGGTTTCGATTAAATAGTCTTTATTTTGTAGGTTAAAGACATTAAACTTATTAATGCTAAATAAGGGCGAATACGAGGCTTTTTCGGGTTTTGTAATATCAATATTCATCATATAAATGGGGTATTTAAAATGATGAGTGATCGGCAATAGCCGAATATGTCGTGTGTATCCTACATAGATGTCGTTTTTCATACGTGTACTCCTAATTTTTTAGCCACGGTTACAGACGATGTGACGGCATCTTCATGGAATCCGTAGCCTAAATAACTGCCACAATAAAAGGTTTTATTTTCTCCGTTTAAGTGTTGAATTTTGTCTTGCGTGTTTAATGATTCAAAGTTGTAAATGGGGTGGGTATAGTCGATGGTTTTAAGAATTTTATCGGGGTCGATGGCGTGTTTTGAATTTAGACTTACAAAATAGTCTTCTGTGCTTTCTAAGTTTTGTAAGCGGTTCATATAATAGGTTACCGATACTTTTTCGGGATCTTTTTGGTCGTAGGTATAGTTCCAAGAGGCCCATGCTTTTTTTGTGGGGGGCATGATCGATCGGTCGGTATGTAGAATGGTGGTATTTTTGGAATAGCGCCATTTAGAGAAAAGTGCTTTTTCTTTGGTATTTGGGTTTTTGAGTATCTTTAGAACCAAATCGCCATGAACCGCAAAGACAATCACATCGAATTGATGGGTGTGACCAGCACGTGTTTCTAAGAGGCTATGATCGTCGTTTCGTGTGACGGATGTTACTGGGCAATTTTTATAGATCGTGCCTTTAAACTGTTTTTCGAAGGCTTTGATGTATTGAAAGCTGCCCCCTTTGACGGTTTTCCAGGTGGGGCGGTTCCCTAGGGTAATAAGCTGGTGGTTGGACCAAAACTTAATAAAATGGTGGGCAGGAAACTCTAAAATATGATGGTATGAACACGACCAAATTGCCGCACCCATGGGGAGTAAGTAGCTATTAATAAAGGTTTGCGAGAATTGATGTTTAATAATAAAGTCTTTCATGGATAAGAGCTCGGACTGTGGTGTTTTAAGAAATTCGGTGGCGGCGATGTTAAATTTTCGGATATCCAATAATAAGGTAATAAAACTGGGGCGGGCTATATTTTTAAGTTGGGCAAAAAGACCTTTTAAACCTGTACTTGCGTAATAAAACGGTGTTTTGGGGTCGTAAAACGAAAAGGACATGTCTGAATCTTGGCTCTCTACCTTTAATTGTTTTAAGAAGGTTCTAAAGTTAGGATAGTTTGGGTCGTTAAAGACAATGAACCCTGTATCCACGTTATGAGTGATGCCTTTTGGGGTGGTAATTGGAATCGTGTTGGTGTGTCCCCCTAAATAATCGCCCGCTTCAAATAAGCTGACATCGTATTTTTGACTTAAAAACTGGGCCGCACTAATGCCTGCGACGCCTGCTCCGATAATACCGATTTTCATGGTCTACTCCGATTTACTAATCTGTAAAAAGTATAGGAAGTTTTTTTTAAAAATGCTTGTTATGTGATCACATGGAGATCAAAAACAGTAGTCATGTGATCACATGAACGGTATATTAGGGGTATGTCGTATGGTCTAATTTTTGTCAGTATGATGACGCTGGTGCTTCAGGGCATCGCCCAGTTATTGGGGCGCTGGGATTTAAGACGCTTTACTTTGGCGTTATTATTATTCATTGTGGTGGGTATTCAGTTCCATTTTTATTTGTTGCATAGCCATTTATTATTGCGATATCCGGTGTTTTTTTTATCGTATGTGCCGTTACTTTTATTGTTAGGGCCGTTGATGCGTCTTTATTTTTTAATGCTTTCTGATTGCGTCTCGTTTAAGTTCGTGCCGATGATTTTACATGGCGCGCTACCGTGTATGGGGTTTATTTATTATCTGCAGTATGCCGTGAAATCGCCAGAAGACCTTCGGCAAATTTTAAACACATTATATTCTGGGCAGAGTTTGGGTTCTTTTTATGAGATTTCTTTAATGGTGGGGGTCTCTTTGTTGTTTTATGCGGGTTTAATTTTAAAAGAACAGCCGCGGTTTAGGAAACGTGATACGGTGATGAACGTGCCTTTATTGATGGGCTGGGCGATGATCAATATTATTTTTGTAACGGCGATGATGTTTTGCATTTTCTCGGGCACGTTTTCGGTGACGGTGACCCATATTGGGAATGTGATAGTAAGCGGTGTGTTTGTTGGGGTGTTTTTGATTTCTACTCGCTACCCGACCTTATTCCAAGTATGGTTATTTGAAGTGCATAAAGAGCGGCGTGCCCGAAAATATTTAGGGGATATTGATCCGGTAGAGACCTTAACCCGTATTCGTACAGCGATGGAAGACGAGGCGTTGTATGTGGATAGTGGTCTGTCTTTAGAGACAATGAGTATTCCGTTTGACCTGACTCGATACCAGTTATCCGAGCTCTTAAATGATTATGCGGGCATGGGCTTTCATGATTTTGTGGCCCATTATCGGGTAGAGGCTGCAAAAAAGATGTTGTTAAAAGATCCGTGGAAAAAAATAATTAGTGTTGCAGGTGATGTTGGTTTTAATTCGCAAGTGACGTTTAATAAAACCTTTAAAAAATGGACAGGACAAACGCCGTCGGAATTTCAAAAAGAACAGCGTTAAGCGGGCGTCGTTTTTTTTGCTTTCTTACTGAACTTCATGAAAGATGACTTTAAGACGGCTACGAAAAAGACGCCACCCACTGCATTTCCTGTTGTTACCCAAAACTGGAACCTTAAGGCTTCTGATAGTGTAATCGTCTCAGAGGTCATGAGTCCTAACATGACTTCTACAGCACCAAGAATACTATGGTGTAAGTTTCCAAATCCAATAATAAAGGTGACTAAAATCACAATAAAAATGCGGCTGCTGGTGGTGCTACATGCGGTGCTCATCCATGATAATAGGGCCATTAACCACCCTGCGGTAATCGCACTCAGAAATAAATCAAAGGATGGGTAAGAGATAATGCCAAGTGCAATTTTTTCAAAGACAGCGGTATCGATAAACGATAAGCTGGTATTCAGTTGCAGGATGAATATTGAAAATAAGAGCCCGCCGACCATGTTTCCAGAAAAAACCGCACTCCATAGTTTCCCTAAAGATTTTAGTGTGGCTTTTTTATTTAGAACGGGCAAGACACTTAATGCGGTTTGCTCTGTAAAGAGTTCTGAGCGACTTAAGGTTACAAATAAAAACCCGACACTATATGCTAATGATTTTAAGACGTGTAGGGTATTTGGATGTAGAATATCTGTGAATAATGAAATGACCATTACAATACAATAGACACTAAATCCAACTTCTAATCCAGCGCTAAGTGCAGAAATAAAGACGCCAAACTTCGATCGTCGATGTTCATCTAGACTACCCTCAACTTGATCGTTGTAGATGTCTTTCATGCTTTTGTTATATTGGATAACGTTAATGGTTTCTGATTTCATGATGAGGGTCCTTAAGTTTACTTTAGTTTACCTAATATTTGACGGTGCTTCAAATTTTAGTTGTATTGCTTGATTCTGCTTCCTGAAACACGGTATTGTGGTAGGTATGACCAAATTATTAATTACGGGAAGTACAGGCTACGTGGGCAGTCGTTTGATTCAAGCGTTGGCAGAGTCGTCGTACTCGTTGCTTTGTACAGCTAGAAACCCAGGTTTTATTCAAGATCGGTTACCTAAAAACGCGGTTGCGGTTAAAGCGGATTTTTCCAAATCAGAGGGGCTATCCACCGTTTTTGAAGGGTGCGAGACGGCCTTTTTTTTAATGCATTCTTTAGGGGAAGGCCAGCAATTTGAAGAGATGGAAGCTAACGTTGCGCGGAATTTTTCAGAAGCCGCGGTTGCTGAGGGTGTTCAAAAAATTATTTATTTGGGGGGGCTAATGGATGATTCTAAGTTGGAACATTCGGCGCATATGCGATCTCGAAAAAAAGTGGGGGACCTTTTACGGGCGTCGGGTATCCCTGTTTTAGAGTTTCGTGCTTCTGTGATTATTGGGCCAGGGAGTACGTCGTTTGAATTAATTCGAGCGTTAGTTGAGCGCTTACCCGTGATGGTAACGCCAAAATGGGTACGGGTTAAGGCGCAACCGATTTTTATCCAAGATGTTATCGCATATCTAAAAGCCGCGATTGAACAGCCGTGTTCAGCGTTTAATATTATCGAAATTGGGGGTGCGGATGTGGTGTCGTATCAATCGATTATGGAAGTGTATGCCAAGGTGCGTGGCTTACGTCGATTTATGATTCCGGTGCCTTTTTTAACGCCGTATTTATCTAGTTTATGGTTAGGCTTGGTGACCCCTGTTTATGCTAGGGTGGGGCGAAAGTTGATTGATAGTATTACGTCTGAATCGGTGGTGACATCCCCTGCGGAAATGCGTGATTTTGGGATAAAGCCGATGGGATGTGAGGCTGCGATACGGGCCAGTCTTGAATTGGAATCGTCAGAGTTGTTGGTCAGTAAATGGTCGACGGCTTTATCGTCTAGTGTGTTGGATGCATCAGAGCATACACATCGGTATGGGAACCGCATTGTTGAGGTCTATCAAAAGACCGTGCTAGAGTCGATTCAAGATCCGTTTAAACCGGTGCAAGAGATTGGTGGGCAGAATGGCTGGTATTTTTGGAATTTTTTATGGACCTTACGTGGGTTTATAGATTTATTAGCCGGAGGCATTGGTCTTAGACGTGGACGACAACACCCCACAGAGTTGCATGAAGGTGATGTCTTGGATTGGTGGCGTGTCGAGCGGTTTGAGCCTGGAAAGCGGCTTTTATTGTATGCTGAAATGAAGTTGCCAGGCCGTGCTTGGTTAGAATTTTCAGTTGTGACAGAATCAGGCCAACGTATTCTAAAACAAACGGTTATTTACGATCCGCTGGGTATTTTGGGATTGTTATATTGGTATTCGATTTATCCGCTGCATAAAGTTTTGTTTCGTGGGATGTTATCGGCGATTTTACGACGGGCGCGTTAGAGGGTTTTATAATCGTACCGTAGCTGGTCGTTTAAGCGTGTACTTATCACCCGTTAATCGTTGTAAAACGCTTAGTGGGTCGGGGCTGTTTCTAACGGCAGTTAAGGTTGTTAACAGTAGTAATTCCGTAATATTTTTTGGCGGTGTTTCTTGTGTTACAAATAGCTCTAAAATGTGCTTGGCGACACGCATCCATTTGTCGTGTTCTGCTAGTTTTTCGCTAGGGATATCACTGGCTTTTAGTGTGGGGTCGGCTAATTCTTGAACTAATTTTGCAGATCTTTTTTGTGTCGCTAGTTGTTCCATTTTATGATTTTGTTGTGTTTGTTGGATGTCTGCCGCTTGGCGACGTTGAAGATTTTTTGCTGCAATTGTATTCACAAGTGCTGTGAATTCCATAGGGTTAAATCGGCCCCAATTGAGTTCAGCCCACAGTTCTCTTAGAGATCGTTCTGTTGTGGCTAGATCATCCATCACACGGACCGGAACGGGTTCTCCGTAGGCGCCTTTTAGCTGGGTTTCTAGTGCAACGCATCCGGTACCCATGAACCAAGAACATAAATATTCTAAGGCCTGTTCAATGTTATAACTGACTTCTTTCTTATCGTTATTGGCAATGACATCGGATGTTTCTAGGTTTGCAGCGAGTAGGGCTAGTGGATAAGCTGGGTCGGTAGGATCTAATGTTTCGGTGCTTTGATCGACCGTTTGGATGAAGTTTTTTAATTCGGTTTGAATCGCAGGGTTTCCAGGGAATACCGAGTCTAATAGTTTGAATAGCCAACTATCGGGTGCACCTACTTTATCTGAGGTTTGGTCTCGTTTGTAAGCCTCTATAAGCGCGATACCCAAGTGTGCAAATTGAGGGTGCGCGACCCAAAATCCATCGAGTCCACGATGTAGTTGTGCAACGACGTCTTTGACGTAATATTTCATGGTTACCGAATAAGAGAGCTCGGTTTCTGCTTCTGATTTTCCTTTTACAGGTAGAAAGCCAAACATGCCTCCGATGGCGATGGCACCGATATCGTGCATCATACTGGCCAATTGTTCGTGCGAGGTTCGAATATGGTTTTGTACGATATTGGAATCGGATTTAACGGGGATTTGGTAGTCTTTAACCCCTTCAAATAAGGTTGCTGCAGAGGCAAGATAATCGTGCCAGCCTAAGGATCCACCAACAAAATAGTCTTTTAAGGCATATGCAATTTCTTTCATTCGAAAGGTCGCCCTTGCGGTTTCAAAGACAATAATCACTTTAACGGTTCCAATTTTGTAGTTAGGATTCGTTTTTTGGATCATGTCTTCTGCGGTCCGGATCATCATATTTAAATAAGCGGCTTCTTCTTCGGTTTCTAGTTTTGGGATATAAAAACTGAGTGCTTCGGGGTTATTTTGATGGGTGTAGAGATGCGCTGAAAATTCTAGTAAATGCATCGGTAACGGGGCGCCATTATATAAGTGTTTAGGGTCTGGAATTGCAATGCCCGGAATTCGTTTGATGGGCAATGCGGGTTTTGCTGTTGGGTCTTTTTTGAGGATGTCTGCACGGAGCTTGAAGGCGCCTTTTAAGGTGTGTTGTCCAACGATATTATCGTGGGCATCTGGGATGACAGAATCTTCTCCGTCAGCACCCCAAAATGGGCCGATCCCACTTTCTTTAATCAGGGTATCTAGAACAGGATTTCCGGTCTTTTTTGCGATGGCATTAATGGCGTGTCTGGACATGTTGGGGTCTTGATGAGGTCCGAATAAGGTCATGTGTGGGCCTTGTAAATGGGCGGGTGTTTTAACTTTAAAATCGGCTGGGATCTCTACATAATTTGCATCGCCTGTTTGGAGTGGGCCAACGATGACGCGGCCATTCTGGTCTTTTTCACCGATAATGGTTTGTCTTGAGGGGTCGTTATATGGCGTTTTTGCTGCTCGGGTTTTGGCTTCTAGTTCGACCGTTCTATTGCGGATAAACGCGCTATCGTCGTGTCGTTGTTGAAGGGCTTTTTCTAATGTATCTTGAACCTGTGTGTGTAAGTCACATGCAAATCTTAAGGCTTTGGGATCTTCCCATGGTTCAATGCCGCCATTTTCGCCTTCATAGGTTATAGCATCTATCATAGGTTTTAATGGTTGATGAGCACCTATTAGATGGTGGTTTCGAACGAGCCCTTCTGCAACTTTAAGCCCAGGAACATCGAGTACGGGATAGTAGGTTTTCGAGAGGACATCCACCACTTTTTTGGGAATATAATTTTCGGAATGAGGCCGTGTTTCGATCGTGCCTGATACCTGACGACGTGTTAATACAACGGCTTCTTCTACACGTGCCCCCATGACCTTTTTTAAGGTGCTTTTAGCATAATGCATATTATTTTCCCCATTTTTAATTAATCTTGGATATGGGTTGAATTATAGCGGAAGGATTTTTAAAAAGCTAGGAACTTCGAAATTAGGTTGCTGTTTTAGGGACATCTAAAACTAGAATTTCACTGTCTTCAGTTGCTGTAATTGTAATACTTGTTTCGTCTTCAATTGCAACGCCATCCCCTTTCTTGGCGGGTGTTCCGTTGACTTCAATGGCCCCTTTGGAGACCAAGATATAACCAAGCTCGTCGATTGCCTGTGTGATGCTGGTGCCGGTATTTAGGGGTCCTGCATAGATCTTAGCGTTTTGGTGGATCGATAGCGGCGCTGTACCGTCGCCTGATACCAATAAACTAAGGCCATCATCGGTTTTTGGGAACTCTTTAGCGTCCCAGCGTGGTTCGACATTTTGGGTGTGAGGCTCTATCCAAATTTGGTAGAGAGACGTGTCCTCAGTTTCCCGGTTATGTTCCGAATGATAGATACCTGAACCCGCGCTCATCACTTGGATATTGCCGGCTGTGGTGACCCCTTTATTACCTTTATTGTCTTCGTGGGTAATGGCGCCAGTACGTACGTAGGTAATAATTTCCATATTACGGTGTGGGTGGGTATCGAATCCAAAGCCGCCTTTTACAATATCGTCGTTAATCACTTTAATCACACCAAATCCAAGCTTATTTGGATCGTAGTAACTTGCGAAACTAAAATGGTGCCGGGCATTTAACCATCCATGGTCGGCGTGTCCTAACGTATCGTAAGGGTGAACTGTAATCATATTATTTCGTTCCTGCACCATGGCGGATAATAGCGCCTTCGACTAGGTAAATTACATCTTCTGCAATATTAGTGGCTAGATCTGCAATACGTTCTAAGTGGTAGGAATTTCGTAAGATACCACTTAGCAATTCAATGTGTTCGGGATCTTCTTTGATTTTCTTTAAGATAATTGCTTTTATTTCGTGTTTTAACTTATCAACTTCATCATCGATTCTGCAGACTTCTCGGGCTGCGTCGGGGTCTTTTTTAGTAAAGGCATCTAGGCTTTTTTTTAGCATGTTTAGAACTTTTTCAATCATTTCGGGTAATAAAAAAATGTTACCTTGTTCGACTAAACTGGTATGTTCTTTAGAGAAAATATTTACTTTTTTAACGATGTTCACAGCTAAATCCCCGATGCGTTCTAGATCGTTGTTCATTTTTAGAATACCGACAATCATTCTTAGGTCTTTTGCGACAGGTTGGTACATCGCAATAATTTTTAGACATTCTTCTTCGATCGCGATTTCCTTTTGGTTGATTTCCCTGTCTTTTTGAATCACGATTTCAATGTTTTTGGGCTCTGTTTTCATGAACGATTGAATCGCCAAATGAACGTTTTGTTCAACATCTGCGCAATACGTTAAGAATTGTTCGTGTAAGCTTTTAATTGCATTTTGAAGTGGTGTCATGATAATTCTCCTTTTTTTATTATACTATAATGGGTAGGTTTATTGAAAATCTACTCCCTTTTCCGACGCTGCTTTCCACTGATACAGAGCCGTTATGCGACTCTACAATATGTTTTACGATCGATAGCCCTAATCCTGTTCCGCCGACTTCTCTACTTCGAGCGGCATCGACTCTGTAAAATCGTTCGAAGATATGGGGGATATGATTCTCTGGAATGCCAGGCCCTTGATCGGTAATGGAAATGATATGCTCGGTTTTTGTTTTATAGAGTTCAATGTTGATGCTGCTATGAGCGGGGCTGTATTTAATCGCATTATCAATTAGATTAATAAGGGCTTGTTCTAATAATGATACATTTAAAGTGCTATTAAGGTGTTCTGTGGGCTTAAATAGAAGGGTAATGTTTTTTTCATCTGCGTTTTTTTGGCAAGATGTAATAGCACTATCAATAACCTTGTTGATCGTTTCGGGGTGCATTTCGATTGAGCTGTTTTTGTGCTCTTGTTCAATTCGAGACAGGCTTAAGAGGTCATCAATAATCGTTTCTAGGCGACAGGCATGGTCTTGAATGATGTTTAGAAATTCGCGATTGTCGTCTTTGTTGTCTAGATCCCCACTTAGCAGGGTTTCTAAAAATCCTTTAATTAAGGTAATAGGGGTTTTAAGTTCATGAGATACGTTTGCAACAAAGTTTTTTCGCATGTTTTCTAGTTTTTGAAGGTGGGTAATATTGTGTAAAACCACTATGGCTCCAATACAGTTTTGACGTGTATCGACCATTCGAATGGCATGGACATGTAAATAAAGTTCTTTGGGATGACGTAGGGTAATATTTTCTTGTAAAAGTTTTGGGGTTTTTAATGCGTCTTTGGTGATCGTGTTGAGTTTACTGTGACGAATGACTTCGGGTAAGGACTTTCCGATGACGGGTTGATCGTCAATTAAAAAATAAGTTTTAGTGGCTTGATTCATCGTTGTGATTGCGCCGTTCTTATCGACCGTGATGATCCCTTCGACCATATTGGCTAAGATCGCTTCTTTTTCTTGGGTTTGTGCGATACTGGCTTCTAAGCGGTCTTTAAGTTGGACGGACATATGGTTAAAGGCTATCGCTAGTTTTTTAAGTTCTTTTGTTTTGGGAATTGACAGTTGGAACCCTAGGTTTCCGTCTGACAGTTGCTCGGCCCCATTGGCGAGTTCATTGATAGGGGCGGTTAGTTTTCTGGAGACGAAAAATCCGATTAGCGCCGAAAATAGACTTAAGATCGCGCCCCATAAGGTTAATTCTTTTGTTAGTGTGGTTAGGGTTTTATTGATGTCGTCTAAGGGCAAGGCACTTCTTAGTACGCCGATGTTTTGGCCTTGTTTGTTTTTTAAGGGCTTGGCGACATATAGCATGTGGGTTTGAAGGCTATGACTGTAGCGCATCGAACTACCCCAATTTTCAGTAAGTGCTTGAATAATTTCGGGTCTATTGGCATGGTTGTCTAGGTGTTTTGGGTGTTTTTCTGAATCTGCTAAAACGCGACCGTTGAGTGCAATGACTGTAAATCGTACATCTATTTTTTGACCCAGCTCGTGGGTTAAGGTCTGTAGTTGCTGCGGTTGTTTAGTTTTGAGATGCGGCAGTACCTGTGTTTCCATTAATAGGGTAATGGCTTTTAGGTCTTTTGTGGTTTGACGTTTATAAAATGATTTAAAGGTGTTGGAGGTAAAGAGGAGTAATGGGATTAAGGTTAGGAAGATGACCAATAGGTAAGAGGGATAAAGTTGTCGAATTAACTTCTTTTCTCTCATTCTGTTTCCTTAAATTTGTATCCGACGCCTCGAATTGTTTGGATATAGCTTGCACAAGGGCCTAATTTTTTTCGTAGAGAGACGAGTAATACATCGACGAGTCGTTTTGTAACGAATTCACTATCACCTTGCATGGCATCAATGATTTGGTACCGTGAAAAGACACGGCCTGGCTGATTAACGAGACAGTTGAGTAGTTTGAATTCTGTATGGTTGAGCTGGATTTGCTTGTCTTGTACAAAAACTTCATATTGTTCTGGATAGATTTTGAGGTCTTTAAAGCTTAAGACGGTGTCTGTGCTGGTGCTTGGTGTTGTGTTTGCTTTTCGTAATGCGGTTCGGATTCGAGCGACTAAAATAGCGATGCTAAAGGGTTTTGTAATATAGTCGTCGGCGCCAAGTTCTAGGCCGGTAACAATGTTGGCTTCTTCAGTTTTGGCACTTAACATAATAATGGGAATATCTTGGGTCTCTTGATGTGCCTTTAATGTTTTGCAGACGTCAAAGCCGTCGGCACCTGGGATCATAATATCTAAGAGGATAAGGTCGGGTTTATTTAGTTTTATAAACTCGAAAGCGTTTTCACCAGAGTTTAGATCGATTGTGTTGTAGCCTTCTTTTTTTAAATTAAAACTAAGGAGCCGAACAATATCTTTTTCATCTTCGATAATACAGATGGTTTTGTTCATCCAAATTTCCGTGTTAGATATTGTTCTGTTTTTTCGTGTTTTGGGTTTGTAAAGATAGTATCAGTGTTGTTGTATTCGATTAGTTCACCTAAATACAGAAAGGCTGTCATATCTGAAATTCGAGACGCTTGCCCAATGTTATGCGTTACCATAATAATACTGACCTTGCTTTTAAGTTCGATAATGAGTTCTTCGATACGTGCTGTTGCATTGGGGTCTAGTGCAGAGGTTGGCTCGTCTAATAATAAGATTTTGGGCTTCATAGCTAACGCTCTCGCGATACAAAGGCGTTGCTGTTGCCCACCCGATAAAAAAGTTCCTTTCCGGTGTAGGCTATCTTTAACTTCACCCCATAGTGCGGCTTTTTCCAAAGAATCTTCAACAATATGTTCAGCGTCTTGTTTGCTTAGTTTAATGCCATTTAAATGGTATCCGGCCAAGACGTTGTCGTAGATGCTCATTGTGGGGAAGGGGTTGGGGCGTTGGAAGACCATGCCAACTTTTCGACGGACCAAGATGGGGTTCATTTCTAGCAGGTTTTTTTTGTACAGGGACATTTCTCCGTCCATTTTAATGCCTGGAATCTGGTCGTTTAATCGGTTCATTGACCGAACTAAGGTCGATTTTCCGCAACCGGATGGCCCCATAATGGCCGTTACCTTTTTACGGAAGAAGGACATGTTAATGTCTTTTAGGATATGATGTTCTTCGATATGGAGGTTAAAGTTTTTGACATCTAGAATGCTTTTTTTATCGTTCATTTTTTGACCATTACCTTTGCGATGATGCTTAATCCTAATACAAATAATACTAATAATAGTGACGCACCCCAGGCTAAGTTTTGCCAATCTTGGTAGGGGCTGGTGGCATAGTTATAAATTAAGATGGGTAGCGAATTGGCGGACTTTAAAATATGAGTGCTCATAAATGGGCTGCCAAAGGCGGTAAATAATAAGGGGGCGGTTTCACCAGAGACCCTGGCAATCCCAATTAGAATTCCTGACATAATCCCGCTTTTTCCTGCAGGTAAAATGACTTTTAAAATCGTAGTGTGGTACGGTGCGCCTAATGCAAAGGCCGCTTCTTTTAAGGTATGGGGGAGTAGTTTTAAGGTTTCTTCGGTCGATTTAATCACAATCGGGATCATGATTAAGGCGAGGGCAACACCACCAGATAGAATTGAAAAAGAGCCCATGGGGAGTACAATCCAGGCATAGGCGATAATACCCATCACAATCGATGGCACGCCTTGTAGGGTATCGACACATAAGCGGGTTAGTTCGGGGATTTTCCCTTTTTTATTTTCGGAAAGGTAAATGCCAATCATGATCCCTAGTGGAATGGAGACGATTGCCGAAATTAAGACAAGTAATAGCGAGCCAACAATGGCATTAGAGACCCCGCCACCTAACTCGCCGACGGGTTTTGGGAGCTGGGTAAAAAAGTCCCAGCTGAATGCTGCAAATCCTTTGCTGAAAATATAATAGAGAATAAAAAATAGAGGGATTAGTAGCAATACCGAGAGGACGCCAACACTGATTTTGAAGACGCTGTCGATTAATAAGCGTGATTGTAGACTGCGACTCTTACTCATTGGTGGACCACCCATTTTTTAATGATTAACCTACCGATTAGGCTGAATCCAGCAGTTACAAAAAATAGAATTAAGGCGAGTTGCATTAAACTTGATAGATACAGTGCTTCAGAGGCTTCTGCAAACTCGTTTGCTAGAATACTGGCCAGTGTATTGGCGGGGCTAAAGATAGACCCGGGTATTTTGTTGGAGTTTCCAATTAGCATGGTCACGGCCATAGTCTCACTAATGGCTCTACCAAAGGACATTAATAACCCTGCGAAAATGCCGGACTTGGCAAATGGAAGTACGACTTTAACGACCATTTCGAAGGGCGTTGCCCCTAGGGATAATGCGGCTTCTTTTAGTTCCTCTGGTACCAAGGCGATCACTTCTCGGCTGATCGATGCAGAATAGGGGATGATCATTAGGGCGAGTACAATGGAGGCACTTAAAATACCAACGCCATGAGCTGTAACCCCAATTGCTGTTTCGAAGGATCGTACGATAGGGACTAAGACAAATAATCCCCAAAATCCATAAATGATAGAAGGAATTCCTGCCAATAGATCTAAGGTGCCATTTAAGATGGAGCGCAAAGGTCCATCTTTAAGGTATTCGCCTAAAAAGATGGAGAGGCCAATCGAAAACGGCAGTGAGATTAATAGCGCTAATACAGAGGTGATCATGGTTCCTAGAAAGAAGGGTAA
>Ga0055584_100003287_pt1 | contig 15968 bp, 14 predicted proteins | sample OSDHelmetaG_FD_58716 | JGI IMG/M metagenome (GOLD analysis project Ga0055584, IMG submission 58716) | Pelagic marine sediment microbial communities from the LTER site Helgoland, North Sea, for post-phytoplankton bloom and carbon turnover... | ecosystem: Environmental > Aquatic > Marine >... | reverse complement strand
GTTGATCAATAGAAATAAGCTTGCAATCTACCACCAGCAGTTCTAGTCAGCTTGGTCTGTTATCTATTTGGCTTTACCATGCTGCAGCAAAATAAGCGCTCGGAACTGATTGAAGATTGGCGGCTTTTGGCGTTTGGAACGCTCGCCTCTTTGGCCTCGGCTCCTGGACAAACGCTCGTCATTTCTTTGTTCAATAATGACATTCGTGCCGCTTTTGACCTTACACATGGTGATTTTGGCCAGCTCTACATGTTTGGGACGCTGGCCAGCGCTGCGTTGATTTTGTGGACCGGGAAACTCATCGACCAATTTGACCTTCGACTGGTCTTCGCCATCACGACGATTGGCCTGGCGTTGGCTTGTTTTGTGGCCGGTAGCGCCACTGGCCCGTTCTCGCTTCTCATCGCTTTGTTTTTACTAAGACAGTTTGGGCAAGGTTTGATGAGCCACATTTCTGTCACGTCAGTCAATCGCTACTATGAGACGGTGAGGGGGAAAGCCTCCGCCATCGTTGGGCAAGGGTTTTCGTTTGCAGAGGCTGTTCTTCCTCTTTCAATTTCGACCCTCATTCTTATTGTAGGCTGGAGAAATTCGTGGTTCGTCTTGGCGGCAGTTTCGGTCGGCCTTATCTTGCCTCTACTTCTTTTGTTGATAGCCGATCACAAAAAACGTCATGGGCGTTATCTTGACCGACTTGCCATTCTGGACGAAGCATCCACTGGGAAAAGTAGCGACGCCCAAAGGCAATGGACACGCGGTGAAATGCTGAGAGACCCCGTGTTTTATGGGGTTTTTATGGTGGTTTTCGTGCCTTCATTCTTCAATACAGGCCTCATGTTCCACCATCAGCATATAGTTGCTGCCAAAGAATGGTCGCTTGAAACCTGGTATATATTTTTGATGCTTTATGCTGGTTCTGCGGTGGTGTTCTCGCTTATATCTGGACAACTGGTTGATCGGTTAGGCGCAAAGAAGCTGATGCCTTTCTTTACACTGCCCATCGCTTTGGGCGGTTTGGCTCTCTTCTTGGGCGAAAGTAGTACGTGGATTGGGATCGTTCTTGTGGCCTTCGGCGCAGCTGCCGGGATGAACGGAACCGTTGTGTCTCCGTTCTGGGCAGAGATGTACGGTGTGAAACACTTGGGTTCGATAAAGTCTCTGGCTGCCGCCGTTATGATCTTTGCTTCCGCCCTCTCTCCACCCGCTTACGGCATACTTTTCGACGCCAACGTCTCAGTGGCAACGATTGGTTTGGGTAATGTCGCCTTTGTTGTTGTTGCTTCTTTGTTGGCTTGGTTCAGTCTTCGTTCTAGACGCTGAACGTTTTTCGAATGACGCGCTCTAGCCAAATGGCCGTTACTTTGACTCTTGCAAGGTCCTTGATTTCAGGATGAACGATCATCCAAAGTTCTCTCGACCAGTTGTTTAAACCATCGTCAATGCGTTCAAGTTCACTAAACTCTTTTGCTCGAAAATTGGGGAGAATGGTTTTGCCCAGCCCAGCGCGAACAGCTTCTAGCAATGTCATTGTTTCGTTGAATTTCTTACGTGGTGACCTGGGAGGGCCAGGCTCGAAGCTGATCTGCTCATTTATCCAATGGTATTGGGGAATGAAGCTCAAGTTGTCAGTATAAGTTAACCATTCCAATCGGCTAGGGTCACTGCCTTTGGCGGCATAGAGGCCGTAATCCATCTCCCCCACTTTTTTGGTTAGCGCTCTTTTCTCACTTTGCGGGCGAGCAAGCCGCAGAGCGATGTCGACCTCCCTTTGCATAAGGCTCAAGTCGGCAGCATCGCCGCCCATCGCTACCTCTAGTTCCGGATAGTTCGAAATCAACGACGGAAGCGCAGGTACGAGAAGGTGGTTCGTGATGATTGGAACCGCTGTAAGCGACACTGGACCTGCGACTTTCGTATCCGTGCCCCTTATACGTTCTTCCGCGGCTTGAATTTCACCCTCAATCCTTTCGGCCCTTTTTACGAGCTCCAATCCTTCGACAGTTGGAAACAATGAGCCTTCGCTGCGTTCGAACAGCTTCGATGCCAAATGAGATTCTGATCGAGAAATTCGCCTGGAGACGGTACTTTCGTTGACGGCAAGAGATTTCGCTGCCGCCGCAAAAGAGCGCCCTCTAGACACTGCGAGGATAAATCTCAGACCATCCCAGTCGATAGCTTGCATTTTTGCGGCTTTCTTATGCAAATTTGCAGGTTGGACGGCAATTTTGCTAGTCTATAGTACGCGCAGGGGTTGAGGCAATAGGTTTAGCAGGTCTGATGGAGCTGTAACGCAAGGTGAGGAGTGAGTGCGAGGAGGCACTTGCGCCTCATTTTGTTTTTGGGGATCTGTTTATCTGGCCAAATTAGAGTGTTGATTTTGCGCTAACTTTGATTCAATTTCACCCGGAATAAATTGTTTCCATAAACTGTCGATTTCAGATGAGGTTCGGAAACGAATCTCCATTATTCAGAGTAAAAAAAGGGGCAGGAGTCCTCCTAGCCCGATCTTTTGTCTGATGATGCGTTTGTTAGGAACAGCCGCTGGTGCCACCACAAGTAATACACTTCATGCAGGTGCCATTTCGAACCAGAGTGAAGTTACCGCATTCGCCGCAGGCATCTCCCTCATAGCCTTTCATTTTGGCTTCACGCAGGCGCTCAGTTCGAACACCATTTGCGCTTGAAGAAGACATGGCTTCGGTCGTGACAACAGGACTGACGGCGCTTGATATTGGTGTAGCGACTGAAACGCCCGCTGACATCTCTGTGATTGTTGAGGCGCCTTGCAGGTTAGGTCCATCGGTACCGGTCGCCCTGTCTTGACCACCCGAGACAACAACTAACTTGTTCCGTACATAGCCTGAAGAAGTCACCCGTTTGATGCTCTTGGCAACGAGGCCGTCTCCTGAATTCTCTTGCAGTGCACTTTCATCTGCACCACGACCCATAGTATCGATTTGAAGGTCACCCGGCTCGATATGAGCCAAGTCGTTACGACCGAGATAAGAGACAGCCAATTCACGGAAGATGTAGTCGAGCACAGATGTCGACATCTTGATGGCATCGTTACCCTCAACCATACCAGACGGCTCAAATCGCGTGAATGTGTAGGCGTCAACAAACTCTTCTAGAGGCACACCGTATTGCAAGCCAATGGAGATCGCGATGGCGAAGTTGTTCATCAAAGAGCGGAAGGCGGCACCTTCTTTATGCATATCGACAAAGATTTCGCCAGGCTGACCATCTTCATACTCGCCAGTGCGAAGGTAGACTTTATGACCACCAACGATCGCTTTTTGAGTATAGCCCTTACGACGATCAGGCAGCTTGTGACGTGTGTGTGGTTTTGGCACTTCGCGCTCAATAATCCGCTCAACAATACGTTCTGCAACGATTGTGGCTTTTTGGCTGGCTGGTGCTGCCAGAATTTCTTCAACCTTGTCGGCTAATTCATCTTCATCTTCGTCTGCAACGGCAAGAAGTTGAGAATTTAGAGGCTGCGATAGTTTGGAGCCATCCCTGTAAAGAGCGTTGGCTTTCAAACCAAGGCGCCAGGATAGCATGTAGGCTTCATCACAGTCAGCAATGGTTGCCAAATTTGGCATGTTGATGGTCTTGGAAATTGCACCGGAGATAAACGGCTGTGCAGCCGCCATCATACGGATGTGGCTTTCTACAGAAAGGAACCGTTTGCCCTTAGCTCCACAAGGGTTGGCACAATCAAAGACGGACAAATGTTCGTCTTTCAGTTCTGGCGCACCCTCTAAAGTCATCGTGCCGCAACAATATTCATTCGCTGCTTCGATTTGGCTTCTCGTGAAACCTAAATGGCGCAACATATCGAACGAAAAGTCATTCAACTGCGCATCACTGATACCGAGGGTTTCTTTGCAGAACTCTTCACCGAGTGTAAACTTGTTGAATGCAAACTTGACTTCAAACGCTGCGGCCAAACCAGATTCGATCGCCTCAATCTGTTCTTTGCCAAAACCTTTTTCGGCTAAGCTTTCGTGGTTAATGTGCGGAGCGTCTGCCAATGTGCCGTAACCAACAGCGTAGTTGATAATCGCGTTGCTCTGAGCTTTGGTATAGCCAAGAGTTTTCAATGCGATCTGAACTGTTCTGTTGATGATCTTGAAGTATCCGCCGCCGGCAAGTTTCTTAAACTTCACGAGAGCGAAGTCAGGCTCGATACCCGTTGTGTCACAGTCCATCACCAAGCCAATAGTGCCAGTTGGTGCTACGACGGATGCTTGAGCGTTGCGGTACCCGTGCTTTTCTCCAAGTTCAATAGCTCTATCCCAAGCATCACGTGCTGCCTGAGGAAGGTCCTCGATTGGGCAGTTTGCATTGGCGAGTGGCACTGGATGAACGGTGAGGTCCTCATAACCTGTATCTTGGCCGTAAGCAGCGCGGCGGTGATTTCTCATCACACGCAACATGTGGTCTTTGTTCTCTGCATAAGCAGGGAACGGACCGACTTCACCAGCAAGTTCAGCTGATGTAGCATAGGAGACACCAGTCATGACCGCAGAAAGTGCGGCACAAACGGCACGGCCCTGTTCTGAGTCATAGGAAATACCCATCGCCATCAGTAGGCCGCCAAGGTTGGCATAGCCAATGCCCAGAGTGCGGAAGCGATAAGAAAGCTCGGCGATTTCCTTTGAGGGGAACTGAGCCATCAAAACAGATGTTTCGAGAGTAACAGTCCAAATGCGACAGGCGTGCTCATAAAGTTTGGTATTAAAGCTGCCGTCGTCGTCCTGGAATGTCATGAGGTTCAAGGAGGCTAGATTACAAGCCGTGTCATCCAAGAACATGTATTCTGAACAAGGGTTAGAGGCGTTGATGCGGCCAGAAGCAGGGCAGGTGTGCCACTCGTTGATTGTAGTGTCATATTGCAAGCCAGGGTCTGCTGACGCCCACGCGGCATGGGTGATTTGCTCCCAAAGATCTTTCGCTGAAATCTTTTTTGCTATTTTGCCGTCTGTCCGACGAACAAGTTCCCACTCACCGTCGTTAAGGACAGCTTCGAGGAATTCGTTTGTGACGCGTACTGAATTGTTTGAGTTCTGACCTGAAACTGTCAGGTAAGCCTTTGAATCCCAATCAGTATCGTAGGTTGGGAATTCAATTTCGTTGAAACCTTGCCTAGCGAACTCAATGACGCGGTAAACATAGTTGTCTGGAATTAGCGCCTTGCGGGCCGCTTTGATTTCAGCTTTAAGGGCTGCGTTTTCCTTCGGGTCGAAGGCTTTGTCTTCATCTAAATTGGCGACATGGCAGGCAGCCATGATGGCCGTCAGGTGACGGTTGCAAAGTTTGGACCCGGTAACGAGGGCCGCAACCTTCTGTTCTTCCACAACTTTCCAGTTGATGTATTCTTCGATGTCAGGGTGGTCGACGTCAACTGTTACCATCTTAGCGGCGCGGCGTGTCGTGCCACCTGATTTGATAGCACCAGCAGCGCGGTCTCCAATTTTGAGGAACGACATCAGACCAGAAGACTTGCCACCACCGGAAAGTGATTCGCCGGAACCTCTAAGAGAAGAGAAGTTTGTACCGGTGCCAGAGCCGTACTTAAAAAGACGCGCTTCACGAACCCAAAGGTCCATAATACCGCCCTCATTGACCAAATCATCACTGATAGACTGAATGAAACAGGCGTGAGGTTGCGGGTGTTCGTAAGCAGTCTTGGACTTCGTCAGTTTACCGGTTTCGAAATCCACATAATGATGCCCTTGGCTTGGACCATCAATGCCGTAAGCCCAATGAAGACCAGTGTTGAACCACTGTGGTGAATTTGGAGCCGCCATCTGCTTAACAAGCATGTAGCGCATTTCGTCGAAGAAGTTGCGAGCGTCTTCTTCTGACGTAAAGTATGAGCCTTTCCATGCCCAATAGGTCCATGTGCCAGCAAGACGGTCGAAAACCTGGCAAGCCGATGATTCGGCGCCATAACGCTCTTCTGCGGGCAGCTTGGCTAAGGCCTTTTCATCGGGAACAGAACGCCAGAGCCAACTAGGGACGGAGTTCTCTTCTACTTTCTTAAAACAACGTGCAACACCAGCTTTACGGAAGTACTTTTGCGCAAGTACGTCACAAGCCACTTGGCTCCAGTCTTTGGGAACTTCAATGTTCTTAGCTTGAAATACGATTGAACCGTCTGGGTTCTTGATTTCGCTTGTTGTGGTTTTAAATTCGATTGACGCGTAAGGTTCGTCGTTGGCTGCAGTAAACAAACGCTCGAAACGCATGTCGGAATCCTCTCTGTGCATCGGACATCTAGACAGCTATCCCCTAGCTTTGCAGCCACTGTCAGGGTCTAATCTTATTAGAACAAATATCTTATTTATGGGCTATCGATTCTCGGTATTAAATTGACAGAAACAAAGTGATCAATCGAAGCAAACTAGCCTCTCTTTATTCCTGGTTTTATAACCCCCTAAATCAGCCACCGCCCTCGGCGACGAAGCTCTAAATGCCATAAACTATTTCGGATGACTACCACATTTTGTGCCAAAAAGCAAAAAAGATACTGCATTTTGATCTTGACTTTGGCTTTGGAGTCGCGGGCGAATCGAAATGGGCCTATTTCGACCGTAGAGAACTTGCAAATAGCACGGATAAGATGACCAGAACCCCAGCGATCTGTAGAGGGCTTAACACCTCATTGAGGAACAAAAGGGCGACGGATATAGTTACGAGTGGTTCAAGGTTCATAAAAAGTGCCGTTTGAGTTGAACCGATTCGTTTTATCGCTGAAAACATCATAATTAGTGCGACGGCATTAAGAGACGCCGCCGTCAAAAGGTAAAGGTTACCAGATATAGTAGCCGGCAAAATAAGCGCGTCTCGCAAAATGGCGACGGGGGCCACGATTATGGCTCCGGTCAGCAACACAACCATTGCCAATGAAAGCCGATCCAAATCCTGGGCTTTATGATTGGTTACCAAAATAGCAGTTGCAGTGCCCAATCCTCCAACAAAAGCGAGTACCAGCCCGCGCCAATCCAGCTGATCGAAGGCTGGAGCCAGAACAAAGGTTAGACCGACAAAGGCACAAGCAACGACGCACAAGGTGAAAAGGTTGTTACCAACCTTCCCAAGAGCGATATCGATCAGTGTCACCACAATGGGAAAGGTGAAGAACAGCAAAACAGCTAAGGAAACGGGAATGAAGAAGACAGATGACAAATAACCGACGGATGTTACGGTCCATCCCAATCCCACGACCCAGGCGGGAAGAGATCTGAATGTAGCGAATTTGAGTTTTTGCCGGCTTATGATTAGGAAGAGTGTCAAAATCGGAATGCCAATCAAATAGCGCATGGCAACAACGGTCTCCGGGTTGCCACCATGACTATAGACCAGCTTCGCTAATGGCGGATTGAGTCCCAGGGCAATGTTGCACCCAATAATAAGTAAAAAGCCAATTAGGTGAGGTGACATAAAAAGGAAGCATCCGATTTGAAGATGAGGTGAAACTATATTGCTCCTGAAGCACGCTCTCATTAAATCAGTCAAGCTTTTCCAAGCATGCGTGAACCTTAGCAGGGGCCCAGGAAGACTTTTCAGTAGGATACCTTTGAGCGATAAAGCCCTCAAATTCTGGGCAGAGATGCCAATTCGAAGCATTTAGTTAAATCTGCGCTTATATTGACCTAATGGTCAGCTAAATCCTTATGGACTGGATAGACCAGGAATGTCATATAGGGCGCAAACGAATCATTAGATTTGGAAGAGTAGATGATCGACTTTGGAACTTGGCTTTATACAAAGCTGCGCGGCGAACACGTTGGCACTGACCAGCAGGGCAACCGGTACTATCGTCGCAAGAAACCAAGTGGCCGTGTGGCCACTTTGATGCACGAACGCCGCTGGGTACTCTACAAAGATTGTGTTGAGGCCTCTAAGGTGCCCGCCGAATGGCATGTTTGGTTGCATCACACGTCTGATGAAACACCTGACGAAGCAAAGCATCAGCGCTTTGATTGGCAAAAAGACCACCAGCCTAACCACACGGGTACTGATTTGGCTTACCGTCCTCCAGGTCATGGCCGTCTGAGCTCAACAGAAACCAAATCCGCGAGTGACTACGAATCTTGGACACCCTCCTAGAAACTAGGACGAATAGATGAAGAACCGAAGTAGTTTTGAAACTCTTATTGGCGCGCTGGTCATAGCAGCTGCGGTGTTCTTTGTAGTTTTGGTCGTCAGAGGAACTGGTATCGCTACACCAGAAGGATACCGAGTATCAGCGTCGTTCGGTAACGCAGACGGTTTGAAGCCAGGTACCGAAGTTCGAATCAGCGGCGTCAAGGTCGGCAGTGTTATTGAGCAGACGTTGGACGGCGAAAGCTTACAAGCCAAAGTCGTTATGGAAATCGATAGGACATTGAAGCTACCAACGGACTCTTCGGTTAGGGTCTTGAGCGACGGTTTGCTGGGAGGCTCTTATCTTATGATCGACCCCGGTGGCGAAGAGGAATTTCTGGCCGATGGTGGCCACATCGATTTCACCTCTGATGCAGTTAATCTCATTGACTTGATTTCAACGGCTGTTTTCTCTCAAAAAGACGATTGAGAAAGCATTTTGCTTGACGATCAGAAATCGGGGAGCAGTTTAGTGAAGAATTTCGAAATTCCAACCTGGGTGCAACCTGACGGGCAACCTGTGACTTGTATTGAGAAGATAAAAGTTCTCAACGAGAATCTGGAAGAACTTCGTGAAATAGCGCAAGATGCCCTTGAAGATGCCATATTAATGGGCTGTGATGAGAAACAAGTCCGGAGTGTTTTGGCTGAGTTGCTCGCTTCGCTTGATAACCCTTACAAAAAAGTGTGATGAAACAACAGGCTAGGAAAATATCTGCGTTGCTTGCTCTAGCCCTATTAGGGGCAGAGGTTGGTCTTGCTCAGACGACACTTAGTTTTGACAATGAAGCCACCGGTAATCTTGAGCCGTTTGACCCGCTTTTCGACTTTCCTCCCATCCCTCAACCCAGACCCTTTGGTTTAATCCCAGTCGTCAACATCCAAGGGGAAACGATTAATCCTTATGGCAACGGTTTGTTCCCCGGTGCTGCCGGTAGTTTGTTCGCTGGCGTAGTTGAAGGAGTAACCTTGTTTGAGGAAGACAATCCTGACCTTCCTTCATCTATCGCGACCCTGCAAGCCAGTGATATCAACCTGGATGAGGCGCTGGGTGGCGGCGATGTCATCGTCATCGGTGGAGACGACACAGAGAACCCACAAGGCGAAGATGGCCTTAGCGAAGCCGAGCGTGAAAAACTAAAACGTCAGAAAGTTTTGATTAACAAGGCCCTGATTAAGCGCGATCCGCCTCTGCCTATGGACATTGCTGTGTTGAGAGCCCTGGATAAAGTGACAACGCGTATCACCGAGATGGAAGTTGTCAAAGGGTCGACGATCAAATTTGGCAGTTTGAGCATTACAAACCGGGCTTGCTTTGAAAATCCTTCGACAGAAACTCCTGAAAGCGCTGCTTTCTTACAAATCGTGGATAATAGGAGCCAGGTGGAAGCATTGAAGGTCTATAGTGGTTGGATGTTCGCATCCAGTCCAGCATTGGCCGCTATGGAACACCCGGTTTACGACGTCTGGGTCGTAGACTGTAAAAATTCCGCGAGCTCTGAAGCCGTTATCTCTTCTACAAATTGAGGTCGTTCCATGAGTGCCGATTGCAGAAGTTCTTGATAAACGTCTCTTTCAATCTCTGTGATGCCAAACTGACTGAGGTGTTCCGTCCAGAACTGGCAATCAAGCAGTGTAAAGCCGGATTTTTTCATGATGGCAACTAATGCGACTAAGGCGACTTTGCTGGCATTGTTGACGCGGGAGAACATGGATTCTCCGAAAAACGCTGCACCAAGTGAAACACCATAAAGCCCACCAACCATTCGTTCTTCGAGCCAGCATTCTACAGAGTGGGCTTGACCTTGCTCATGAAGCTCCGTGTATAGATCAAGAATTGTATCATTGATCCAAGTGTCCGGTCGGTTGTCTGCCTCCTCAGCACAGAATTCCATCGTTTGTCGGAAAGCTGTGTTCACTCGGATAGAGAAGGGAGCCTGTCTGATCAGTTTACGCAATCGCCGGGGGACATGAAAATCGCCGATTTCCATAGCGCCCCGCAAATCCGGGTCAATCCAATGAAGAAAAGGGTCGTCAGCACTCTCCGCCATCGGAAAGAGGCCAATGGAATAGGCCGATAATAACAGTTCAGGAGTTAGCTCAAGTTCTGTCAAAATTCTGCGCTATTTATTGTTTTCTTCCATATGAGTTTCCAACCACTTAATGGAATAGTCTCCATTGATAAAGTCAGGTTGGTGAAGCAAATGTTGGTGCAATGGAATGGAAGTGTTAATTCCACCGATAACATATTCACCCAGCGCTCTTCTCATGCGCATTAAGCACTCATTTCTAGTTTTACCGTGAACAATCAACTTGGAAATCAGTGAATCGTAGTGTGGTGGAACAGAATAGCCGGAATAAAGATGCGAATCGACACGGATGCCCAGCCCGCCTGGTGCATGGTATTCTTGCAATTTACCGGGAGAAGGAACAAAGGTTTCAGGGTGTTCTGCGTTTATGCGGCACTCGATGGAATGGCCAGAGAAACGGATATCTTTTTGTGTGAATGAAAGCTTGTGGCCATGAGCGATACGAATTTGTTCACGTACCAAATCGACCCCAGTGATCATCTCAGTGATTGGATGTTCGACTTGCAAACGCGTGTTCATCTCAATGAAAAAGAACTCTCCGTTCTCATAAAGATATTCAACCGTTCCAACAGAATGATAGCCCAAACGCTCAATGGCTTTGCGGGTCAACTCACCAATTTCTTCACGTTCTTTGACTGAAAGAGCGGGAGACGGCGCTTCCTCAATGACCTTTTGATGACGGCGTTGCATGGAGCAATCGCGTTCGCCGAGGTGGACAACATTTCCATGCTTATCAGCAATAATTTGGATTTCAATATGCCGCGGATTGCCCAAGTATTTTTCCATGTAAACACCGGCGTTACCAAAAGCGGCTTTTGCTTCGTTTGAAGCCATGGAAAGCGCATCTTCCAACTCGCTTTCGTCGTTGGCAATCTTCATACCACGACCACCGCCGCCAGCGGTAGCTTTGATGAGAACTGGATAACCCGTTGATTTAGCTACTTCTTTCGCTTCTTTGAGGGATGTCACTTCTCCGGCCGAGCCAGGAACAACGGGGAGACCGATTTCTTGCGCGATCTTTTTTGCTGTAACCTTGTCGCCCATGTTTCGCAAATGGTCAGGTGAAGGACCGATAAAAGTAAGGCCGTGCGTTTCTACCATCTCGGCAAAGTTGGCATTTTCTGAAAGGAAACCAACACCAGGGTGAACAGCCTGTGCACCAGTGATGTCTGCAGCGGAAATGATAGCTGGCATATGAAGGTAAGAGACACCACCAGCAGGTGGGCCAATGCAGACCGCTTCATCGGCTAGTCTGACATTCATTGCATCGTGGTCGGCGGTGGAGTGGATAGCGACGGTATCGATACCCATTTCTTTACAAGCACGGTGGATGCGTAATGCAATCTCACCGCGGTTTGCTATCAGGATTTTGTCAAACATCTATTTGTCCAGCTCTCTTATTCGATGACGAGCAAGGGCTGGCCAAACTCAACAGGAGAACCATCGTTGTAGATGATTTCTGTAACAGTTCCAGAAACAGGTGACGGTAATGGGTTCATGACTTTCATCGCCTCAATAATAAGCAATGTCTGACCTTCCTTCACACTGTCGCCAACTTTGATAAATGCTGGTTTGCTCGGATCAGGAGATTGGTACGCGGTGCCAACCATAGGGGAAGTTACCGTATGACCACTGCTTGCTGCTGTGTTTGTTGCTTCTGCAACGACAGATGCGGGTAATGCCGGCGCAGCAGCAACAGGTGCACTCGCCATTTGCATTGGCGCCTGCATCATAGGAACCTGTTCCACAGCTTTGGACATTCGAATATGGGCACCGTCTACTTCATATTCGATTTCAGTTAGTTCAGCCTCTTTTAAGACCTTTGCAAGTTTTTGCAGTAGATCTTCGCTGACATCAAACTTTGCCATGGTGATAATAACTCCAGGTATTCAACAGTTGTTGGTTTTGTCGTGTCGCGACCGAGAGGGAGGAGTGTGCTACAAACTAGATGTTTTCTAACCTATCGAATTCAATTGGATTGTAGGCAGGGCAAACTCTTATTCTCGATTGCTTGAATGAGACAGATTTACAGAAACAAAAGGGCGGACGCAAACGAAATGCGACCGCCCTAGAAGACATAGTTCAATTAGCAGCTTAGCCGTTCGATTGTCTTATGCGATCGACATGTTGCTGCATCTGCTCTGGTGAAATCGCACCAGGTACAACTTGATCAGAGAACACGAAAGCTGGTGTGCCGTTAATCTTAAGCGCTTGAGCCAAAGCTCTCGTTTCCGCGATTTCTTGTTGAATGGCTGGATCATTCATGTCCGATTTCAGTTGGTCGGTGTCTATACCGATGGAACTAGCAATCTTCATGATAATGCCTTCGTTAAGCGCGCCCTTAGTCTTGATCAGGGCCATGTGAAGATCGTTGTATTTGCCTTGCTTTCTAGCAGCGAGGGCCGCGCGGGCGGCGACGACAGAGTCTGGACCAAGAATTGGGAACTCTTTCATAACCAATTTCACGTTGCCGTCTTTCGCCAACATATCCATCAAGCCAGGAGTGACACGTTTGCAATAGCCACAACGGTAATCAAAGAACTCAACCATCACAACGTCGCCGTTCGGATTTCCAAATATTGGATCGCTGGCGCGGTTAAACAGGGCGTCTGCGTTTGGAGCAATGTTTTGCTGTGCCGCTACTTTTTCAGCCTGCTCTTGTTGTGCTTGCCAAGAGACGAGTGCTTGGTAAACCACCTCAGGATTTTTGAGCAGGTAACGGTGAACAATCGATTCAATATCTTGTTCTTGCCGTTGATCAAAAGACTGTTGTTGCGTTGTAACGATTGTTTGTGCCTTTGCTGTCGTCATTAACACACCAGCAACGAGTGCAGCAATTGCAACAGAGGAGCCAACCTTCAAGAGGTCGGACCAGAATGATTTTATAGCCATGTAAAAACTCCGAATGGAAATCAGTTTGTTTGAATTTAGCGTTTTATATCATAACAATCCAACAAAGACTCGATGAATTAGCTCACATTTAGCTGAAGAGGCTACAATTTTGGTAGGGTTATCGCTTCTTCGAAGCCAATCTTTTGGCAGTTTGCTCCAAATCGACGGCTCGGTTCCAGGCTATGGAACCTCTGGGGAGAATTTCTTGAGCCTTTTTAGCCCAGCGAACTGCTTGATCGAACTTCCCGAAGGCCATAGAGGCTTCTGCTTGGGTGACGTTGAACATGCCGATGTTGCCCTCTTTGCCATAAACTCTGCCAGCCAAGCTCCAATAACTCCCGTTAGCAGGCTCTGACGCCAACGCCACTTCGATATTGCCACGTGCGTAGGGGAGCAGTTGCGGCTGGCCTAACTCCAACTGGACGTGTGCCAAGGTTGCTCTTATCAACGGTGAGCCAGGATAGGCTTGAACAGCTTTAGCGTAGGAATCGTGTGCTTCTGCGAGGCGGCCGTGTTCCATCAGTGCTTGGGCACGGAGTTCGTGGAAGAAGGGATTGTTTGGTTCTCCAGCAATTAGTTCGTCCATCAGCGGGAGGGCTCTTGCTAGGTCTGAACGCTTGTAATGGGCAATGGCGCGTGCATACCGGGCGGCAACGGAATTGTCAGACAGCGGATAGTCTCTGGATACGCGTTCATATGGCTTAATAAAGCCGTCCAGCTTTGCCTTTATTCTGTGGAAACGTTCACGTTGGAATGATGGCAGAAGACCGGTTTTGTTGGATCTTTCCGCAGCATGCCTTAAGAACGAAATTCGTTCACGTGTAAGCGGGTGAGTTCTGGCGTAGAGATCTTTGCTTGCCGCGCTGAGGAGCTCTTGATTCTCCAGTTTCTTCATGAAGTTCATGGCGTGGGAGGGCGATAAGCCAACAGTTTCCATATATCGAACACCCGCTTGGTCTGCAGAAGATTCTTGGGAGCGGCTATAGGAGAAAAAATTGCCTTGCGCGATGGATGTCCCAAGCCCAATGGCTGCACCAGCGATTTGAGAATCCCCCGTCGCAATGGCTGCTCCAGCACCCAAAATGGTTGCTATGGTCGACTGTATCTGCGCCATTCTGATTTGTTCTTGCGTCCTCAGGAGGTGACCACCTGCAATATGGCCGATTTCATGAGCGATAACGGCCGCCAGTTGCTCGACTGAATCAGACTTCTGAATGAGCCCTGTGTGAAAGAAGATATTCGAACCACCGGCGACGAATGCGTTAATGCGCTCATCCTTGACCAAATAAACGTCGACAGAGTTTCTTCCAAGGCCAGCGGCCTCCAGAAATGGTGCCATTAGATCCTTGAGTGTTCTTTCTATTTCTGCATCACGAATAAAGGAAAGACGCTGGGCATTTGCAGTTGAGGCAACCTGAACTGAAATAAGACAGGCGACCAAGAATGTGAGAAAAAGAGAGGGCTTAAATATCTTCACGATGTCTGCTTTGAATAGAGTTTTCTACAACGAACCCTAGAGTTGTCTGCTCAGGCTGTCTATGCTTTAGCGAATTTAATCGCTTGGACCGATTTTCATAGGAAAAAAATGTGGCAGATTTAGATATCGATCCCTTTATCGTGATGGAAGTTATGCGCGACGCAGCTGTTTTAGAACAACAAGGCGCCGACGTTATACACATGGAGGTCGGTCAACCAGGAACGGGTGCTTCGGGCGCGGCGATCGCAGCGGTGACCGAAGCGATGTCTAGTGGTTTGCCATTGGGTTACACTGTAGCGCTCGGGCAAGAAAATCTGCGACAACGAATTGCGGCACACTATGCGAACTCTTATGGTCTTGAGGTTTCAATTGCTGACATTGCTATCACAGCCGGAGCATCTGGCGCTTTTGTCTTAGCTTTTCTCGCTGCCTTCAAACAAGGAGACCGTGTCGCTTTGGCCAGTCCTGGTTATCCGGCCTACCGCAACATCCTGGTGGCGCTGGGAATGGAAGTTGTAACGATACCTTGCAATGACGAGACAGGATTTCAGCCAACACCAGAGATTTTGGATCAAGTGGACAATCTAGCTGGCCTGATCGTCGCCAGTCCTGCGAACCCAACCGGCACAATGTTGTCTAGCAACGAGCTGAAAAGACTTTCGGAATATTGCGACAACCGGTCGATACGACTGATATCGGACGAGATTTACCACGGTCTGACGTACGGCCAAGAAACGGCAACTGTCTGGGAATTTGGTCAGAAAAGCGTCGTGATCAATTCATTTTCCAAATACTTCAGCATGACGGGTTGGAGGGTAGGGTGGATGCTTATGCCGTCGGATCTGTCTCAGAATATAGAACGCCTCGCACAGAACTTGTTCATTTGTCCACCGGCGATCTCTCAGATTGCCGCCGCAGCGAGTTTTGATGATTTGGCTGAGCTAGACCAGCATATTGATGTCTATCGTGAAAGTCGTGCACTGTTGCTTAACAGACTGCCACAGATGGGAATCACGCGGCTAGCGCCGGCAGATGGCGCCTTCTATGTCTATGCATTCGTGGGGCATTTGACCGACAACTCATTGGAATGGTGCAAAAAATTACTCAACGAGGCTCATGTCGCGACTACCCCCGGCGTGGATTTCGACCAAGGCCGGGGGCATCAATGGGTGCGTTTCTCTTTTGCTGGAACCACCGAAGCCGTTACCAACGCTTTAAACCGTTTAGAGAAATGGTTACAGAAGAGCTGAGATAACTCAGCCTCGCTGCCACCAACCTCGACGTTTAGGTTTGTCTTTCGGCTTCTCTTCGGCTTTTTCAGCTGGAGCTGGAGCTGGAGCTGGAGCTGGAGC
>Ga0055584_100003286_pt1 | contig 15973 bp, 14 predicted proteins | sample OSDHelmetaG_FD_58716 | JGI IMG/M metagenome (GOLD analysis project Ga0055584, IMG submission 58716) | Pelagic marine sediment microbial communities from the LTER site Helgoland, North Sea, for post-phytoplankton bloom and carbon turnover... | ecosystem: Environmental > Aquatic > Marine >... | reverse complement strand
ACACATTATAATAAAATATGTGTTAAATTGAATAAAAACGAAAACATTCAGAACTACAAAATGAATGTTATCCAAGAAGGAAATGGTAAACTTGTTTATACCTATAAAATGAAAAAGGGAATATCAAAAGTCCAAGGTGCTATTAAAATATTAGAAGAGATGGAATATCCACAAGAAATCATAGAAGATGTTAAAAATTTCAACACAAAAAAGTTAGTTAAGGATGTTTTACTTGAAAAGTCTGTTGTTTAGAAAATCCAAATATATGATTAAATACGCCATTTATTTCAGGTTTTGCTCTCAATGAATCATCTAACGTCGTTGTTTGTGGTGCGTTTTTATAATTTATAGGAGTACCAACTAATCTTGTTTGAAAATTTTCCTTATATGAAGTTGTGTCGTCGTTTTTTTTCTCATCATCTGTCGTTTCTACAACACGTCCATCTGAATCTGAGTCATTTTCTACAACAGGTCCAGACGAATCTGAGTCATTTTCTACAACACGTCCATCTGAATCTGAGTCATTTTCTACAACACGTCCATCTGAATCTGAGTCATTTTCTGCAACACGTCCAGACGAATCTGAGTCAGTTTCTACAACAGGTCCAGACGAATCTGAGTCAGTTTCTACAACGGGTCCAGATTCGTCTGTAACTGTACCTTCCGATGGTTTCTCAATATCACCTACAGATGATGTATTCATTCCTTCCAATAGAGTTTGTTTGAAAATATTACTAAACAGTAACGAAATAAATATTATAAATAATAAAAATATAATAGATATCATTTTTCGTAGTTGATACATAATATAAAATTATATTATATATTTATTTAAAATTTTTAAACAACTTAAAAAGACACACTAATAATAGTGTATACTTGAATAGTAGTAATGTCTAGTGAAAGTAATGTACAACAGCGTCTAACGGGAATGGTTAAGTGGTTTAACAACAAATCGGGGTTCGGATTTATTACTGTATGTGGAGATGGTGAGTTTAATGGTAAAGATATTTTTGCTCATTATTCTTCCATTCGTGTTACAAACTCTCAGTACAAGTATCTTGTACAAGGTGAGTATATTGATTTTGTATTAAGCAAATCCGAGAATGAGAAGCATGAGTATCACGCAATGGATATTACCGGTGTAATGAATGGACCTATTCTATGTGAGACACGTAGAATTGTTTCTGCTATGCAAAATGACGATAAGAAGGGTTCTCGTCGTAAATCAACTAAAGATGTTATTGAGGTAGACGATTCGGAATCCGCTGCCCAAATTGGTGAGGAAGCATAAATAGAATATACCCGAATTTTATATAGAATTTTTCTATATAAAATTTATTATGTATTAATTACCCCCTTAACGATGGTAGTAAATTGTTGCATAAAATTTTCGATAAACACGTTGGTTGTAGGATCGAATACAACTTGATTCGCTGGTATACCCGATTGCTCCCGATAATCATTAAAAGCTTGTTCAATTGCGCGCTGTACATCAGTAGAAGCAGCATACATTGCTTGGACAATAATAATTTTTGTACTCTCTTTAATACTAGGATTAACTTTAATTGTATCGTATAACGCGTTATTTATCGATTTTAAAATTACATCTCCGTTATTTGTAGTATGAATATACGCCGCATTCAATACCCTTTCTAATAGTTCTTGTTCACTCTCATCTATTTTTTTTGATAATCTAGATATTAATTCATTATTATATTCTGTGTACATTTCATCGCCCATTCGAGACGAACTCCCTGACGAGCTCCCTGACGAACTACCGGACGAACTCCCCGACGAACTCCCTGACGAACTACCCGACGAACTCTCCGACGAACTACCCGACGAACTACCTGAAGCAGATGCTAACGCAGTCTTTCCCAATGATGATAAACTGGAAAACATACCCTTTGCTCCTTGTCCTATACCCTTTGCTCCTTGTCTCATACGCTCAAGTCTAGTCTTCGGTTCACCTTCTTCACCTACATTTCCTTCTTCACGTACATTTCCTTCTTCACCTTCTTCACGTACATTTCCTTCTTCACCTTCTTCACGTACATTTTCTTCACCTTTATCGGTGGGTTCTACTACTTCAGCAACCCCAACAACTGGAACATCATCGGCAACTGCAACGGCCTTCTCCGCCATTTTTCGCTCACCCTCCTCACGTTGCATTCTCAACTGGTCACCAAATGGGACAACGCGCTGAAAACCAGCACCTCCATAAATTTTTCTACGATATGTTTTCGATCTTCTATTATTTTTAGTACCCTTTATTTTTCGCATTGTTTTATTTTTTTTTTTACCACCCGTTTGTGCTTGCTTAGGTTGTTTTTTAAACCAAATATTATACGGAGGGTCCATTAATTTGGTTAATAAATTTTTAATAAACGGCGTTATTTTTTTATCATCAGATGAATTATAAACATGGTTAAATACCATTGTGACCAATCCTTTCACTTCATTGTAAGATTCTTTATGGTCTAAAAGACTATACAACAATAACGGCCCTTTAATGCTATTCCTTACGCTCGAATTAATTGACTGAAAAATCGTTCCTGATATTTTACTTAGATTTTCAGGTTTTGATAAAACTTCCTTTATTTTATTTCCTAAAGTCTTTTTTAATTGACCAGAAACAAAGGATGCATCATTTGCGTTTTCGTCAACTATATTTGTACATATTTTATCTACTACTTTCTTCTTAATTTGTTCTGTTAAATTATTTTTGTCACGTTCTGTTAATTTGGGTACTTCAGACATTATTAGTTATATTATAGAAAGAAAAGTTTATAAGTATTATAATATAAAATTGAATAAATATAAATATAAATATTTATTCATTAAAAAAATGTCTTTAAAATTTTCTGCGGAGAAAAAGAGTAAAACCCAAAAAAAAAAATCATTGATTTCATCAAAAGAGAAGGGTAGATTATGGGATATATATGATATTGATAATCGAGATAGCGTAGAATGTGTATATGATAAAAAAATAATAGATACGGATATTGAATCGAAAGATGAAAATTTATGTTATAGCTGTAATTCTGAATTAATAATAATGGACACTGGCTATCCGACGTGTACAAACACAAATTGTGGTATTATGTACAAAGATACATTAGATTATTCGCCTGAATGGAGATTTTATGGTGCGGACGATAAAAATACCGCGGACCCAACAAGATGCGGTAATCCGATTAATCCGTTATTAGTAGAATCGTCATATGGTTGTAAAATCTTATGTCCGCAAAACTCGTCGTATGAAATGAAACGTATTCGTAAATGGACAGAATGGCAATCTATGCCTCATCGCGAAAAATCATTATACGAAGAATTCCAATTTATAACAATAATGGCGAAAAATTCGGGAATTCCCCGAATATTCATCGATGATGCGATGGCTATTTACAAAGACATTTCAGAACAAAAAATGTTTCGCGGAATGAATCGTGATGGTATAAAATCTGCATCGATTTATATATCTTGTCGATTAAATGATTGCCCACGAACCTCTCACGAAATAGCGGAAATATTTAAATTGGACAAGACAAGTGCTACGAATGGTTGTTCTATGGCTGTTAGTATATTATCAAATTTAGAAAGAAATGGGAGTGCTATTAATGCGAGTGCGAATGATTTATGTGCTACTACGCCAAGTTCATTTATAGAACGATACTGTAGTAAATTGAATATTAATACAGAATTAACTATGTTAGCTAAATTTATTGCTAAAAAAATCGAAGAAATGGGTTATATATGCGATAATACGCCCCATTCAATAGCATCGGGAATCATATACTTTATAGCGCAAGAATGCAATTTGGCGATCACAAAAACAAATGTTAAACAGATATGTGGTGTTAGTGAAGTGACTATTAATAAATGTTATAAAAAGATGGAATTAATTAAAGACAAACTGATACCGAGAGCAATACAAAACAAATATTCCGATGTTTAAATTATTCTAAAATAATATATTGTATATTTGCGTAATTGTTATTATTTATATATAATTAATAACAATATATGGAAACGGATTTAGCTGAAGACAACAAAGATAGTATTTTTTACTTAAATCAAAAAATAGAAACACAGGATATTCCGCCAAAAATCATATTTATAGTGCCTTATCGAGATCGTGATCAACAATTACAGTTTTTTAATAAACATATGAAATATATTTTAGAAGATTTTCAAGAAACGGAAACAAAAATGATGATAATTCATCAAAATGATACTCGGTCATTTAATTGCGGTGCGATGAAAAACATTGGGTTTATAATTGTGAAAGATATGTACCCAAACGACTATAAAAATATAACACTTGTATTTAATGATGTAGATACAATGCCTTTTACAAAAAATTTTATTCAATATCAAACGGAAAAAAATATGGTAAAACATTTTTACGGATTCAAACATACACTCGGTGGAATTGTTTCAATGAATGCCGAAAATTTTGAAAAAATAAATGGATTTCCTAACTTTTGGGCGTGGGGATATGAAGATAATATGTTATATGATAGAGTTGTGAAAAATAAATTAATCATAAATAGAAAACAATTTTACGATTTTGCTGATAAAAATATACTTCATTTTTATGATGGATTCTTAAAACAAGTAAATAAAAAAGAATTCGAACGATTTGTAAACTTTACATCCGAGGGTATTCGATCAATTCATAATTTATATTATACCTATAATAGTAATACAAATATATATGATGTTCACACATTTGATACTGAATTTAAAGAAGATATAAAATCCATAAAAACACATGATTTACATAACGGTACATCACCATTTACTCATATTAAAAGTAATCGCGGAGCGACGATGTCCATGACGCGGTTATAATTCCATTATTTTATACGTTAGCCCCATTTTACAATTGGTTTCCCAAATACCGGAAATTTTTATAACATATTTATTTTTTTTCTTGATACCGTAATTATCGTGATAAACCCGTATTTGATTAGTAAGTAATTGTTTATTTAAAATATATTCCGGTGGTTTGCCGCATTTAGTATATTCAATATAATGATTTAATATAATTTTTTCTAATTGTTTTAAATCGCTGATAATTTGATTATTTAACGAAGTGCGTGCTAAATTGCGTATATATATTTCATTCTTATTTTTATTATAATTATTATTAGTGTGATTATTATTAGTAGTAGTATCAACGCTTAATGGTAAATATAAATATAAGCCATTCATTGTAATATTGTTTTTAGAAAACAATATCTTTGTAAATTCTCCTTCCATTATTGTATTTTTTTTGGGGTAAAGATATCTAATATCATCACGTAGATCTATTATATTATTCGCGTTTTTTATAGTAGATATGTTCAAATATATATTCATTTTATATACATATTGCTATGATTATAAGTCCTTTTATAAATATGTATTAACAATACCGCGTATCTTATTCTTTTCTTCAGGTAATATTTCAATAGAAACGCCTGTATCAGAAGATTTTTGGTTAAATTTTAATGTATTCAATTGGATTATTAATCTATTATCTAATTCTTCTATTTGTTTTTTTATTTCGGGATCAATTTCTCCTGGTAATTCTATATTTTTATGTGCTTCGTCCATTTTTTTTAATAATTCAATTGTTTTGCTTTCAGATTGTTTGGTTTTCGAAGTTAAATAAGAATGAACTGTATCGTAAAGTTCCTGTGCAAAATCTATAATCTGCTGTTTTATTGATTTGGCTGCATCGATCGGACTTGGTGATATATTATCAGATTCTCCTGTTGTAACCCCTTCAATTGTTTTATTCAAATTTCGATACACATAATAAATTATAATAAATATTATTAAAATAATACCAATTGAATAAATATATTTCGGATATCTAATTGAATTCATTTTATTATAATATATATATATAAATGTTTGGTTCTTCTAATTTACTAAATAATAATAACTCGGCGTATATTTCCTGGAAAGGAAAACCATTTGGACAAATTACAAGTTCTATACAAAAAAATGATAATGTCGTAGATAATAAACATCAGTCCTTATTTTTTAAACCCCAACCTTTAAAACTACATCGTCGAGAAACAGGTACCGCTGAACAAAAATCAAATTCCAGTAAACATTCAACATCAATCGATGTTTTGAATCAACCTGGAAGTTCTTTAGTCGTTTTTGACGAAACCGATTGTGATTGTGTAGGAAATAAACAAACACTTGATATGAATTTAAATACCAATAAGGGAGAAGATGGTAAATGTTGCAATGATAATGCATTTGATCCCGCTAAAATAGCCAGAAATAGAGCACGTGGTGCTAGTATTATTAGTAAAAAACCCCCATCTTCGGCAACATCTGCACCTTATTCTACTGATACAAACCAATATCTTACTACAAGAGGAAAAACATACAAACAGAATCAATTTCATTATATTCAATCTGGTAATGTATCCGTTAAACCTGGTGCTCCTGGCAGTGAAAGTAATAAATATGCGGTAAATAACAGTGGAAATGTATATTGTCCAAATGATTCTAGTTATTACCCCGAAACGCAATTTAAACCAAGTAACTATAAATTCGCTCAACAGGGAGGTGTATCATCTGCTGCTAGAACATCTCGTTTGAATTATAATACAATTACAACGAATGGCGATTTATATACAAAGGCTTATGGATCACACGTTGGAAATGCCCTATCTTATGGTGCATCCAGTGATGCATACACGATAAAAGATAAAATCGGATTCCCGGCTCCGTGTGATACAAAATGTAAAACAAAATAGTTATTTAACTAAAATTTACCAAATAATTTTAGTTAAAATATAGATCCAGGCAAAGAATTCATATATTACTTTCAATAAATATGTTATTTGCTATATTGATGTTATTATGTAAAATACCGTACTTTGTGCACCAATCTGTGGATTTTTTGATATTATTTTTCAACAAAGAATTATACTTATCTGTCTTGTTCTGACTATCCATTAAATTTAACGTATAATGGATATTTTCGATTTGTTGTTGGCCAAAAATAGCATTATATTCCTCCATCTTTGTTGTAAATAACAACGATAATGGAATATTTAATATCCTACATAGTGGTTTTTTTGTAGTTAATATTGTTTCAAATATTGGATATAAATAACGATATAATTCATTGCACGTTGGCCCAATAAAATTTTTGCATACAATGTATTTTTCGGAATTAGCATATCTACTGGTCTGAGGCTTAGTTATATATACTTTCTCATACATTGACGATAATAAACCCAAGACGTCTAGTGTGTGTTGTAAAAAACTATCAAATACTTTTAGTATAAAATGACCATGTTGTTTTTGCATAATCAATGCATATATTATTTGACCAAATAGTAAATTAATTATCTGATGTTCTTGATTATTAAAATCAATTGAAAAATCGAACCCACCATCGCCTGTTATAATATGCATAGAATTACCATATTTATTTTTACAATACTCAAAATTAGGTAATGATAAAATATTACCCGTTCCATCAATTCCGTGCTCTATACAAACATTTTCGTTTTCTTGTAAAAAAATCCTACTTTTTTTCCACCCTGGAATATTTGGATCATTTTTATCATCGGTAATAGACATACCGATATATTTATCTAATTTATTATTTCTAATATTTACCAATGCTTCTATGAAGCCGCCGGGACCTTCGGCCAAATGAAAACTGTCTAATGTATTAATGACGGGTATATCTAACAATTTAAAAAAATATACCAATTCAATCATTTTAAAATACGATCGGGATAATGGCTTTTTTTTAGCAATGCTTTTTTTCTTCCCAGGAACGCACGTATGTATATATTCGTAAGGGTTTGTATAACGTTTAACGTCGTCCCATTCATTTCCTACCAAATCTATGCGCTTTTTAATATCATTTAAATAATGAGATAACGATTCAGATACGGCAGTATTTGGAATTTCGTCTGTAAATGTACATTCTAAATATTTATATAAAAAGGGTGAATTTCGTGGTAATTGAAAATGTATCATAATAGTTATACTAATTATAAAGTATAAATATTCCTATTTAAATCTATTTAACGTGAATACTATTTCTTTTTTTTCTTTATGATTACACGTGTTGGCGATTTTAATGTTAATTCGGTTTCATCTGAATTTTCGTCATCCAACTGTTTTTCACCAATGGTTAATTTTATTTTTTTACCTGGTATTTTGCGAATTACAATTGATTGAGTGGTTTCTTTCGCATTGTCCTCCTTTTCAGATAATGTGGATAATTTACCAATTACATCATCGACATCGTCATCTTCTGTAATATCATCACGATGATTATTCACCAACAATTTATATACCTTTTCCGCGTTCACATTATGTGTTTTTCGAAATACGAAATATCGGTTCATAAAGGAAATCTGTTTTTCATCTGTAGTCATTTTTTCAGAATCGCCAAATTCACGTTTATCTTTAAAATTTCGTTGAATTTCACCTTTCATCATTGCGAATAATTCATCAAATATTCCACTACCATTTGGTAGATTTATAGCATTCGCTTCTTCTTTTGTTAATAATGTAAATCCGTAATTTTCAATGGCCCGCTGTAAATATTTGAAGTTCACTAAATATTCTCTAAATACCTTTACCGGATTAATGCTCTCCTGGTATATATCGATTCCATATCCAAGAGAATATTCATCCTCGGGGAATCCTGTATGACTATATTGTTTTGTTAATTCATACATCTTGTCGTTTTCACTATAAATAGTAATAGATTCACCCTTACTCTTATCTTTCAATATATTAAAGACGGTTTCTCCGTCATAACAAGTTCCGATAAAGTAACCATTGACTTTTGTACATTCTGAAACATTTCTTAAGAAGGAATGTAATATCTTCAAATTTCCATTTTGTGTTTCGGAACCACCAAAGAAGTAATGAATCGCAAATTGACATGAACTCACATTAAACCCGTCTTTTCCAATACCAAACCGTTTATATACACCATCTCCTAACTCTTCTTTGTCTTTTCCACCATTACCAAATACCGCATTGGAAATTTGTTTATCACGTTCACTAATCAATGCGGACCCGTTTCGTATATTAGCTCCGCTATTTCCGTGAGCAAATAATACACCAGGTATTGGGTTATACTTTAAACGCAAATCGAGATACCTAGCACACGCTCCATCTTTATGATTTTCAATATTATCCTTGGAATAATCAATTCCAAATACAAAATCTAGTTTTGCTTCAATCCATTTGTATAAATCACCTCCTACACCAACTGCATAATCAATTAATGTATCTCCTCTATTACCAGTTCCCACTATCAATTTCTTTTTAACATAATTATGAAAATTTCTCAAAGATTTAGCAACTGTCGTTTTTTTACCCGAACGATTATAATATACATCATCGTCTCCCAATACACCCGGAATGTTCATACCAGTCATTATCATTTCCTCGGTAATCGGATTATGAATACTATGCCAATTACTATCTGCTACGTGAAATCCATTACCAAAATTTCTTCCAGTTATGCGTAAATCATTTGTTTTATCATAACGCACGCGTAATGGTACCCATCTCCAAAATCCCTCTTTCGATTTATCATAACTAAATTCTACAATCATATTTTCTTCGAAATATTCATTTTCCTCCGTCATCATTACTTTACCATTTCCTGTTGTTTTTAACTCAACATTACAGTACTGTGCGTCATCGTCTGACGGATTTGTTGGTTTAAATGGTTCGGGTCTCCAATTATGAAAATCATTTTTTGTTGTTGTGTCCGGTAAATCGTCATTAATTATATTCAACATTGGATTGATATATCCGTGATCTTTTCGGCTAAATCCACATTTTAATATTAATGTCTTATACTGTGTAATCGTATTATGTGATTGTAAATCGGTACCGTCCTGGAATACATTATGTATTTCATCTTGATTATTCTCATCTTTTTTCACCGTCACTAGGAAATCAATTGTATTAAAATGAGCAGGTTTCCATTTAAATGAATGTTCCCACGTAATTCGTTGCAATGGGCCCGCTTTCCCCGATGAAGTACCACCTACACCCATTGATGCGGGCGTAAATATCAAACCATCTGTATTATATTCATACGAACCGTCTTTAATGCGGGACAAAATACCATCACAACTTTTGAATATATCACCATTATACGAACTTGAAAATTTCTTACATTTGATATTTAACCAGCAAGAATGATCTATCGTTTCCCCTGGTTTTCCGTGACCTTTTGAAGGATCACTGTTACCCGAGTCTTTGTTTAGAATGGATCTAGGCTTTAATTGTTTCACATAATTATTTAGTAATGGTAATCTAAATTTTTCCGGTACATCTCTTTCATCCATTGCTACAAAATTCAATTCACGAACACTTTTCTTATTGATAAAATAAATATCAAAAGCCGCATACAAATTCACAAATTTATTGTGTTTATCGTATTTAATATGCTCGCCGTCCAGTACACTGTTAACCAATTCTTTGTCGGTTGTTATTAACCCGGTAAATATAATATTCATATTCGTATCTATCATATAAATATGCCCGTCTGATGCTATATATAATAATTTGCGATCACCATCCGCTTTATCGGTAACTGTATAATTTTCACGTATATTTGGACCCATTGATATACGCTCTTGATGTGATTCTGGTAACTGTGTAATATTACGCACTTGTAACGTATAAGATGAAGGACCAATGAAATGTCTCGTTATTTCGCGTTGAGCTTTTTCTGCTATATAATCGTCTTTGTTATTATATCTTTCCATATAATTTTTCGTATATTCTTCACCAAATACAGTTTCAAAATAAGACGTCATCGCTACCTCCTTCTCATTGTTTGAAATTGGATAATTAGTTCCTTGTATTCCGCTCAAAACAATTCGTATACATTTTCTCAACGCTTCCATTATAGATTGCGTTGTGTTATAAGATGTACCTAAACCAATTCTACTATTATCTAATTCCAATTCAATTTCGTATATTTCTTCATTATTAAATACATTCGCATCTTGAATTGTATATTGAGGAATTAGAATACGTCGTTGTGTCTTTTTTTTCCGCTTCACAATAGTAGAACTTTTTACGATACTTACATCAATAAATACAGGTAACTCATCATGATGTAAACGAACACGATTTATGTAACGAAATTCCTTTTTCGTATCTAACCATGATGATAAAATTCCTTTCGCACGTTCAGAATGTGCATAATAATCTTGTTCATATTGATATGCTACACGAAAATTAAAATCTTCAAAATCGACAGGATCTAATCTTTTGCTGGTTTCACGTGTTTCACCAATGAACGGATATTGTTTCTGTGTAAACTTGATTTTATCAGACGAGGCGGATATGGTTGATGGTAAATCAATTAATTTTTGTAAATTATTCGTTCTGCAATATTCTTGTATTAAATCTATACCCATTATTTCTGCACGGATATTAGATATAAGATGTTGCCCCTTTTGTTTATTGAAATGTTCACACTTAATACGTAACATATTAAATCCGTCCGCATTATCTGTAGTAAACCCGGCCGAATAAAAGTGTTGAACAACATTATCATAATCCATTTTGGACAATTCTTTTCCCGATTTAGGATTTGTACCAAAACGTACCTCTAATTCACCGGTTTTTTGTTGAAATCTATGTTGTGTAATATCTGCTAAATAAAATTCAACCAAAGCTTCAAAGCCCTTTTTGGGATTTATTTTAGTAGAACTTTTCGATGTCGGTTCATAATTTGGTGGAGAAAAGGTGGGTGATTCTGGGCGTTCGGGTGAATCCATAAATGATGACGTGGGGGGTGGCGGCGGAGGGATCTCCTCAATACTGCTATCGATGGATTCAATTGTAGACTCTATTTTTTCCATAATATATAAATAAGGATATCTTATTCATATATTATTTTCCATTAATATAATCAATTTTGTATATGCATAGAAACTAGTTTTTTAATTATCACATCGTAATAATCATTCTTTTTCGGTTTATCTGTATCGCAATGTAAATCCAATAATTGCATCATTTGTAACAATTCTGGAGTTTTATACGATGAAACACCCTTTAAAATCTTTTCTATAAATGGATCTAATCGTAATTTTTTTTCTACCATTTCGTCTATTCTAGTTTTTTCAATTTTAGCAAAATCGACTGCTATTTGAAAATCATCGTTTCGTTCAAATAAATAAGTATCGTATACCGAATCCACATTAAATTCCATATAAACATTGTTTTGGACTATTATTGCGTTTATTTTATAATACATACATAATACCCAAAATGTAAACCAAGTCGTTTTTGTGTCCGTCATTAATTCCGATTCGATAATCTGCATTTTCACATTTGTTAATTTTATACCATTCATTTGTGCAGTGGTCTTGATATGTTTTTTATTTGTTTGAATATATAGCATAATATTTTGTTTCTCTTGTAATTCAACATTTTTATATCTATTACCAATCATCCTAAACTCCGAATATCCAATTGATAAAACATATATACTGCAAAATAATTTATCGGTTGCTTTTGGTATAAATAACTTTGGTTGAGATGTTTCCTTAAACACTTCATTTTTTTCTTCCTTTTCATCTTCAATAATTGCTTCTTTCGCTATTTCAATTGGTTTTATCGATTGAACATAATCTTGTAATAACATGAATTTTTCACATATTGAAGGTTCTACATCAAATTTATTACTATTATAAAAAATTTGATTTAATAAGGAATTCGCCATCGATTGATAATAATAATACGGATTTACCTTTAAATCGATTTATATTATTAATTTGTTATAGATGCTACAGCTACAGTGGTATCGTTTTTTTCAGATTCACCTTCAAAATAAGCTTTCACGTAATGTTCTTTTTTTGATTCCGCCAATAGTAACATTTTTTCTTGTTCTTGAATATACCCCAAATACTCGAATAATTTTTTTATGGTTGTTTCGGGCAAAAATGATAGATTAACATAAACTCCGCTTTTGTTCTCATTCAATTTCACATCTGGACAAGAATTCAAAATTTTTAGCATCTCTAATTGATGACCTTTTGCAAGTTTTTCAATAGTAGTTTTTAATTGTTCTAATTTTATTGTATTATCCATTTTATGTTATTCAATAAAGCTATTTATATTGTTATTAAATTTATTTATTTTTTAAATTATTATCAATATAAAACAATATTAATTTAATTCAATAATATATATAATGGGATTTACATCAACTATAAATTTTTTGTCTATTGTGTTTTGTGTCTTGTGCACTTCATTTACTAGTGCATCTAATGGTCCATTGGTAACGTTGGATAATGGAGTTCATTATCAAGGTAAAACAGAACACGATTGTGATTCATTTAGAGGAATACGCTATGGACAATCGCCGATTGATTCATTGCGTTTTGCTCCACCACAGATGTATATACCACCACCAGATGATGTAATTGACGCCACTAAATTAGGTCATGTATGTCCACAGAGTAGTTGTACTAATACTGGTTGTAACGAAGATTGTTTATTATTGAATATCTTTACGGGAATTAATGCTACAGCTCAAGCATTATCAACTGGAACCCTTCTTCCTGTAGCAATCTTTGTACATGGTGGTTCTTATACATCAGGTAGTGGAAATCTATATCCAGGTGGTCCGCTAGTTAATTTTATGGAAGGTAAAGGAATCATAGTAACTATTAATTATAGGTTAGGTGCGTTAGGTTTTCTAGGTTCTTCCCAAATGCGTGCCATTGATACGAATGAAGGTTCTACTGGTAATATGGGTATTCAAGATCAGCGATTAGCTTTTTCATGGGTGAAAGAAAATATAAAATCATTTGGAGGAGATCCCGATAAAGTAATGATTTTTGGAGAATCAGCCGGAGCAGGAAGCATGACAATGCATATGACTATGCCGAAAAGTTTTGGGTTATACTCACGTGTAGTATTAGAATCAGGTGCGTTTTCTCAATGGAATATGCAGCCTATCGAACACGCTCAAAGTTATTATGATGCTTTTATATCTTTTGTGAAGTGTGAAGCCGAAGACATGAAATGTTTACAGTCATTGAGTCTAGATGAAATTCATACAGCTTATAAATTGGTAGCCGACGAAGTTTCTCCATCAGATCCCTTTATATTAGGTCCAACCGTGGATGGTGTTGAAGCAACAGTACATCCTTGGGTTGCTGTATCCAATGGAATTGTGAATAATGTACCGGTAATGTTCGGAACAAATAGAGACGAAGGTTCAATGTTTTGTGATTTACCAGAGAATGCGTCATTGGACGAGTTACACGACTTATGGACATTATACGGTGTCGATTCAGATGGTCAGAACATTCTATCAAACATATATCTGGATGGTAAAACATATCCATCTCTTAATGGAGCAACAAATAACTGGTGGGCAGGTATACGTTCACTTGGAGACAATGCTATGTCTTGTCCGTCTAACTACGTAGCATCACAATTGAATACTCGTCAACCAGTATACCAATATTTTTTCCAACACGTCTCTAATTACGCAAACGGTCATGAAGGATTGGTTATACATGGGTCTGAGTTACCCTTCGTATTGCATATGAAGAACATATTTTTGAATATCAAAGACAGGAAAATGGTAGACATTATGTCTAGTTACTGGGTAAATTTTCTTTTGTCTAAAGGCGGCGATCCCAATGAACATAGTGTGGGTAGTAAGCATTTACCCAATTGGCCACAATATACGGAAACCGATTCATTGGTATTAAGCATCATTGATTATGATAATATTAAACCGATACAATATCTAAAAAGGGACGAATGTGATTTTTGGATACCATTTGTAAACCAAAGTATTCTTTCGTTTTTTTAGATATAAATTTATGCATCATCATCATCAACATCGTCTTCATCATCATTAATTACCTGTAAACGTCTAAATGCTTGCATAATATCATAAATACAATATTTTACTGAACTTAATAGTATATTCGGATCTCGCAATTGTTCTGCAGCAGTAAATAAACTATTAAATTTATAATTTAAATGTGTATCCATTCTTTGATTGATCATAAAACACCCTTCTTGTGTTGATATTAGTCTGTACTTTTGTTTTTTACTCAGTTCTTTTCTACACATTGGGCATTTGTTTTTCATCTCCAAATGAGTTGTTAAACATGTAAAACAAAAACTATGTCCACATGGTGTCGTTATCACATTCGGATGGGGTTTAATTTCTTCTTCGACTTTATCATATTTTAAAAACTGGAGCTTTTCATAACAAATTGGGCAATTTCCTGTATCAATTGTATCCAATTCATCCATTGATATTTTATTTTCATCGTTTATTGCTCTTAATTGGTCTATAAATTCTTTACTATTATATTCTTTTTTATCCTCGGCCATTATACATGGTTTGGTTCATTTTATTGTTTACAAATAAAATGAGTCTATTCTTATTTATAATTATGTAGGTGTTGTATACACACCATCTGTATATGCTGCCCAACTATTTGTAGATGTGGATATACAAATAACTGTGCTTGTTGTTGAAACATTAATACTTAAATCTCCAATTAATATAGTTGTTCCATTTAAAGATGTAATAGCATCTACGCCCGTTAAACTATATGCATTTGAACCACCACTATGTAATGTAATCACAGAACCTGCTGCTAATGTTGGTAATTTAATTGTTTGAGATGCTGATGGATTAATTATATATGTTCCTCCTGATGTTAAATCCGTGCTGGTTGTAATTACAGATGAACTTGAACCAAACCCTCCCGAGAATACTGTAGCACCTGAAAATGTTTTATTACCTGCTATTGTTTCGTTTCCGGTATTCATAACAGCACCTGCTAATTTATCAAAATTACTTGTACTCATCAAACCAGCTACACTTGTTGTAGCATCACTATATGTTGTATCTGTAGAAGATAAAACACCACTTCCATTAATCGATAAATTTGTTCCTACTTTT
>Ga0055584_100003284_pt1 | contig 15980 bp, 17 predicted proteins | sample OSDHelmetaG_FD_58716 | JGI IMG/M metagenome (GOLD analysis project Ga0055584, IMG submission 58716) | Pelagic marine sediment microbial communities from the LTER site Helgoland, North Sea, for post-phytoplankton bloom and carbon turnover... | ecosystem: Environmental > Aquatic > Marine >... | reverse complement strand
GACCATGCGTCCGGACATCCCGAGATGGGCCAGGAGCTGCACCCCGTCGTCGAGCGTCGCCATGATGTATTTCGCCCGGCGCGATAAGGACACCACGCGGCGGCCGGTGAGCCGACGGGCAAAGTCTGGGGGAAAAGGTTGCCGCAGGTCGGGCCGGCGAACCTCGACCTCGCGCAGTGTCGCCCCCTCGAGATGCGGCCGCAGCCCTCGGACCACGGTTTCGACTTCTGGCAGTTCGGGCACGGATTCCGTCGCGATGAGGAACAGAGTGGCGGTGCGGCCGGCGGCCGCAGAGCCCTTGGCAAAGTAGCGCGATTAGGACCCCTAGGCTATCGTCGCCGCATGGTCGACACCCCCGCTACGCCCCAATCCGACGCGCCTGAAGAAGTTCCTTTCGGGTTCCGCAACGTGGCACGCGACGACAAGAGTGGCCTAGTGCGCGAGGTCTTCGATTCAGTCTCGACCCGCTACAACATCATGAATGATGTGATGAGTGGCGGCCTCCACCGGCTATGGAAAGACACCATGGTGCGCCGTTTGCGCGCACGGCCCGGGCAACACGTGGTCGATATTGCGGGCGGCACCGGCGACATTGCCTTGCGTATCCTGCAGCCGTTTCGCGAGGCCGACGTGGCCGCGCGGCCGCACGTCACTGTATTGGATATCAACGAAAGCATGCTGCGCGTCGGGCGTGATCGGGCGACCGACCGCGGTTTTGTCGCCGGGCTCGATTGGGCCTGCAGCGATGCGCAAGCCTTGCCGCTGCCCAATGGGTGCGCTGATGCCTATACGGTGGCCTTTGGCATGCGCAACATGACCGACGTGCCGGCGGCCCTGGTCGAAGCGCGGCGGGTCCTGCGACCGGGCGGGCAGTTTCTGTGCCTTGAGTTCAGCCAGGTGACACCCGCTTTGGCCCCGCTATACGACGCCTATTCGTTCCGGCTCTTGCCGCTGATGGGCCGGGTGATCGCCCGTGACGCCGACTCCTATCGCTACCTCGCCGAGAGCATCCGGACCTTTCCGGGCCAAGACGCCTTCGCCGAGATGATCCGGGCGGCGGGCTTCGGCCGGGTCAGCTATCGCAATCTTTCAGGTGGGATCGTCGCGCTGCACGCCGGCTGGCGAACCTAAACGCCCTTGCTCGGCCCCATGCGCAATATTCTCCGGCTCGTCCGGATCGCCTACACCTTGGCGCGCCACGATGCGTTGTTCCTGCTCGACATGCTGGGCTATGGCGAATGGCCGCGGCGTCTGGGCCGTATTTTTCTACCCCGACCACGAGCCGCCATGCGCGAGTTGCGGCGCGGTCAACGCCTGGTCGCCGCGTTGGAAGCCTTGGGCCCCGCCTTCATTAAGTTCGGCCAAACGATGTCGACGCGGCCCGATTTGGTGGGCGATGAATTCGCCGCCGATCTCGCGCAGCTGCGCGACCGACTGGCCCCCTTCCCTGGCGAGGCCGCGATCGAGGTCATTGAAGAAGCCTTCGACTGTTCGCTGGAAACGATCTTTTTGTCGTTTGACGAAACGCCGGTCGCAGCAGCGAGCATTGCCCAAGTCCACTATGCCGTCACGACCGATGAGCGCGAGGTCGCGATCAAGATCCTGCGGCCGGGGATCGAGCGCGCCTTTGGCCGCGACATCGATCTGTTTCGCTGGCTGGCCCGCATCGCCGCGGCGACGCAACCCAGCATGCGGCGGCTCAAACCGGTGGAGGTCATCGATAATTTTGCCGAAAGCAGCTTTCGGGAAATGGATCTCAGCCTGGAGGCAGCGGCGGCCTCTGAGCTGGCCCAGAACTTCGAGGATGACGACACCTTTGTCGTGCCCGAGGTCGATTGGAGCCGAACCGGTCCTCGAGTGCTGACGTTAGAACGCGTCGAGGGAGTTTCGCTGGGATCGCGCGACGCCTTGGTCGACGCTGGCGTCGACCTCGATGTCGTGGTCACCAACCTGTTGGAGGGCTTCCTCCATCAGGTTTTCCGCGACGGGTTTTTCCACGGCGATATGCACCCCGGCAATCTGTTTGCCGACGCCGCGGGCAATATCTTGGCGGTCGATTTCGGGATCATGGGCCGGCTTGACCTGAAGGACCGGCGCTATCTGGCCGATTTGATGCTGGCCTTCCTGACCCGCGATTATTGGCGCGCGGCGGAAGTTCATTTCGAAGCCGGGTATGTGCCCGCCGACCAATCGCTGGACGCTTTCGCGCAGGCCTGCCGCGCCATCGGTGAGCCGGTATTGGGCAAACCCGCCAACGAAATTTCCATCGCCCGTTTGCTGGCACAGTTGCTACGGGTGACCGAGCAATTCCAAATGGAAACGCAAACCCAGCTTCTCCTGCTGCAGAAGACGATGGTTGTGGCGGAGGGCGTCGCCCGCAGTCTCGACCCCGAGATTGTTTTTTGGGAAAAGGCGCAGCCGGTCATTGAAGAATGGATGGCCGGCCATATGGGCCCCGCCGCCCGGGTCCGCGATAGCGTCTCAAGCAGTTTTCGGGTGCTGCGCCAGCTCCCCGGGGTGGTCGAGAGCGCGCAATCGTTGGTCAACCAGATCGCCGAAGACGGGCTGCGGCTACATCCCGATACCGTGCGCGAGATCGCGCACGAACAAGCCCGCCAGCGCCGGCTAACCAATCGTCTGATCATCGGGATCGGTGCGGTGATTGCCGTCGTCATCTTGCTCGCCTAGAGACGCCTTGCACCAACCGCGATAGGCAGCCTAGGTTTCAACACACCCCGCGTGTAATTTAGGACAATTCCCGGCATGCTAACCGGCAAACGCATTCTTCTTGTTATCAGCGGCGGCGTTGCCGCCTTTAAAGCGCTGGATCTGATCCGGCGGCTGCGGGCCGAGGGCGCGACGGTGCGGTGCATCATGACGCAGTCGGCCACCGAGTTCGTCACGCCCCTGTCTGTGGCGGCCCTGAGCGCCCAGCCGGTTTATCTCGACACGTTCTCGCTGAAAGACGAATCCGAGATGGGCCACATCCGGCTCTCGCGCGAAGCCGACCTTGTGGTCGTGGCGCCGGCAACCGCGAACCTGATCGCCAAAATGGCAACCGGCATTGCCGACGATCTCGCCACCACGACACTGATTGCGACCGATAAACCGATCCTGATTGCCCCCGCGATGAACGTGCGGATGTGGCACCACGTCGCAACACAGCGCAACGTCGACACGCTGCGCGGCGACGGCGTAAGGATCGTGGGGCCGGCCTCCGGCGAACTCGCCGACGGCGAATCGGGCGACGGGCGCCTGGTCGAGCCGGCCGACCTCGTACCGGCTATTGCCGCAGCGCTGACCGACATTGGGCCCGGCGACCCGTTGCCGTTGGCCGGGCGACGCGCCTTGGTCACCTCAGGGCCGACCCACGAGCCGATTGATCCGGTTCGCTATATCGCCAATCAATCGAGTGGACGACAAGGGCATGCGATTGCCGCGGCCCTCGCCCGGCTGGGCGCTGAAACCACATTGGTGAGCGGCCCGACCGAACAGCCCGATCCACCGGGGGTGTCCATGCGTTTTGTCACTACGGCACGCGACATGTTGGCCGCGTGCCAGGCGGCGTTGCCCGCCGATATCGCGGTGTTTGCAGCGGCTGTCGCGGACTGGCGCACCGCCGACGAATCCGGCGCGAAAATCAAGAAATCAGGCACCCCGCCGGCACTCCAGCTGGTCGAAAACCCTGACATTTTGGCCAGCATTGCGCAGAGCACCGATCAGCGCCCTGATCTGGTGGTGGGCTTTGCCGCCGAGACCGAAGCCGTTACTGAGAACGCCGAAGCCAAGCGGCGGCGCAAAGGCTGCGATTGGATTGTCGCCAATAGTGTCGCGGGCGGCGCAACATTTGGCGCCGCCGACAACACCGTCACCTTGATCGGAGACGGTGTGCACGAAGCGTGGCCCGCCATGACTAAAGACCAGGTCGCGGACCAGTTGGCCGCCCGCATCGCCGACCATCTGGGGGCGGCCGCATGAGCGTCGCCATCGAACGCCTTCCCCATGCCATGGACCTGCCGCTGCCGTCCTACGCAACGCCGGGCAGCGCTGGTATGGACTTGTGCGCCGCCGTCAGCACGACAATGGCGCTGGCCGCCGGTGCGCGCGCGATGATCCCGACCGGGATCAAAATTGCCCTGGCACCTGATCAAGAGGCGCAGGTGCGCCCGCGCTCGGGCCTTGCCCTTAAGCAAGGGGTCACGGTGTTGAACGCGCCCGGCACGATTGACGCCGACTATCGCGGCGAGATCGGCGTCATCTTGATCAACCACGGCACCGAAACCGTTGCGATCAACCGCGGCGATCGGATCGCCCAGTTGGTCGTGGCCCCGATTTCGCGCATTACCTGGCGCGAAGAAGGGCTGGACGACACACAGCGGGGGTCCGGCGGATTTGGCTCGACCGGCACCGGCGCAGGAGACTAATGGTGTTGCGGATATCAAAGAAGATGATGTTTGCGCTGGAGGCGGTCGTCGATATCGCCGTCCATGGTGGGCCGGACCCGGTGCAGTCGCGGGACATCACCGCGCGCCAGGGCATCCCCCAGCGTTATCTTGAACAGGTCATGCAACGCTTGGTGCGCGCGGGTGTCTTGCGCGGAGTCCGCGGGCCGCGCGGCGGTTATCGCCTGGCCCGCGAGCGGCGGCGCATCACCGTGGGCGAGATCGCCCGGGTGGTCTATGCCCTGGAATCGGATGACGGTCCGGATCATCCGAGCAATTCCGAAATCGGCCGCCAGGTAATTGCGCCGTTGTGGCGCGACCTTCAGGACGAGACGATGTCGCGTCTGGATGCGATTACGTTGGAAGACCTTTGTCAGCGCGCCCGCGATTGTGTTGACACCACGAAACCCGAACGCATGGATTTCAATATCTGATGAACACAAACCCCCCCGCCGGCATTCATGAGTCGATCACCGACACCATCGGTAGCACGCCTTTGGTGCGCCTGCCGCGCCTGGCCGAAGCCCTGAAGTGCCAGGCCACGCTGATCGGCAAGTTGGAGTTCTTCAACCCCTTGGCATCGGTGAAAGATCGAATCGGTACGGCGATGATCGACGCCGCCGAAGCGGACGGCAGCCTAAAGCCCGACACCACGATCGTCGAACCGACCTCGGGCAATACCGGCATCGCGCTCGCGTTCGTGTGTGCCGCGCGCGGCTACCGGCTGATCCTGGTCATGCCCGAAAGCATGTCGCAGGAACGGCGCAAGATGCTGCAGTTGCTGGGCGCCGAGTTGGAACTCACGCCTGCCCCCAAAGGCATGCGCGGCGCCATTGCGCGGGTTGATGAAATCTTGGCCTCGACACCCAACAGCATTTCGCTGCAACAGTTCGACAACCCCGCCAATCCGGAAATCCATCGCAAAACCACCGCCGAGGAAATTTGGGCCGATACCGATGGCACGGTGGACGGCGTGGTGTGCGGGGTCGGCACCGGTGGCACGCTGACCGGCGTCGGTAGCGTGCTGAAACCGCGCAAGCCCGACCTCAAGATGATTGCCGTGGAGCCAGAAGACAGCGCGATCTTGTCCGGTGGCGCGCCGGGGCCCCATGCCATTCAAGGAATCGGCGCAGGCTTTGTCCCGGGCAACCTGGATCAATCCTTGATCGACGAAGTGGTGACGATTGCCAACGAAACCGCGTTGGAGACGGCGCGGATGACCGCCAAGCTGGAAGGGATCGCCGTGGGCATTTCGTCCGGGGCCGCGCTGGCGGCCGCGGCTGAAGTCGGCAGTCGGGACGAATGGGCCGGCCGATCGCTCGTCGTCGTGCTGCCTTCGTTTGCCGAGCGTTATCTCTCAACCGCGTTGTTTGATCTCGCCTGACGCCATGGACTTCAGCGAAGACCAAATCCATCGCTACGCGCGCCACATCATTCTCGATGAGGTGGGCGGTGCCGGGCAGGCCAAGCTGCTGGCGGCAAAAGTGTTGGTGGTCGGCGCCGGCGGTTTGGGCTCGCCGCTGTTGATGTACTTGGCGGCGGCGGGAATTGGCACGATTGGCATCGTCGACGACGACCATGTCAGCCTGTCCAATCTGCAGCGCCAAATTGCCCACACCACGGCGCGCGTCGGCGCGGCGAAAACGGCCAGCGCCACCGAAACGCTGCAGGCATTAAACTCAGATGTTGCCGTGATCGCGCATGATCTAAGGCTCGGTCCCGACAACGTGGCCGCGTTGATCGCCGATTACGACGTCATCGCGGACGGGAGCGATAACTTTGCGACCCGATTTCTGCTCAACGATGCCTGCCACTTGGGCGGCAAGACGTTAGTGTCCGCCGCCGTGTTGCGCTTCGATGGTCAATTGTCGACCTTCAAGTCGCACCTGGGTGGCGCGAACCCATGTTACCGCTGCATCTATCCGGCCCCGCCGCCCGACGGGCTGATCCCGAGTTGTGCCGAAGGCGGCGTGTTGGGGGCACTGGCCGGCACGATGGGTTCCTTGCAAGCCACCGAGGTCATCAAGGAAGTGCTGGGGATCGGCGAGAGTTTGTCAGGAAGCTTGATGATCTACGAAGGGCTCTCTGCGGCGTTCCGCAAAGTGCGGGTAAAGCCCGATCCGGCATGTGCGTTGTGCGGCGCGCAGCCATCCATCACGGCGGTGGCGGCCCATGCCGCCTGACACCGAACGGCCCGCCAAACTATCGCTGATCATCTACAGCGGTGCCTTCGACAAGGTGCATTACGCCTTGGCGACGGCGGCGGCGGCGATCGCCACCAACACGCCGGTGACCATGTTTTTCACAATGGATGCCATCGCTTGCCTGACCCGCGCGACCGACGGCACACCGGGCTGGCACGCCGTGACCGCCGATGATGGGCGCAGCGGGGCGGTTGTCGATGCTGAATTTGCCGAACGCGGCGTGGGCACGTTCGAGGAGCTGCTGCAGGCCTGCGTCGAGCTCGGGGCGACTGTCATGGTGTGCGACATGGGCCTGCGCGCCAAAGACATCGCCCGCGCGACGTTGCGGGACGATGTGCCGTTGGTTGAGGGCGGCCTCGTGACGTTCCTCAACGATGCCCGCGCCGACGGCGCGATGATATTTATCTAGTCGGTAATCGCCTAGATCGTCGTCCCGGCAATGACCCGGTCGGGTGGCTTGTGGCCATCCATGAACGTGCGAATGTTGATCAGCACCAATTCGCCGGTGGCGACGCGGCTTTCGAGGGTGGCCGATCCCATGTGCGGCAACAGCACGACATTGTCGAGCTTGAGGAAGCCCGGTTTGATTTGGGGCTCATCTTCATAAACATCGAGGCCCGCACCCATCAAGTCGCCTGCCTTGAGCATCGCGATCAGCGCTTTTTCATCGACGATTTCGCCGCGCGCCGTATTCACGATGAAAGCTTCTTTGCGCAGCAGTTTGAGACGCCGCGCGGAAAGCAGATGATACGTCGCCGGCGTGTGCGGGCAGTTCACCGACACGATATCCATATGGGCGAGCATTTGATCGAGGCTCTCCCAATAGGTTGCTTCGAGATCGGATTCGATCTCGGGGGCAACACGGTTTCGGTTGTGATAGTGGATCGATAGCCCAAACCCACGAGCCCGCCGCGCCAGCGCCGTGCCGATCCGGCCCATGCCGACGATCCCAAGACGTTTGCCCCAAATACGGCGCCCCAGCATGAAACTGGGCGACCAGCCCGGCCATTCGCCTGACCGCAATAAGCGTTCGCCGGCGACCAACCGACGCGGCACCGCGAGGATGAGCGCCATCGTCATATCGGCGGTATCTTCGGTCAGCACACCCGGGGTGTTGGTGACGGTGACATCGCGGTCTTGGGCGGCGGCCAAATCAATATGATCGACACCGTTGCCGAAGTTGGCGATGAGTTTGAGGTCGGGACCGGCCGCGCTCAAAAGGTCTGCGTCGACCCGGTCGGTCACCGTGGGTACCAGGACGTCGCAATCTTGGACGGCTTGACGCAAATCGTCGGTCGATAACGGACGATCATCGACGTTTAACCGCGTCTCGAACAATTCCATCATTCGAGTTTCGATTTCGTCCGGCAGCTTGCGCGTGACGATGACCCGCGGTTTACGCTTTGTCATAGCCGATTTTGGTGGTGACTCATCGGCCATCTCTAGCAAATCAGCGGCGCAACGGAAAGTCGCGCCAGGATAGTTACAGGCGATACGCCAACCTTGCTTGACCATGACACGCCACGGTTGGCATATAGCGGCGTGCGGCACTCAACAAAACATGCGGCTTGGCGCGCCATCTTGGGCGCCCTCACAGTGCTGTGGGTACTTACTCTGACCAGCGCGTCGATCGCGCAACCGACCTATACCCCGCACTTTGTTTCCTTACGGCACGACACCGTGAACGTGCGTACCGGACCCGGGACGCGGTACCCGGTGGATTGGGTGTTCAAGCGCGCGGGTCTTCCGGTCGAAGCCATTGCTGAGTTCGAGCAATGGATTCGCGTGCGCGACTATGAAGGCGCGGAGGGCTGGATTCATCGACGGTTGCTGTCACCGGAACGATGGGCCGTGGTCACCGGCAGCCTGCGCACCGTACGCCAACGACCCAGCGAGGACAGCCCACCGGTGCTGTTTGCCGAACCCGGTGTACAAGGCCGGCTCCTGACCTGCCGGGACGATTGGTGTCAGATTGAGATCCGCGCGCGACGGGGATGGTTGCCGCGCAACTTGTTGTGGGGTGTCTACCCCACCGAGGATTTCGACTAGGCGCTAGTCGAAATCACCCTTGAGCGCCGCCCGCGCGGCCGGGGGGAGCACCGCCATATGCCCATAGTTGGCATGGTCGATTTGCAGCACCACGGTCTGCGCGTCATCCCGGAATGCGGCCACTTGGTCATCGGTCATGGGAAACTTGATGAAATGCACCGACGACGTTTTGCCGTCGGCCTTGGTCCGTTCGACATCCCCTTCAGGCACGGCCGCGATGACGGCCTCACCAATCTTGAGCGAGATTGTGTCTTCGACATTGGTGAGACGGCGCAGCTCGCGGTCCCGCTGCTCGGGATTGGGGATTTCAAACATCAACGTCGCGACGAGCTCTTTTCCCTTTGGAATCAAAGGATTGTAGGCCGTCAACTCATCGTCTATTTGGGCCTCGCCGCCTTTTTCGATGAACAGCATTTCGTGGATTTGGCTCCACATCGTGTCGTAATTTTCGAAGTAGAACGTGGCGAACGGCCCCACGCCGACCCGTCGATCTCGCTTGATCGCCGAGACCTCGGCGCGCTTGTCCTTACGAATGGCGCCATAGGCGTCCATCGCCATCAGATCGTCGCGGGTGATTTCATGGTTGGCACGCGTCATCGCGTTTCTCCATAGGCGCGGGCCATCAACTCGATCGGATGAAGCGCTTCGGCGGTGTCGAGTTTGTCCACGGCCCCGTCGATTTTCTCCATACCCTGGACGATGTGTTTGCCGGCCAAGGGACATTCGGACACGACAAATGCGGCATTGGCGTCAGCGGCCCGTTGCGCCGCCGGCGCACCAACCTTGAGGGCGACGGGGAAGTTCTCGGTCTTGATGCCCCACGACCCGCCATGGCCCGAACAGCGTTCGACGATCGTCACGTCGGTATCGGGAATTTGGCGCAACAGCTCAGCAGACTTCGCGCCCATGTTTTGAGCACGGGCATGGCATGCAAAGTGGACCGCGACCCCACCCGGTAGCGGCTTCATGCCCTCCACCAAGCCTTCTTTTTTTGCGATATCGACGACGTATTCCGACATATCAAACGTTGCGTCGGCAAGCCGGCGCACCTGGGGATTGTCGGGCGCAATCAACGGCCATTCGAATTTGAGCATCAACGCACAGGACGGCGTCATGGCGACGATGTCGTAGCCATCTTCGATCCAACCCGTCATCAGGGCCGCAATACGGGCAGCCCGCCCGGCGACATCGGCAATCTCGCCGCCTTCGAGCTGCGGCATGCCACAACATTCGGGATAGACCACTTCGGTTTCGACGCCATTGCGCGCCAATACCGCGCGGGCGGCATCGCCGGTGGCGGGGTTGTTGTAGTTGACGAAACACGTGGCGTAGAGCACCGCCTTGCGTCCTTTGGCTGGCGCAGCATTGTTCACCACTGGGGGATGGTGTGCCGCCTTCGCCGTGAAGGTTTGGCTGTGGAACTTGGGCAGCACGGCATCTTCGTGAACATGGGCCACGCCCTTGAGGACGGGCCGGGTCAACGCGTTGCCGCGCGCCGACGCCCAATTGGCCACCGGCGCCGCAAGTTTTGCCAACCGGCCGTTGCGATCGGTCTTGGTCAGTTGGGTTTCGCCAAAACCGGGCTTGATCCCGTGTTTTCGCTCGGCCACCCGGTAGCGCAACATGAGATGCGGAAAGTCGAGATCGAACTCATGCGGCGGGACGTACGGGCACTTCGTCATGAAGCACATGTCGCACAAGGTGCAGGCATCGACGACGGGTTTGAAGTCGCGACTGTCGACCGAATCCAATTCGCCGGTGTCTGATTCGTCGATCAGATCGAACAGCCGCGGAAACGAATCGCACAGATTGAAACAGCGCCGGCACCCGTGGCAGATGTCGCCGACACGGCGCATTTCTGCATCGAGGGCGTCGAGATCGGTATAGCCGGGATCTTGCCAATCGATGGGGTGACGGATCGGCGCTTCGGTGGAGCCTTCTTTCATCGGAATCAAACGGGGACGGCTATTCGACCGCCCCCGCCCTTAATGACTTGGAGTCATGCTTAGAGGTTGTCGAGCGCCTTTTGGAAACGGCCGGCGTGGGATTTCTCGGCCTTGGCCAAGGTCTCAAACCAGTCGGCGATCTCGGTAAAGCCTTCGTCCCGCGCGGTTTTCGCCATGCCGGGATACATGTCGGTGTATTCGTGCGTTTCACCGGCAATGGAAGCTTTGAGGTTCTTATCGGTGGTGCCGATCGGCTCACCGGTTGCCGGGTCGCCGGTCTCCTCGAGGAATTCGAGATGGCCGTGGGCGTGGCCGGTCTCGCCTTCAGCAGTCGAGCGGAACACGGTCGAGACGTCGTTAAAGCCCTCAACGTCGGCTTTTTGCGCGAAATACAGATAGCGACGGTTGGCCTGGGACTCGCCAGCAAAGGCGTCCTTCAGGTTCTGTTCGGTGGATGTTCCTTTGAGTGCGGGCATCGATGTCCTCCTTCGACGTCTAGTTTCTTTGATTCAGTATGTGGGTACGCTCGAGCGATGCTCGGCCCGAAATCCTAATATGGCGACGGCCCGGGCGGTGGTCAATATATTAGAATCACTATAATCAACGAGTCAGGCCCGTTTTCCAAAACAACTTACGACCGCCGATCAGTCAGCCTGATGACAACGTCGACGCGGTCTATCTCGGTGCCTTTCGGCGGCGCCGGCAGGTTGGAGACATCGACCGCAACGGCGGCAATATCTTCAAGTTCGCCGCGGGTCTCGTGAAAGAAATGGTGGTGGTCTGAAACATTGGTGTCGAAATAGGAGCGCCCTGGGTCAACCGTGACCTCACGCAACAACCCAACGCGCACAAACTGGTGCAGCGTGTTGTAGACGGTGGCCAGGGACACGCTAATCCCGTCGGCACCGGCCTCGCCATGAAGGGCTTCAGCGGTCAGGTGGCGCGATCCACGGCCAAACAAGAGGCGCGCCAGCGCGACCCGTTGACGTGTCGGGCGCAAACCCGCCGCACGGATGCGATCTTGGGCGACGGCGTTCTCTTCGGTTTGTTGGGTCGAGGTCATCCCGCTCAGTCCCCGGTCGCCACACGATCGACAAGCTGCTTCACGGTCGGCACGAAGCCGTTCGAATAGAACGGATCATCTTTGAAGCGAAAGGCCGCATGGCCCGCAAACATCAGCTGGTTCTCGACTTCTTCGCTGTGGCCGATGACCTGCAACGTCTTCTGAATGCAGTAGCTGCGCGGGTCGGTCTTCTTACCGGTGGTGTTGCCTTCTTCCTGCGACCAATTTGAGAAGCGGCACGCGCTAAGACACCCCATGCATTCGACCTGATCGATCCGAATTTCGCGCTTCACCTCGGGCGTCACGAAAATCAACGTCGAGTCCGGTGTCTTCATCGGTTCGGTGAAACCGGCGGCGATCCATTCCTGGGCGCGGCTCTTGTCGTGCTCGGTCACAAAGACCGGCTTCTTTCGCGGGGCGAACGAAAACTCGGCACTGTGGTCGCCAAACGGTTCGCGGGTATAGGCAATTTGATGCGTGGCGCGTTCTTTAAGCTCTCGCAAGAACGCGTTCTCGACAGCCGACGACCACATGCCGGTGGGGCTAAAGCTGTTGAGGTAAATGTCCCCTTCATTCAGCTCGAGCAATCGTTGCTTCCAGGCGTCAGAGATCGGGCTTTCCTGCGTCAGGAGCGGCCGCGTGCCGAACTGAAAAGCAATCGGGCCGAGTTCGGGGTTATCGATCCAGTCGGACCACTCACGCAGAAACCAGACGCCGCCGGCCATGATAATGGGGGTTTCGCCGAGCCCGAACTCGCGCATCCGGTTGCGCAGTTCGAGAACGCGTGGATAGGGATCTTCGGGTTGTTTGGGGTCTTCGCTATTGGACAGGCCGTTATGGCCGCCAGCGCGCCATGGGTCTTCATAGACCACGCCGCCCAGAAGCTCGCCATACTTGTGATAGGCCCGCTTCCATAGGGCGCGAAACGCGCGACCGGAAGAAACGATGGGATAGTAGTGGATGCCAAATCGCGCAGCGATTTCTGCTGCCTTGTAGGGCATCCCGGCACCACAGGTGACGCCGTTCACGAGCTTGCTTGCGCGTTCGAGAATACCCGTCAGCACACGTTCTGCCGCGGCCATTTCCCACAGCACGTTCATGTGAACCGGGCCACGACCGCCAGCCAGTTCGTGCGCAATCTCGGCCTGGGTCACGCCGCCGTCGATCGCATATTTGACCAACTCTTCGTGCCGTTCGACACGGGTTCGGCCAGAATATTCCTGCGGCACCATTTTGCCCGATTCGTCGTACGAATCGGCGTTGACACCGGAGAAGGTTCCAACTGCGCCCGCGGCGGCCCAAGCGCCGGAGCTTTCGCCGTTTGAAATCGAGATTCCCTTGCCCCCCTCGACCAGAGGGAGGACATCAAATCCAGAAATGCGCATGCTATTGAGGGGTTTCACGATCCGGCTTCCTTATCGGCGCCCACAAATGGGGTCGTCCCTCTCAATATAGAACGATTCCACGTTAGACCAAGGCGTTGTGGGTCCCGATCACTCAAAAGAATGATCGGGAATCCATAACGTTTGTGCGGTCTATTCGCCGGCTTCGGCCTCTTTGGCCGCGCCTTCTTCTTCACCGGATTCCTGGTTCACCATCTTCATGCTGAGCCGGACTTTGCCACGGTCGTCGAACGACAAGACTTTGACCCAAACTTCATCGCCTTCATTGACGATATCGGTCACCTTGCCTACCCGTTGCGGGGCCAGCTCGGAAATGTGAACCAAGCCGTCTTTAGAGCCGATGAAGTTCACGAAGGCGCCAAAGTCGACGACCTTCACAACTTTGCCGCGATAGATCACGCCGACCTCGGGTTCCGCGACGATATCGCGAATCCATTTGACCGCCGCTTCCGCGGATTCGGTGTTGGAACTTGCCACCTTCACCGTGCCGTCGTCTTCGATATCAACCTTGGCGCCGGTGACCTCGCAAATTTCGCGAATGACCTTGCCGCCGGTCCCGATGACTTCGCGGATTTTGTCCTTGGGCACTTGCAACGTGGTGATGCGCGGTGCGTTGTCGTTCACCTCATCGCGGGCGGTGCTGAGGGCCTTCGCCATTTCACCAAGGATGTGGATCCGACCATCGCGCGCCTGCGCGAGGGCTGATTCCATGATCTCCTTGGTGATGCCGGTGATCTTGATGTCCATCTGCAGCGCGGTGATCCCCGATTCGGTCCCGGCCACTTTGAAGTCCATGTCACCCAGGTGATCTTCGTCACCAAGGATGTCCGACAGGACGGCAAAGCCGCTGTCCTCGAGGATCAAGCCCATGGCAATGCCCGCACACGGTGCGCGCAACGGCACGCCCGCACCCATCATCGACAGGGACGAACCGCAAACCGTCGCCATCGACGACGAGCCGTTTGATTCGGTCACTTCGGAGACGACGCGAATGGTGTAGGGGAACGCTTCGGGTGCCGGCAATAGCGGGCGCAATGCCCGCCAGGCCAACTTGCCATGGCCGATTTCACGACGACCAGGAGAGGCCATGAACTTGGTCTCACCGGTCGAGTACGGCGGGAAATTGTAATGCAGCATGAAGCGCTCGCGGTATTCGCCTTCGAGCGCATCGATCATCTGTTCGTCTTGGCCAGTGCCCAGCGTGGTCACCGCCAAGGCCTGGGTTTCACCCCGGGTGAACAGCGCAGAGCCGTGGGTGCGCGGGAGAACATCGTTCTCTGCGACGATGGGACGAACCGTTTTGGTGTCGCGACCATCGATGCGGACGCCGCTGTCGAGGATTTGACCGCGGACCAGAGATTTTTCCATCTTCTTGAAGACGCCCGACGCAACGCTCGCATCAAGATTGTCGTCTTCGGCCGCGGCTTGGTCGACCTTCTTGCGCGCCTCGGACAACAGATTGGTCCGGGCCTGCTTGTCACGCTCGGCGTAAGCCGCTTTCAGATCATCGCCAACCAAGGCCTCGAGCTGCGTCTTCACATCGGACGTATCGACTTCGGCAGGCAAGGGCCACGGTTCTTTCGCGGCCGATTCGGCGAGCGAAACAATCGCGTCGATAACCGGCTGAAAAGACTCATGGCCAAACATGACCGACCCCAGCATGACTTCTTCGCTGAGCTCCGAGGCTTCGGATTCGACCATGAGAACGGCATCGCCGGTGCCGGCGACGATCAGGTCGAGTTGTGATTCAGCCATCTGGTCCGGTGTCGGGTTGAGCACGTAAGCGCCATCGACATAGCCGACGCGCGCGCCGCCGATCGGGCCCAGGAACGGAATGCCTGAGATGGTCAGCGCCGCCGATGCGCCGATGAGCGCCACGATATCCGGATTGTTTTCCAGATCGTGCGACAAGACCGTGCAGATCACCTGCGTCTCGTTGCGGAAGCTGCTGTGAAACAGCGGACGGATCGGCCGATCGATCAGGCGCGATGTCAGCGTTTCTTTTTCGGCAGGACGACCTTCACGTTTGAAAAAGCCGCCTGGGATTTTGCCGGCGGCGAAGGTCTTTTCCTGGTAGTTGACGGTGAGCGGAAAGAAATCGATTCCCGCGCGCGGTGTTTTCTGTGCGACCGCGGTGCACAAGACGGTGGTCTCGCCGTAGGTGACGAGAACAGCCCCGTCGGCCTGGCGGGCGAGCCGTCCGGTTTCGATGGTGAGCGTACGCCCGCCCCACTCAATTTCTTTTTTGACGATGTTGAACATTATCTCTCTTCCTAACTTGCTGTCGGAGCGCACCCCTTGCGCGCTCCCCTTGAGGTCAGCGACGTCGGCAACTCAAACGCGGGCAGACCCGCACAACCGATCGCCCGCGCGAGGCGGAACGAACAGGCTATGCGCGGTGAACACCCAGCTATTTTCTGATGCCGAGTCGCTTAATGAGCTGCTCGTAACGCGAGACTTCGCAGTCCCGCACATAGTCGAGCAGCCGACGGCGCCGATTAACGAGCATCAGGAGCCCGCGCCGTGAATGGGCATCCTTTTTGTGGTCTCTGAAGTGTTCGGTGAGGTTGGTAATCCGTTCGGTCAGGATTGCAACTTGCACCTCGGGCGACCCTGTGTCGTCTTTCTTGGTCGCATACTCTTTGATGAGCTCAGCTTTGCGCTCTGCAGTAATCGACATCGGTTATCTCCTATGACGAATTGAAAACACGAACCGGTTTCAAGGTGCCGTCGATCACCTGAGCCATGGCCACCGGACCTGAGTCCGATGTGGCGAAGACGATGCCGTCCTTGAGACCCGTGGAAACGCTAACTGTCTGGCCGTGGCGAAGTTTCGCCGCTGCCGCACCGTCCAAGGCCAGCGCCGGGATGTC
>Ga0055584_100003283_pt1 | contig 15980 bp, 13 predicted proteins | sample OSDHelmetaG_FD_58716 | JGI IMG/M metagenome (GOLD analysis project Ga0055584, IMG submission 58716) | Pelagic marine sediment microbial communities from the LTER site Helgoland, North Sea, for post-phytoplankton bloom and carbon turnover... | ecosystem: Environmental > Aquatic > Marine >... | reverse complement strand
ATGGCGAAATACTTCACCAAAACCTTCAATATTTTTATCAAATAATGGCATTAATGCTTCTGGTGTGTTGTCACGCTCGGTAAAACCAGTACCACCCGTAGAAATGATAACGTTAATGCTATCGTCAGCAATCCATTTTGAAACTTGAGCTCTAAGCTGATAAACATCATCAATAACAATTACCTTGTCAGTAAGATTATGACCTGCTGTTGTTAATCGTTCTACTAGAGCTTCACCCGAGGTATCGTTTGCTTCTGTACGTGTATCTGAAACGGTTAATACTGCAATATTTAAGGGGATAAAAGTTTTGCCGCCATGTGCTGACATAGGTGTTCCTCTTTACGCTATCTGTTTAAAATTATTAATTCAAATAAGCGAGTTATAATATAACTGGCTAAAAGTTCAATTGTTGTTTTGCTTGTTGCCACTGTTCGGGCGTATTGCTATTAAATAAAACAGCTTCATCAATGCTCGGTATCGCTTGATGAGGAATTTTCTTTAGTAAGGCTTTAATTGAAGGGCCTTGTTTATTACTTTTTTTACTCTGTAGCACATTAGATTGCGAAAATGTTTGCGCTAAAAACAATGCTACATAAGCGCTGTTAGGTAAATAGAGCGGAATATTATGACCTTCAAAGTAAGTAGCTTTCTGACTTAATTCACCTTTTATACGTAAATCAGTTAATGATTTTGCTGTTATAAAAGGTAAATCAACGGGTAATATTAATAATGATTCCACCTGAGGATATTTAGTCAATACACTTAATATCCCACCAACTGGACCACTCTGTTTTATGGTGTCGGGTATGTCATAATTATCACCGCTAACAACAATGTTATTTATACCTGAGTTACAGAGCGTTTGTTTGGAAAATTCGAGCATAGATTGCATTGAGCTTTTATTTCTTAGCAATTTGGCTTTATCACTCCCCATACGCGAAGATAATCCACCCGCGAGCACAACACCTAAACATTCATTTTTTATGGTTGCAGTGTTAAAAGTAGGGGAATTTAAAATAGGTCGCAAGTTAACCTCCTAGCATGGCTAAATGTTTAGTGCCGCCGGTGAGTTTTTCATGTAGAAAATGCGTTGCTTTTTTATCGCCTAATAAAGACAATATTTGTGCTTGTAAAGGAGCAATATCATCACACTGTAATTGCTCACGCAAAGACAAGCCACTTTCACTAAATAGGCATAAATGTAATTTACCCGATGAGCTCACTCTTAATCGATTGCAGGTATTACAGAAATCTTTCGAGTAAGGCATGATCAGGCCAATACGACCTTGATAGTCAGGGTGATAAAACTCTTGCGCAGGGCCGGCGGTTTTATCTTGTAATACAGGTAACCAGCCATCAAGAATTAAGTTTTGTTTAATACGTGAGCCTTGTACATGCTGTGCATCAAAAAATTCTTGGTTATCACCTGTTTGCATTAATTCGATAAAGCGCAATGTGACGGGTGTATCTTTTAGCCAATCTAAATAACTTTCAATATCATAGCCGCTGTATTCACGCATTAATACTGTGTTTACTTTTACGGTAGGGCGGCCGTCAGCAAGTGCCATATCAATTCCTTTTAAAATGGTATCAAGTTTATTATGTCCTGTAATTGCATGAAATTTACGTGGATCTAAGCTATCAATACTGATGTTAATAGCATCAATGCCTGCATCTAACCACTGAGGTAAGTGCTCAGGTAATTTAAAGCCGTTACTTGTGATAGCGACTTTTTTAATACCGTTGGTTTGCTTACACGCATGGATAATATCAGGTAGATCTTTACGAAGTGCAGGTTCACCGCCAGTAATGCGGATTTTCTCTGTGCCTAAACCCGCAAATGCCGCCGTTAAGCGCTTTATTTCTGCAAGCGACATAAAGTCTCTCGGTTGATCACACTGATAACCGTCAGGCAGACAATAAGTACATTTAAAGTTGCACACGTCTGTAATCGATAGGCGCAGATAATAAAACCTTCGGCCAAAGTTGTCTTCTAACATATTCACCTTTCCAAATGTAGGGAGGCTAACGCGTTTCCTTGTTAACCCTGGCAGCAAATAATTTATATTAAAATTTTTCATATAAATTATAACTACGGCTTCAAATAACATAGTCTAGATTTATTAAACTAGGCGTTAGCTATTTAAGCTCGGTGTAAATTAATTGTTTCGTCTTACGACTAAAGAAAAGTATACCACTTAATAGGCAGTATAATAATATTATTTAATGTTAGGCTTTGAACTTACTTTTAGGGGGAATTAAGCGATAATAGCAGTAATGTTATGGTTATTACCTTTTAAAAAATAATTAAGCGAGATTTTTATGTCTGATTGTTGTTCTGCTCCTGGCTTGTTGTCATTTGAGCGTGCGTTAGAGAATATGTTGTTACAAATAACACCTGTGACTGAAACATTGACTTTACCTATAACTCAGGCTGTTAATACAGTATTAGCACAAGTAATCACTAGCCCGTTAAATGTACCTAATCATGATAATTCAGCAATGGATGGTTATGCATTCTCTATTGAAAGTTTCCAGGAAACTAAAACATTAACCTTAGTCGGTCGTTCTATGGCAGGAGCGCCTTTTCAAGGAGAATGTAAGCTAGGTGAGTGTATACGTATTATGACCGGCGCTAAAATTCCAACGAGTTGTGATAGTGTAGAAATGCAAGAAAATGCGCAAGTCGATAAAGATAATATCACTTTTCTTCAAAATCCAACATTAGGATCTAATGTACGTAAAGCTGGCGAAGATATTAAATTAGGCCAACAGGTTTTTACTCAAGGACATAAACTATCCGCAGTAGATATAGGTATTTTGGCATCTCTAGGTATTAATGAAGTTATGGTGTATCGCCAAGTTAAGGTCGCATTAATTGCAACGGGCGATGAATTAAAAGTACCAGGACAACCTTTACGTTCAGGTGATATTTATGAGACTAATAGTTTCGTTTTACGTGGTATGTTAGAAAAATTGCATATTGAAGTGATTGATTTTGGTGTAATTGAAGATAGCTTTGAAGCAATAAAGACCGCTTTTATTAGTGCGGATAAACAAGCTGATGCTGTCATTTCATCAGGTGGTGTTTCGGTGGGAGATGCAGACTATACTAAAACAGTGCTTGATGATTTAGGTGAAATTGGCTTTTGGAAAATCGCAATGAAACCAGGTAAGCCATTTGCTTTTGGTAAGCTGCCTAATAGTGTTTTTTTTGGCTTGCCTGGCAACCCAGTGTCAGCGTTAGTAACCTTTCATCAATTAGCCATGATAGCGCTTACTAAAATGCAAAACACAGGGGTGATAAAGCGAACTAATTTACAGGTTAAATGTGTTCATGATTTGAAAAAATCACCTGGTAGATTGGATTTTCAGCGCGGCGTGTTGAGCGTAAATGAACAAGGTGAGAATGTGGTTGAGTCAACAGGTTCACAAGGCTCTGGAATTCTATCAAGTTTAGCACAAGCAAATTGTTTTATTATTTTACCTGCAGAGCGAGGAAAAATTAATGCTGGCGAAATAGTAACAGTGCAATTGTTTGATCAGTTTATAACTTAATCAGAGCGAAGGTTACTTTATTCATTGTTTTTAGAATGGGTATTCATGCGTAGACTGTAAGTTTTTCTCTTGAATAAATTACAGTCCGCATGACAGTTTCTTTACAATTGAGCAAAACACTCAGCCGCGGCTTCTAAGGTTTTTTCAATAATCTCATCCGTATGCGCCATAGATAAAAATCCAGCTTCAAAGGCTGAGGGGGCTAAATAAACGCCATGTTCTAGCATTAAATGAAAAAAGCGATTAAATTTATCTTTGTCACACGCCATAACCTGTTTAAACGTGGTGATAGGGTTTTCATCGCTAGTGAAGAAAAAACCAAACATAGCACCAGCATAGTTAATATTTAAATCTACCCCGTTGCGATCAGCTGCAGCCTTTAGTCCCATCGCTAACTTCTCTGTAGCATCACTTAATTGTTGATGTTTATTACCTTTTGATAATTCTGTCAATGCGGCTAAACCTGCCGCCATTGCAATAGGGTTACCAGATAGAGTCCCCGCTTGATATACAGGGCCAACAGGGGCAATGTAGTCCATTATTTCTTGTTTACCACCAAAAGCCCCAACAGGCATACCACCACCGATGACCTTACCTAGCGTAGTCAAGTCGGGTTTGATATTGTAATGTGCTTGTGCGCCACCTAAAGCAACACGAAAGCCTGTCATGACTTCATCAAAAATAAGCACAGCGTTGTATTCATCACAAACGTTTCTAAGTCCTTCAAGGAAACCTTCAACAGGCGGAATACAATTCATGTTGCCAGCTACAGGCTCTACAATAATACAAGCTATTTGATCGGGGTATTTTGCAAAAATTTCTTTTACTTCTGTTAAGTTATTATAACTAACCGTTAGGGTGTGTTTAGCAAAGTCTGCAGGAATGCCAGGGGAGTTAGGTACACCTAGGGTTAAGGCGCCAGATCCAGCTTTGACTAATAAAGAGTCAGCATGACCATGGTAGCAACCTTCAAATTTTAATATTTTGTCACGACCAGTGAAACCACGGGCTAAGCGTATAGCGCTCATCGTTGCTTCAGTGCCAGAGCTAACCATACGTAACGATTCCATTGTCGGCACCAATTCACGTACTTTTTCTGCCATAGTAATTTCTAGTTCAGTAGGTGCACCAAAACTTAAACCGTTTTGTGCGGTTGTAATAACGGCATCTAAAATAGCAGGGTGATTATGACCTAAAATCATAGGGCCCCAAGAGCCAACATAATCAATATAAGCATTGTCATCAGCATCATAAATATAAGCGCCTTTTGCACGCTTAATAAATGATGGTGTTCCACCAACACTACTAAATGCTCGTACGGGTGAATTTACACCACCTGGAATCACGTTTTTTGCTTGAGCAAATAATTGTTCTGAATTTTTTGTTGATCCATTCATAGTAAAACTCTTTTTTAGTTCATTGAGTAGTGACTTGACCTGTTACAGGTAAGTTTCCTCAGAAAATATATAAATTTCGTTGTTTTTATAAACGTATTAGTATTTGTTTGTATACCAGTTTACGTCTTTTTCGTATTGGGTAAGTTGATCTTCAACACCTAAAGTTAACGCAAATAACGCCATCCTCACTAAAACACCATTTTGTGCTTGTCTAAAAATAGCTAAGCTGTCTAAGTCATTTAAATCAATGTCGAGTTCATTTGCTTCAGGGCGAGAATCTCTGGGTAGAGGGTGCATGATAACCGTGTTTTCACGACAATATTGTTGATAAACACTTTTGTTTAAACTGAAATGGCCTCGATACAAATCGGCTTCATCTTTACTGGCAAAACGTTCTTGTTGAATACGAGTTTGATAAATAACATCACAAGATAAATTACCAGCCATCGTGTCTGTAATTATCACTTGATGACCCGCATTATCTAAAGCTGAAATAACGCTATCTGGCATTTGTAATGCCGTTGGAGAAACCATAGTTATTTTAACATTTTTATAAAGACTCAGTAATTTTGATAAAGAATGAACTGTTCGACCGTGTTTTAAATCACCCATCAGGACTATATTAAGATTATCTAGCCCTTTTTGATAATGCATCATTTCTGATTGTATGGTGAATAAATCTAACAAAGCTTGTGTCGGATGTTCATTCGCGCCGTCACCACCGTTAATTACTGGTACTGTGCTTCCTTGAGCAAACTGCTCAACCGAGTGCATTTGCGGATGACGCATTGCAATAACATCACTATACCCACTAATGACTTGAGCAGTATCAAAAAGTGATTCACCTTTACTTAACGATGAGTTCTCTTGCCCTACAGTTTCTCGAACAAAGCCACCAAGCAAATTAAAAGCAGTCCCAAAACTGACGCGAGTACGAGTACTGGGTTCAAAAAATAAATTACTTAGAATAGCGCCGTCGAGCACTGTGCAACGCTTTTGTCGAGCAGCATAAGGCGCCATTTGTGCTGATATATCGAGTATTTTTGCAATAGCATCACGATCAAACTGCGATACTGACAGTATATTGTTCCCTTGAAATTTCATCATTTTTAGAAGTTGAACCGTTCCTGAATCGTGAAAAATTTGCAGAAATATAGCATAAATTGGAAAAGTTTATAAGGCTATTTTACTTGGTGTTATGTGTCTAATTGTTAAATTTACATAGGTTTAACATATGCTAAAATTATGATGGTAAATAACGCTATGACAGGTATCTCATTAAATAATCGATAAAACTTTCCTGAGCGCGTATTTTTATCTTGTGCAAAGGTATTTACTAACTTAAAACAGTAGCCGTGATAAATCAGCAGTAAAACAACTAAGGTCAGTTTTATGTGAAGCCATTTAGCAGCAACAAACCACTGTGAACCGTAGATATGAATGAGGATTAAACCAAGTATTACTGTTAAAATGGCAAAAGGAGTGATGAAATAAAGTAAACGTTTCTCCATTCCTTTTAATTGCTGAGAAACTTCGGTAGAGTTTGTTTCTGCATGATTAACAAATAAACGTGGTAAGTAAAAAATTCCTGCAAACCACGCAACCATAAAAATAACATGAAAAGCTTTAAGCCATAAAATATTGCTCGCTAAAAATTCATTCATTTATCTAATTTTCCTTCAAGTATATCGTCGTTTGCACTAAGGTGTTTAGGTAATTCACCGACAATTAATTTACCATTAACTAGGTATTGCCTAATTTGTTCAAAGGTTACCATACCAATCATATTATTGACGTTTTCTTGATAAATATAAACGCCGCCACAACGCTCGTTAACGAGCGCTAAATATGCTTCAGCCAATGTTGCTTGGTGAGACAAAGGAAGTAGCTTGTGTAGCGTTATTTTTTCGGAAACTTGATATTCAACAACCGCTTCTTCAGAAGTTGGATGGTCAGTTTTTTCTATATGAACTAATGGAATGTTTTCGTTAAAATCAGCCCAGTGATAGCTTACTTCTTCGATAATGTTATTATTTTTTATTATGTTTTTAATCGTTCGTCTAACGACAGGGGTTTTACTGTCAATCGTCATTAAAAGGCCTGCAATGGCATTTATAGAGGTTTGCTCTGTAAATTCTATTTTTTTTATCATCACACCTAAAACGCCAACTTTTTGCAATGCTGTTTCTATTGGCGGTTTACGATATGTTAAACCTTGAACATCAAGCTGCATGGTAAAAACGGATCGGTTATTAAATAATTGCCCAGAAATAATACTCGATACTGTTATCACTATCATGGCTGGTAATATTATTTCTAATTGGCCAGAGAGTTCAACAACCGCTAATAATGCTGCAATAGGCGCATTTAAGCTTGCTGCCATAAAACCAGCCATGCCCATTAAAATAAAATCATTGCCGATATGATCACCAGGAAAGACTTGCATTACAAGTGCGCCGCCCAAAGCACCTGCAATAGCACCAATACCAATGATCGGCCCAATAATTCCGCCTGGAATTCCCAAGCCTAACGCAAATGTTGTCATTAAAAACTTAGCGAGCAATAAACTGACTAATAATCCAACCTGCCAATTATTAGCAAGAGACATATCAATCGCACCACTACCAACGCCCATAGCACCAGGCACAAAATAACCTATAGCGCCTGTGATTATTGCGGCAAGTAATAATCTTGGTATGATATGACTTTTATTGCTGTATTTGATAATGCTAACTAAGGTTTTATTGAAAGCTGCCGCCAGCGTACCAAGTAAAACACCTAAAATAATTAAAGGAATATAATGTTGTGGGATTAATTCTATTTTGTGAAAGTACTCCAGGTGCATAGAACCATCAAAAATACTACGAGTTACCAGGGAACCTACTAATGACGCTAACATCACGGGAATAAATATATGTACTTTATATTCCCGCATTATTACTTCCATAACAAAAAGTACGGCAGCAATAGGTGTGTTGAATGTTGCAGCAATACCTGCAGCAATACCACAAGCACATAAAGTACGAATACTACTATAAGGCAAATTTAATAAACTGCCAACATAGCTGCTTGCTGCTGCGCCTAAATGTACTGCGGGCCCTTCACGACCGACAGAAAAACCTGATGCGAGGGCTACTGCACTACCAAAAAATTGATTAAGCGTGTTTTTAAATGGGATGATCCCATGGGCAACTTTTAGTCGATGTAATACAAAAGGAATACCTGTTCTTAGGTATTTATAACCGGTAAGCCAGGCAAAAAGTAAAATAACTATTGCCCCTATAATGGGTAAATCAAAACGACTTCTGCCATCTAAGGTGATATAGTTATCACGTTTTACTAAATAGAGCTGCTGTATTTGCTCGATAGTCAATGTAAATAAAACCACTAATAATGCCGAGACAAAACCACCAATAATAGCAAGCACACAAATTTGCCATGAAGTTTTGGGTAGTGCTAAATTTTCTCTTATTGTGCTGATATAGCTCATTATTAACCACTAGGTTTGTTAGTATTATTAGGTTGTTTTTATTTATAAATTTAATTCACGATAAGGTTATTGTACGTTACAAATGAATTGGTTAGCAAAAATAAATCTTACCGTGGTAACAGAGCGTTTAGGGCCTTTTAAATCGGCACTTTTCTTACTTGTGCTAATCGCTCTATGTTCCTTTGTAGGTTATAGAGTAGGAAATTTCTATCATAACTTTCAAGCGACCATTATAGAAAAACAAAAAGCTCGTTTGGAAGAACTATATCAAAAACAATCAAGTCAAGTTGAACTGATCCATACTTTAGAGGTTGAGCTCGCGGTAGAGCAGTTAGCAAGTCAAAATGCGCATGCTACCTTAAAAAAAATGTCGGTAGAACATTATGAAGTGAAAAAATCATTAGCCTTTTACGAAAAAGTGATGGCGCCAGAAAAAGAAGTGGACGGTGTAATTATTGATAATATCAACATCACCGCCAGCCAAAGCCCGAACCACTATAATTTTCAAATTATTTTAGTTCAGCAGAAAATAAAAAAACGCTACGCCAAAGGTTACGTTGATGTCTCACTTGCCGGCAGCTTGGATAATAAACCTAGTCAGTTAGTGCTTACTGATATTTCGACGATAACCAGAAATGATCTATCATTTAATTTTAAATATTTTCAGGTATTAGAAGGATCTTTTACCTTACCCGAAAACTTTTATCCTGAAAAACTTAACTTATCAGTAATATTAACGAAAAATAAATGGCAAAAATATCACAAACTTAAGAAATCAATACCGTGGCGTGTAGAATAATACTTGATTAAATTAGTCAGGTTTAAGATAATGCTGTTTCTGTTATATTTATTCTCATTGGAGAAAAATTCTTAATAGACTAGGTACTGTTATCGGGCTTGTATTTATATAGCTATTTCAATATATAATATGCTGGTATACAGACCCCAATATATAATTCCCTCTTTTAATCATAAGTAGAGTCCCATGTCTGACCTTAGTTCAAACCCAGAATTACCCATTAAATTTACTGATTCAGCGGCGAGTAAAGTATTATCTTTAATTACCGAAGAAGAAAATCCTGAACTAAAGTTAAGGGTTTATGTTACTGGTGGTGGTTGTTCTGGCTTTCAATACGGTTTCACCTTCGATGAAAAAATTAATGAAGGCGATATGACCATAGAAAAGCAGGGTGTTACTATGGTTATTGATCCAATGAGTCTACAATATTTAGTTGACGGTGAAGTGGATTACCTTGAAAGTTTAGAAGGTAGTCGTTTTGTTGTAAACAATCCTAATGCATCAACTACGTGTGGTTGTGGATCTTCTTTTTCTATTTAATTCTATCCAAATAAATGAAAACCGGACTTCTTGGGGTTCATTTATTATCTGTGTGTATTAAACGGTTAACTTGATATTTTTCTGAATATATAATTGCTCATCGGCTTGTTTCAATAATTCTTCCATCGTTTTTTTACCATCACTGGCTGCCGCGCCGCAGCTAATACTGACGGGTAATTTCGAACCTTGATAAGGCATTGGATTATTTTCGAAAAACTCTGTTAGGCGTTTACAAGCTAATAATGCATCTTGATAGCTTTGACTGGCTAACGTTATTACAAACTCATCACCTGCATATCTAAAGCATTTATCATTTTCGCGTATTAGCTCTTGTAGCTGCGTCGCTACATACGTGAGTACTTTATCGCCACAGTCATGCCCGTATGTATCATTGATTTGTTTGAATTTATTACAATCAATGAATATTACTGAAAAAGGTACGTTATAGCGACGCTGTCGAATTATCTCTTCATTGATTGAAGCTTCCATTAATCGGCGATTAGCAATTCCTGTTAATCTATCGTAATGTGCCATGTATTCTAATTGCTCTCTGATAAGCGCATTAGATAAGCATAAGCTAACTTTGACGGCAAGTTGCTCTAAATGAATAGTACCTAAATCAGGCTGAAACCTAGTCTTATCATTATCAGTAAACACTAAACTACCAAATAATTTATCCTCTATTACTAAAGGGATAAAAGCAACGGATTCTGCTTTATTAAGTAAATTTATAGGAAGTATTGATTTAATCTGAACTATATCATTAGTTAAAAATGGTTTTCTGTCAGGGTGGAGTTGATATAATTTATCGATAGCGATGTTTTTACAATTTTCTTTATGCCAGTTTGATTGCATATTACCGCTGAGTAAATAGCTGATAGGTGTTGGCGCTGCTAATAATAAATGTATACCCGTTAAATTAAATTTATCAGTGATAGAGGTTAACAGTTGTAATAAAAGCTCTTTGCTTGTTTTACAACGTAAGATTTGAGTTTCGATCTCAAATAATTTTTGTGATATATCGGTATTTATACGTGAATTTTCAATTAGGCTAGCTAATTGTCGTTTTAATTCTATTTTAGTGTCGGACATGTAGTAAACACCTAGTATTAAGAGTATTTTTTATTGTGTATTTTTTTCTTTATAGGTAATCAAAAATAATTACCCGTCCATTAATAACATTTCAATGATCGTATTCATATTAAGATCAAAATCTTCAGCTTTTACTGATTTTACAATAAAATCATCAGTTTCAGTTAAATCAATATCTTGAGTATTAAGGTATTGATTTAACTTTACGCTATAAAAAGAGCGCACTTTTGGCTTGGTCAGATTATCATTGTTACGTTGTTCAACAACAGCGAGTTTTTTAGATTCTAACTGGACAAGGGTTCCTATAGGAAAAATACCAATACAATGAATGAATTGATTGACTAGTTCACCATCAAGATGATTGCTTTTCACCAACTCACGTAAAATAGAGAAAGCTTTGTTATGTGAAAAACCATCTTTATAACAACGATTGGCAGTTAATGCGTCAAATATATCGCAAATAGCAATCATACGACCGTATTTATTGATATCTTTGCCTTCTACTTTAAATGGATAGCCTTCACCATTTAATTTTTCATGGTGTAATGCAGCAACCTCTAAACTTAATTTACTAATGCCAGGTGTTTTCTTGATGATATCTATTGAATGATTTGCATGGGTTTTCATGATAGTAAACTCTTCATCGGTAAGCTTACCAGGCTTATTTAAAATTTCATCAGGAATTTTAATTTTGCCAATATCATGCAAGAAAGCGCCAATACTAAGATGATGAACTACTTTTTTACTCATTTTTAAATAATGAGCAAAAATAGTAATATAAACAGAAACAGCAACAGAATGTTCTAATAAATACTCATCTTTTTCGCGAATATTAACCATACAAGCCAAGGAATCAGGACTATTAAATATAGCATCGACAGCTTTGTTAGTAACATCAATAACAGGTTTTAGATCAACGGTTGTACCGCTTAATGCATCAGCAAAAATATTTTTTTGAATGTTTTTTGATTCGTTGAAAATTTCAATAGCTTGTTTTACCTCAATAGCAATTTCTGCTTTGGTTTTACTCGCTTGAGGCAGTGTTTTTTCATCATCAATAAAAACAGAGATAACACTCTTACTTTTTAGATGATTAATGACATTAATACTTTTAATATGTCCAGGAGCTTTTAATGAAAAAGTACCATTTTGTTTAGCTATTTCAGTGACAAAGTAACCGACTTTTACCTCATCAAGTTGTTTTTCTACAATCATTTTTACTTAACCAATCCATTACATTAAATAAGGTTTATTCATTTTCTTGATATTAGCTAGTTTCTCATCATTTCACAATTTATATATCCATACACATATAGAAATTGTAAATATACAGTAATGTTGATAATTGGCCTTTAAATTGCTTAATTTTATTTATTGAATGATTAAGTGTTTAGCTTTGTATTTCCTTGCCGATAACATTAAAGTGAGATGTTTTTTGCCTACTATTTTAGGGTGTAATATATGCGTGTTCTTCCTCTTATTCTTTTTTTGTGTTTTTTACCGTTAGCTCAGGCACAAAATTTAACCGCAGTACAAATTTATACTGACAACGAATTACTTGATTTAATAAAAGAAAATAAGCACTTGGGGCGAGTGGTGTTAGATGAGTGTCAATTAGTTCAGGATATTGAAGCGAGAGCGGTTATATCAGAAATGCCATCATATCAATTTTTATGGGGTGACATGTTAGCGTACGGAGTTTGCGTTAAAAAAGATATTGAATTAGGTGTTCATTTTATGCGTTTAGCTGCTGCTCAAGGTTTAGTCGAAGGTTTAGAGCAAATGGGACGTTATTACCATATAGGTAGATTTATGCAAAAAGATGTAGAGCAGGCTATTAATTTCCTGCAAGCTGCCGCCTCTATGAATAATCTTGCCGCACAAATGCGTTTAGCGACCATTTATCAGCAAGGTTACGGTAGCCCACTAGATTATCCTGAATTATATTCCCAACTACATCATGCGTTAACCGATGACAAAGCAACACATAAAAAAATAACTCAATTGAAAAAACAACTTGCGACGAAAATGCCAGAAAATATAGTAAATTCAGCTAAGAAAACAGATTATACGAATTAAATTCTATAAGTGTTGTCTTATGTAATGAGTTTTATTTTATGCATGATAGTCACTGCATAAATTGTGGTTTTATGAACTTTTTACTTTCTATCTTTTGCTAGGAAAGTTTGTGGTATACTCGCCTATAATTAATTATATTTCCACTGATAATAAGTAATCTATTATTTTGACTACATACTCATGTTACCTCGATATATCGGTTTCAGCGATAATTAAAAGGCTTAGAGGCAAGTCATTGATTAAAGAGAATGGTTATTCCCTTGTCAACATTAATAGCACAGTATATAAACCTTTTAAACTCGCCCTTCGGGAACGTCAGAGCAAACTATGCTCATTGTTTCTCTTTTTTTTAAGGGAACAACCATTAATAAAAATAAAGCGCCTTGATCATGAATCGCTCAAGCGCCCTGAAATAGACATATTGAGATATCATGAGTATTAACGACCCCCACGCTAAACGTGAAGCTAAAAAATACGAGAAGCCCGTAGCTTCACGCGAACTATTATTATCAATCATTGAAAAATGCTCTCCACCACCTACCTTTAATACGTTAGTTAAAACACTCAACTATCAGGAAGAACATTTACTGATAGGTTTAAAGCGGCGTTTACGCGCAATGGAAAATAGTGGTCAGTTAATTTTTAATAAATTTAAGCAGTATGCAATTCCTGAAAAAAATAGTTTGTTAACAGGGCGAGTGTTAGGTCATCGAGATGGTTTTGGCTTTTTCTCACCGGATGATTCAGGTGAAGAAAATATAGCGGCAGATAAAAAAGGCAAAGATTTTTATATTTCCTCACATGAAATGCAGCGAGTATTTCATGGTGATATAGTGCAAGCAATATTAGTTGATCGAACGGATCGAAAAGGTCGGAAAGAAGTTAAAATTCTTGATGTTATTGAACCAAGAAAAGCTCCTATCGTTGGACGCTTTAATATTGACCATCATGTGTGCTCTGTCTTACCAGAAGATAGTAAAATAAAACAAGAAATATTAATTGATCCAAAAGCTAAATTAGGCGCTCGCCATGGGCAAATGGTGGTGGTGGAATTAGTGCAAAGACCCACTAAACGTTCACATGCAATCGGTCACGTTATTGAAGTTTTAGGTGATCATATGGCACCCGGTATGGAAATAGAGATTGCTTTGCGAGCCCATGATTTACCGCATCAATTTCCTCATACTGTTGCAGCAGAAGTCGCTACTCTTTCAGATAAAGTAGAAGAATCAGCGAAATTACCACGTAAAGACTTACGGAAATTACCACTGGTTACTATTGACGGTGAAGACGCCCGTGATTTTGATGATGCCGTTTATTGCCAACCAGAACCGTCTGGCGGTTGGCGCTTATGGGTGGCAATTGCTGATGTTAGCTATTACGTTCGTCATGGAACTGCGTTAGATGACGAAGCGATTTCTCGTGGTAATTCAGTTTACTTCCCCAGCCAAGTTATTCCTATGTTACCGGAAAAACTATCAAACGGTTTGTGTTCATTAAATCCTGATGTTGACAGACTCTGTATGGTTTGTGAAATGACCATAAGTAGTATCGGTGAACTTGTTGAGAGTCAATTTTATTCGGCGGTAATGCGCTCACATGCGCGTTTTACTTATAGTAAAGTCGCAACAATACTCGATACCAATCAAAATGAAAGTGATGAAAAAGAGGTTAATGAAGGAAAAGCGCTGAGAGAGCAATATTCCGCACTTGTTCCTGATTTAGAAAACTTAAAAAGTATGTATTTGGCATTGAGCGATGCACGGACTAAGCGTGGCGCTATTGCTTTTGAAACTGAAGAATCCTTGTTTCTTTTTAATAATGATAAAAAAATCGAAAGTGTTGTGCCACTTATTCGTAATGATGCGCATAAAATCATTGAAGAGTGTATGATTTTAGCGAATGTTTCTACGGCAAAATTTATTGAAAAGCACAACAAACCAGGTTTATTTAGAGTCCACGACAAACCTAGTGAAGAAAAATATAATAACTTTGTTACTTATTTGTCTGAGCTTGGTATTACATTACCTAGCAGAGATGAACCAGAGCCACGAGATTATTGCGATATTTTAACTAAAGTAGCAGATCGTCCTGATCAAGAATTGATTCAAACTATGTTACTACGTTCGATGCGACAAGCGGTATATCAAAGTGACAATTTAGGGCATTTTGGTTTAGCGTTGGAATCTTATAGTCACTTTACTTCACCTATTAGACGTTATCCTGATTTAGTGGTTCATCGGGTGATTAAAAGTATTTTGCTTAAAGAAGCGCAAAATAAACAGCAAAATGAGGCCAATGTTGGTGCTTATGATTATAAGCTTGAAGACATTATTGAACTCGGTGAACATTGTTCAATGACGGAACGCAGAGCCGACGAAGCAACGCGTGATGTGAGTGATTGGCTTAAATGTGAATTTATGCAAGATCATGTTGGTGACAGTTTTAATGGTGTGATCAGCACAGTCACTAATTTTGGACTCTTTGTTCGATTACATAATTTACACATTGAAGGCTTAGTACACATTACTTCGCTAGGAAAAGATTACTATCATTACGATGATGTACGCATGTGTTTAACCGGCGAAAATAGCGGTGTAAAATATCGTGTTGGTGATGTAGTGACAGTACAAGTTGCCGCAGTAAACTTAGATGAAAAGAAAATAGATTTAGCCATCGATGGTGTTGGTCAAACGAATAAAGAAGAACAGCAAGTTAAAGGTAGACGTAGAAGCCAAGGCTCGAATACAAAGAAGCAAGGTAAAAAGCCGTTTACCGCCTCATCTAAAGAGAAAGTTGTTACGAAAGACAAACCTAAAGAGAAAGCTAAGGTTAAGTCGAAAGTGAAAAAACGTAGCATACGTAAAAAACGTCCAGGTAAAAATGCTAGAAAAAATGCAGCGAAGTAAATAAAATTTAATAGAGCTGTGTTCAGCACGATAAGGTAAGTAGAAATGGCAAAAAATGAAGAAATCGTATTTGGTATTCATGCAGTTAATGCATTGTTAGCAAATTCACCAGAACG
>Ga0055584_100003282_pt1 | contig 15985 bp, 15 predicted proteins | sample OSDHelmetaG_FD_58716 | JGI IMG/M metagenome (GOLD analysis project Ga0055584, IMG submission 58716) | Pelagic marine sediment microbial communities from the LTER site Helgoland, North Sea, for post-phytoplankton bloom and carbon turnover... | ecosystem: Environmental > Aquatic > Marine >... | reverse complement strand
AGATGATGGATAATATGATAACTGAAAACAGACCTACTATAAATATAAGGATATTTGATTGTATATCTATATAGTGAAAATGGTATTTTACAATAATTATTATAATAGGGTGTAGTAGGTATATTGAATAAGAACTATTACCAAGTAAAACAAAGAAGTAGTCCTTTTCAATTTTGTTTGTCTGTCCATTCGAGCTTTCTACCAACGCCAATACAAAAAAGCAACACTAAATAAAACAGGTAATATTGAATTTTATTTAGTGAATAATGGTAATGTTGGCCTATGATTATAAACTATTAAGTAGTGGTTAATTTACTAAAACCAGACTTGGTGAATAAAAGTGCAATTGAGATTAGGTCACATTTCCTTCAGTTCACTAACTAATTTGGTAAGAACATTTTTTGCATCTCCAAAGACCATACTGGTTTTTGGGTTATAGAATAACTCATTTTCTATTCCAGCATATCCCGCATTCATACTTCTTTTGTTTACAAGAATATTTTTAGCACTCTCAACATCAAGTATAGGCATCCCATAAATAGGTGAGGCAGGATCTGTCTTAGCTGCAGGGTTTACTACGTCATTTGCACCAACTACAAGAACCACATCAGTTGTTGCAAATTCAGGATTGATATCCTCCATCTCAACCAGTTTTCCATAATCAACATTGGATTCTGCCAGTAATACATTCATATGTCCGGGCATTCTTCCTGCTACGGGGTGAATTGCATACTTAACTTCTATGCCTCTTGATTCAAGCAGTTCTTCTAATTCATGGATCACATGCTGAGCCTGAGCAACTGCCAATCCATAGCCTGGAACAATGATCACTTTTTTACTGTAATTCATCAAAACAGCTGCGTCGTTTACATTCAGATCTTTTATACTACCATGCTTATCAGATGCTCCAGTAACAACTCCACCGGTATCTCCAAATGCTCCGAATATTACATTACTCAAAGGGCGGTTCATTGCTTTACACATTACTATAGTAAGTAGTGTTCCTGCTGAACCTACCAGGATACCTCCTGTAAGCATTACTTTATTATCGTAAAGGAACCCGCCAAAGGCTGCTGCCAGTCCAGTGAATGAATTTAGAAGCGAGATCACAACAGGCATGTCTGCTCCTCCGATAGGGATAACAAACATTATTCCATAAAATAAAGACAGAACAAATAAACTGATCAGCAGTGTTTGAGAATCGGTATCTCCATAAACCATGTATGCTCCAAAAGCAAAAGTACCAACAAGTATTATTGTGTTGATGATATTATATGATGGGATTCGGATTGGCTTCCTCATTGTGCCATTCAATTTAAGAAAGGCTATAACACTACCTGAAAAAGAAACACTACCTATGATCATTCCGAGGATAATGGCTAACAACGAACCTGTATCACCGATGTTGTGATGGAATTCCATCAACCCGATCAACGCAGCACAAGCGCCACCCATTCCATTGAACATTGACACCAGTTCAGGCATCTTAGTCATTTGCACTCGTTTAGCAGTGAGCCATCCGATAAGGGTGCCAACAAGAATAGCCAGAAATATCAGTGCCATTTTTACCGGTTCTCTGGAAGTATTCTCACCATTGTTATAAAGGAAAATTGTTCCAATTATAGCAAGTGTCATTCCCGCAGCAGCGTATAAATTACCCTGTCTGGCACTCTTAGGATTACTCATCATCTTCAATCCTAAAATGAAGGTGACAGATGCTACTAAGTACAATAATTCTAATAAATTCTGTATCATATGCTCAAGTTGTTTGATCAAATAATATGATCAACAATTATTTTTTCTTTTTAAACATTTCCAACATACGGTCGGTAACAACAAATCCTCCTACAACATTCAGGGTCCCCAGAACTACAGCAAGGAAACCTAATGCCAATGCCGGGATGTTCGACATGTCAGTATCAAGCATCACAATTATGGCTCCCACAATTACAACTCCGTGTATCGCATTCGCACCACTCATAAGTGGAGTGTGAAGTACCGTTGGTACTTTTCCTATAACTTCAACACCAACAAAGATTGCCAGGATGACGAAATAAAGGATCTCTTTATGCTGACCAATAAAATTTAATATTTCTTCCATTTTTTTAATTGTTTAATACTGACGGGTGAACCGCATTACCTTCATGTACAATAATAGATCCTTTAGTGATCTCTTCATCCATTTCCCACTTAAAACTTTCGGGAGTTGACAAATGATTCAATAGTGTTACAATATTTCGTGCGTACAATTCGCTTGCATTTAATGGTAACAAACTTGGTAAGTTGGATTCTCCGATTATTGTTACTCCATGTTTCACCACAGTCTTGTTAATTTCACTCAAGGGGCAATTACCACCCTGTTCAACAGCCATGTCAACAATTACAGACCCATGCGCCATGCTTTTTACCATGTCTTCAGTGATCAATACCGGTGCTTTTCTGCCTGGTATCAAGGCAGTAGTAATCACCAGGTCCGCTTTAGAAACATGCTTAGCAATCAAAGCTTGCTGTTTTTGAAGGAATTCCTGAGAGACTTCTTTTACATATCCACCTTCTGTTTTAATGCTTTCATCACCCTCAACCATTATGAACCTGCCACCCAAAGATTCAACTTGTTCCTTGGTCTCAGGTCGTATATCAGAAACTTCCACGACTGCACCTAATCGTTTTGCTGTTGCGATGGCTTGCAACCCTGCAACTCCAGCACCCATGATCACTATTTTGCAAGGTTTAATAGTTCCTGCAGCAGTCATCATCATCGGGAATATTTTGCCTAAAGCATTTGCTCCAAGCAAAACAGTTTTATATCCAGCCAAATTACTTTGTGAACTTAAAGCATCCATCTTTTGTGCCCTTGAAATTCTTGGTACCGCATCCATAGATATACCGGTAATTACAGCTTCTTTCATCGCTGAAACCAAGTCGGGATTAGTTGAGGCCCACATAAAAGAGATCAGAATTGAACCTTTTCTCATTTTTTTAATAGAATCGCTAAGAGGTGCATTTACTGCCAGGACAACATCGGAAGAGGTGAAGATTTCATCAGCATTGGCAGCAATGGTTCCACCGGCCTGGGTGTATTGGTCATCCAATAAGGATGAGTTAAGACCAGCTCCGCTTTCAATCTTCACAGTATATCCTGAATCGACCAAAGATTTGGTCATTTCCGGGGTCAGAGCAACCCGGTTCTCCCTCTCCTTAATTTCCTTTGGAACACCTATTATCATGAACTTTATCTATTGAATGTTTATTTATCAAGGCTAAATGCCAGTTACGTGCAAAGGAAACAATAAAAAACGACTCTTCAAAGTATGCTAAGTTATTATTTTACAGTGTTTTATGTACTTCTTTCCTGTTATTATGGAACTTATTCTATCTATAGAGGGAGTGTCAGATATTTGTGTAAAATGAACATGCAATTGTATTGCATATATAAAGTCTATTATTGAGATTTGACTGAAATTTTTTAATTCAATTATGATGAAGTTGACACCTCAGCTATTAAAGCAACTTGAAGAGGTTTTTGAAGAACTAGGATATAAGATCCGATACGAGAAAGGAAATTTTAAATCGGGATATTGTATTCTGGAAACACAAAAAGTAGTACTTCTAAATAAGTATTCCATAATAGAAACACGTATTACTACTTTGATGGAAATTCTTAAATTTCTGTCATCCCATCAGGAGTTCACCAGTGAAAAATACCTTGCTTTTCAAGCAAAGTATTTTCCTGAAACATCAGCTCCATCCAAAACTTCAGAGGAAAGTTGAAAGTAACATTACTTGGAACAGGAACTTCTCAAGGCGTCCCCGTTATAGGATGTGATTGTAAAGTTTGCCATTCAAGTGATGCTAAAGATAAACGGCTCCGTAGCTCTGTGATGATAGAAGATGATGATACAACTATCGTTATCGATTCCGGCCCGGATTTCAGGCAACAAATGCTGCGCGCAAAAGTATTGAAACTTGATGGCCTTGTATTTACACATGAACACAAAGATCATGTTGCGGGCATGGACGACATAAGGGCATTCAACTATGTGCTGAAAAGAAAGATAGATGTATATGCTACCAAAAGGGTACAGGAAGCTCTACACAGAGAATTTCCTTATGTTTTTGATGATTATAAATACCCTGGTATTCCTCAGATCAATATGCATACTATTGATGCTCAGCCGTTCAAGATTGGCACTTTGACATTGATACCGATCAAAGTTTTACATTATCGTTTACCGGTTCTTGGATTCAGAGTAGGGGACTTTACATATATTACGGATGCAAATTATATTTCTGAAGCAGAAAAGTCTAAGATCCGTGGAAGTGAAGTTCTGGTTTTAAATTCGCTCAGGAGGGAGCCACATGTGAGCCATTATACACTTGACCAGGCAGTGAAATTGATATCAGATATGAATGTTGACGAGGGATACCTCACACACATCTCACATCAGTTGGGAAAACATAATGACCTTAACAATGAACTACCATCTAACATCAAGTGTGCGTATGATGGCATGACCATCGAGTTAGGTTAAAATAATGTTAAAACAATCCGGGGATATTTGGAAGGATTCCTGCACCAGCAGCCTTTAATTCAGATTCTGAAGTGTTCTGAGCCTTTTCACTTGCACGGTTAATAGCTAATATTAATAGCTCTTCAAGCTCTACCTTGCGATCCTGATTGAGGTAGCGGTCATCAATCTTCACATCCTGAACAATTCTGTTGCCGTTCATTATTACCTTAACTGAGTTTTCTCCTGCTGATCCCTCAACATAGACCGAGTCGAGTCTTGACTTCACTTCTTCTACAGCCTTTTTCATCTCATTGACTTTACCCATCATATCAAACATTCCCATATGATTATTTTTTAATGATTTATATAAATGATCTTAGTAATTCAAGATTAATTCTATCCCAGTCATCTTCTTTTGTTGTTTCAATGACCTTAGGTATGTTTGGAAAGTTTTTCATGATATATTCAAATGGTGTGTTACCCAATTTGCCATGCCCAATATTTTCATGCCGGTCCAGGTGACTTCCAAGTGTTCCTTTACTGTCATTTAGATGGAACACTTTTAAATTTTCAAGTCCAAGGATATCATCAAATTTTTTAAATGTATCCTCACACCCTTTAATAGTTCTAATATCATATCCAGCTGCAAAAGCATGGCAGGTATCGAAACAATAGCCAATGTGTTCGTTAGCTTGTACTAGGTCACGGATCTCGTGCAGATTTTCAAATTCACCACCAACACTGGTACCCTGTCCTGCAGTATTTTCTAAGAGCACCATCGCTTTGGAATTTGGATGTATTTTAAAAACCTGATCAAGTCCATCTGCTACTTTCTTTATTGCAAGATCAAATTGTTGTTTACCGGCTGCTCCAGGATGAAGGACACAATACGATAGCTCAAGTGTATTGCATCGGGAAACTTCATGAGTGAGTGCATCTATGGACTTGGACCTTGTTTCATCCGACTCAGCAGCAAGGTTGATCAGATACGAGCAGTGAGAAAAAGCTATTGCAACTTTTGATTTTGATTTTGATCTGAGAAATGAATCCTTTTCTTCTTCAGAAATGGGCTTACTTTTCCATTGTCTCTGATTTCTCGTAAAAATTTGCATGGCAGTTATTTCTAACTCATTAGCTTCATCATATGCATGATGTAATCCTCCGGATACAGAACAGTGAACGCCTAACATAATTTAATTTTTCTTTGATGGTGAAGGTCTTACATTTGTATTTATAATACAAAATTATGAAACTCTCATTTCACGGTGCAGCCAAAACAGTAACTGGCAGTAAACATCTGTTAACTTTAACTAATGAACTGAATATCCTGCTTGATTGCGGGCTTTTTCAAGGGATGGGAGCTGAGTCGGCTGAATTGAACCGTCATTTTGGGTTTGATCCAACAAAGATTGATGTTCTGATACTGAGCCATGCTCATATAGATCATTCAGGATTGATACCTCGTTTAGTGAAGGAGGGATTTAAAGGCAGGATAATATGCACTCCTGCTACATTTGACCTTTGCAGATTGATGTTGTCAGATAGTGCTATCATTCAGGAGAATGATGTTAAATACATAAATAAGCGTCGAAAAAAACAAAAGAAACCAATGCTCGATACTTTGTATACACTTGAAGATACTAATAAAAGTCTCGACTTTTTCGAAACTGTAAATTATGATGAATGGTTCAAGGTAACTGATGATGTTACAATAATGTTCACTGACTCAGGTCATGTACTTGGAAGTGCAGCAATTAATCTGAAGCTAAACGAAAATGATAAAGTCACCAGAATTTGTTTTACAGGAGATATCGGGAGAAAAGAAGATCCGATCCTTAAAAAGCCACAGCCATTTCCACAAGCCGATTATATCATTTGCGAATCTACCTATGGTAACAGACTTCATGAACCAATTGAACACTCTGAGAAACATTTGCTCGAAATAGTACAAAGGACATGTGTAGAGAACAAAGGGAAACTTATCATACCAGCATTCAGTCTCGATCGAACTCAGGAATTGATCTATGCTCTCGATCAAATGGAGCATAAAGGACTGTTACCGCCTATCAAAGTATTTGTAGACAGTCCACTTTCAGTTGAAGCGACCAGAGTAGTTGAAAAGCATGCAGAATGTTATAATGATGATGTTCGTGAATATATGAAGAAAGGGGATCAGCGCCCGTTTTACTTTAAGAATTTGCATTACATAACAAAGGTGGAACATTCAAAAGCAATCAATGAGCTCAACGAACCTTGCATCATAATATCATCATCGGGCATGGCTGAAGCGGGGAGAATCAAACATCACATAAAGAATAACATTTCGGACCCTGGAAACACTATATTAATGGTTGGATACTGCACGCCAACAAGTTTAGGCGGTAGATTAAGAAATGGTGATAAGGTAGTAAGAGTCTTTGGAGTTGAATATGAGGTTAAGGCGAAAGTTGAGGTCATTGACTCATATAGTGCCCATGGCGACTATGAAGAGATGATCCATTACCTTAACTGCCAGAACAAACAGGAGGTAAAAAAAATATTCCTGGTGCATGGAGATGAGGATGTGATGGTGGAATTCAGACAGAAACTACTGGATGATAATTTCAGGAAAGTGACAATTCCCGATTCTGGAGAATCCTTTGAGTTAAATTAACGGTTAAACTGAAGTTCTATCTCTCTGTCTGATGGGAAAATAACTGAAGGATCATTCGCATCCCTTGTCCAAAATACATACCTTCCAGTACCAATACAAGCATATCCTGAGACTTCTTCACCAGCAGGAATCTCAGTGAAATTAAAAATTTTCCATCGAAGTGTATTTTCCTGAACTGCCAGCCTTACATCAATAGCTTTCTCACAAATGTTCTGCAAATTTATCCTGTATGTGTTGTCATCATTCAAACATTGTCCGCAATCACTTGCCCATTCACTGGTAGTTTTCATTAAACAAGCAGTTTCAATTGTTTCCTTGTCTTGTTGTGCATTTATATCAAGACAGAAGAGTGTAGCTATTACAGAAAGAATGATTAATTTAAATGCTTTCATAATTTAAACGTATTAAAATTATTTACAGTAGTTATTTTTTATGATGATCTTAGCTTCATTATTACCTAATTTTTTAGATCGGTACCAATCTTCGCAAGCTCCTTTTTTATCGCCTAATTTCTTTTTAGAGAATCCTCTGTTGTTATACGCTTCCTGATCTTTAGGGTTGATTTCAAGAGCTTTATTGAAGTCTTCCAGCGCGGAAGCGAAGTCTCCTGATTTATTTTTTGCACTTCCCCTGGAAACATAGGCATAGCTATTGTCCTGAGTAAGATCAATAACAGCACTAAAGTCTCTTATTGCCCCTTCGAAATCTTGAGTGATGTTTTTACAGAATCCTCTTTGAAGATAATATTTTGGCTCCTTCGGATCTAGATCAATTGCTTTATCATAAATAGGTATCGCCTCTTCATAGTCAAAGTTCCTGTAAAGTAATTCAGCATCTTTAAAGAATGATTCAGCATCTTCATTCTGTCCTTGCGAAGTTGAAGTTGTAGCAACCATCATGAAGATGAGCTGGATTGTAATTAATAAGAATCCTTGACTATTTTTCAAATGGTTCATTGCTTTGATATTTTCTTTCTGTTACTAATCGTATCATATGTCTCAATGCATTTTCCATGCCTGCTGCTTCACTTGCATTTAGACTTACCGGGAAACTTAACCTTACATATTCTCTTCTTATTTTTCTTTGATATAGTTTTCTATCTACACAAAGTGCATTTCCTTCACAATTCACATAAAATATTCTATTTACAGCATCATATCCGATCTCGCCATGGTCTAACAGTTTGCACAATACTTTATCTTCCCTAAACATTTCACCATCTTCAAAATATTTTGCAACGATGGAGCCTTTGACCACATCCAGTCTTACATCTTGCCCCAATTTTTCATTGAAATAATTCACTGTTTGGACCATATCAATCCCTTGGGAAAAAGAAAATTGAGTGTTCAGTGCCATGAGCGAAACTGTTAGCAGTATCGACCTTAAATGGTAGCTAAATAACTTATTGATATACAATATTTTAAAATTCAACAAATTCTAAGAACGTAATACGGGATTTTACAGTTTTTGTTTCACAGTTGCATACGCAAGGTTTTATTCAAAATTGATTGAGAAACCGCTACTATGCTTGTAACTACAGTAATCAGAGGACGTAATCAATAAATGGAGATATGTTTTTTTAAACCTGTCTTCTACCCACAGAAATATGGAAAAAATTAAGGTTATAGGAATTCTGTTGTTATTGATATCTGGCCTTTTTGTAGGTCAAGTGTCGGGACAATCTATACATGTTCCTGTAAGATTTAAGATAGAACGTGGCGATTTCAGTGGAACTAGGATTGATATGGTCAATAAAACTGATGGAACAACCAACTCAAAAGGAGGTAAATCGGATATGAAATTGGTTTTAAAGCCTAATTGCGATTATATATTGGAATTCAACAAACCAGGTTACATCACAAAAAAGATCTCCTTTTCCACGAAAATACCGGCAGGAAGGTTAAAGCAAGGGATGGATGATTTTCCTTTTAAGATTCATCTGTTTCCACAAGTAGATGATGTAAATATTGTTGTGTTTAACCAGCCAGTAGGTATTATCTACTATGATCGATTGATCGATGATCTTAACTTCGATACCGATTACACTAAACAAATTAGGTCAGCAATTAAGAAGGCTGAAGAGGAGATCATGAAAAAAGCTGATGAAGCGGCAGCAAATGGTGAGCAGTTGACAAAAGAGGAAAGTAAATCAAAAAATAAGAATAGTACTAGTAAAAAAGATGACTCTGCGCAAAGACTGAATGGTGATAACGCTGATAAGTCTAAAGAATTGGCCAAAGATGAACGGGGTAAAAATAAGAACGACATTGGTATTGATAAACGAAAAAGGGAAGGAGGTGTGAGTGGTGATGACAGAACTAAGTACCCTTCTGGTATATTAGGAGAAGACCGCCGACCAGTTTTAAGAGGATTTTTAGCAGATGATCCAAGAGATAATCTATTGGCTTCAATTAATGGTATAGATAGCCGAAATTTAAGCTATGCAGTCGGATACAGTGAAACAGGTGAGGGTAGGAAAATTGCAACCGGTAATGTTGGGTTTGATGAATATGTTGAACCTTCTGATCGGCCACCAAAGCGAAAAGCACCAAGAACAGAACAGAATAAGCCCACACCCAATATTTCCTCTGATCGTAAAGTTGAAGTGGTAAAGGAAAGCAATAGGGTGATCACTAAGGTCAGGGTTGCTTCGGATGGAGATACAACCACCTACAGCAAAGTGATCTATAGCTGGGGAGCTAAGTATTATTTTAAAGAGTCAACATCAATTAGCAAGGCGCTTTTTAGTCAGGCTACCGGTATGAAATAAAAAAAGGCATCTGAAAGGATGCCTTTTTTTATTCATAAATAATTTATTTATTTCCCTTCAATTGAGATCAACTCAACTTCAAAGATAAGAGTCTCATTTGGACCGATCTGACCACCGGCACCTCTTTCGCCATATGCCAATTCAGAAGGAATGGCTAACTTCCATTTGGATCCAACAGGCATTAACTGTAAAGCTTCTGTCCATCCTGGTATCACACCTGTAACAGCAAATGAAACAGGCTCTCCACGATCAACAGAGCTATCGAAAACAGTACCATCTAACAACGTACCAGTATAGTGAGTGGTAACTTTATCTTCTGCGGTAGGTTTTGGCCCTGTACCTTCTGTGATGATCTCGTATTGCAATCCACTTGGAAGTACAGTAACACCTTCTTTTTTACTATTCTCTTCTAAAAACTGTTTGCCTTTTTCAACTGAAGCAGCTTGTTGTTTTCTTTGAGCTTCAGATACATAATTCTGTATAACCGCCATAGCGTCATCATGTGACACCATTAGGTCGTTGGATTCAAATACATCTTTCAAGCCTTTTGACAAAAGGTCGATGTCAATATCCTGAAGTCCATCTTTCTGTAGATTTTTAGCTATTGATATACCAATACCATAGCTCACAGAATCTAATTCTGATTCAAGTGTTGTTGGTGCTTGATCACCCTTTTTCTGTCCCATACATGCTGAAAGTGAAAATACTGCTACTAAAGTCAGTATTATTGATTGATTTTTTTTCATTTTGATTTTTAATAATTCCGGGCGAAGATAAGTCATTTTCTACTATTTGGACTTATTAATTTTAAGCAGTCAATCAGAAATGGAAATACTATTCAATTCTAATGATATGCTTCACCCTATTTTTGTAATTATTTACCAAAATTCATTGCATTTTCTTCTGTAAATTCCTCACCTTTGAGCTAATCTGGAATTATGAAATCTTATTTAAATTTCTGGTCGAGTACTAGAATCAGAAATTACTGTATATCAAGTTGTTATAATTTGCCAATATTCTTAATGTTCTTGATAACATTTGGAGTTAATGCGCAAAAACCCGACTTCACAAATCTTGAACTTTCCAATGGATGGAATCAGGCTGAACAATTGGCATTTGACAGCCTTGGAAGAATGTTTGTCGTAGAAAGGGAAGGCAAGGTATGGATGGTAGATACTTCTGGTGCTAAAGCTTCTTTACCCTTAATTGATATTTCAGAGGAAGTTGGTGCATGGCGTGATCATGGACTGAATGGGTTTACACTTGACCCCAATTTTAACAACAATGGATATTTCTATCTTTTCTATACAGTTGACAGACACCATTTACTGCATTATGGCACTCCAACCTATAATTCGGCTGTAAATGAGTATTTCGATGCAACAATAGTCAGATTAACAAGATACCAAGCCGATACAGCAACTCTATGTACTACTATAATTCCAGGAAGTCGAACCATATTGATAGGAGAGGATATTAAATCCGGTGTACCGTTATTGTATGAATCACATAGTGGAGGTGACTTGATATTTGGTACAGATGGTTCATTATTCATTACTACAGGTGATGGTGCCAGTTACACATATGTTGATTCAGGAGGTGGATCCAGTTACTGGAATCAGGCATTGATGGATTCTATCATTCGGCCTGAAGAAAATGTTGGTTCATTTCGTTCACAGATGGTTAACAGCTTGAATGGAAAGATTTTGAGAGTTGATCCTGCTACAGGTGATGGATTAGATTCTAACCCGTTCTATGATTCTAATTTACCAAGGTCTGCCAGATCCAGAGTTTGGACTTTTGGTTTGCGACATCCATTTAGAGGGACATTACGCCCTGGAACAGGAGAAAAGGACATCACAGCAGGTAACCCCGGAGTTTTATATATAGGGGATGTTGGCTGGGATAACTGGGAGGATATCAACATCGTTACAGGACCAGGACAGAATTTCGGTTGGCCTCTTTATGAAGGGCTAACTCCTCATATAGGATATCAGAATACCGATAAATTGAATTATGATACACCTAATCCTCTATATGATACTACTACCTGCACTCAGCAGTATTACAAATTTGAAGATCTCTTACTACAGGATCTGCCAGGTTCAAAACCACAGGTTAAGAACCCTTGTGATACCACGCAATTCATAGCTGATAGCTTGATCTTTGTTCACAAAAGACCAGTAATTGACTATAAACATGGATTCCAAACAAGAACAGGAACTTTTTCGGGTGATTCTGCAACAGTCATCAATACCAATGACTCTTTGTCACCGGTTCAAGGGCAAATGTTTGGAGGCTATTCTTCGATAGGTGGAGTTTGGTATAACGATGACAGATTTCCATTCGAATGGCAGAACACTTATTTTCATACCGATTATGTAGGACAGTGGATCAGGAATATAGTAGTTAACTCGCTAGACCAGGCAACAGAAGTAAAACAATTCTGGGACAACAATGGAAATGTTGTTGCAATGAAACTTAATCCCAATAATGGATGCATTACTTATGTCGCATATCCGGATAAGATTAAGGAGTTATGTTATACGGGTGTAGTCAACAATCCGCCGGAAGTGATCATCCAGTCAGATTCAACATATGGTTATGGTCCATTAACAATCAATTTTAGTGGTCTGATGTCAATAGACCCAGAAAATTTACCTCTACAATATTATTGGGAGTTTGGCGATGGTGATACAAGTACCATGGCTGCACCATCCCATGTTTATAACGATACAACAACAACTGACCCAGTTGTTATGTATGCGAAATTAACTGTCACTGATGATATTGGTCAGACTGACACTGACTCAATATTGATATCTTTAAATAATACCCCTCCAGTTGTTGATATCACTAGTATCAGTGATGGTGATCTATATTCAATGAATGGTAGCACAAACCTCCCCTTGGATGCTTTGGTGTCGGATGTTGAACATACTTCCGGCGAATTAAGTTACTCCTGGCAAACTTTTTTACATCATAACAGTCATCAACATATTGAATCCACTGATACCAATAAAGTGTCGAGTACTGTAATTTCACCAATCGGATGTTTGCAGTTTGCCCAGTATTATTTCAGGGTGGTGTTGACGGTAACGGATGCAGCTGGATTGTCCTCTGTTGATAGTGTAAGGGTTTATCCTGCCTGTGATCCTCCATCAGCAAATTTCATGTCTGATACATTTACTATCTGTAAATATGATTCCATACAGTTCACTGATTTGTCAACTAATTTTGCTATTCAATGGGAATGGCATTTCCCTGGAGGTACTCCATCCATATCAAATGAAAAGAACCCGGTAGTTCATTATGATAATTCAAGCGGTAAGTTTGATGTAATGCTTATCAGTTCAAGTTTCAGAGGGTCAGATACCTTGTTTATTGAAGACTACGTCAATGTCAGTAGTTTGCCACAGGTCTCCATCTCATCAACAGGAAATGCTTCTATAGTTTGTGCAGGCTCTAAACTCACCTTAACTGCTGGTTCGCCAAATCCAATTACTTCATATCAATGGAGTAGGTATGGTGTAGATATTCCGGGAGCAACGGGTTCTACATATAATTCATTCAAAACTGGAAATTATCGGGTATATGTGTCTAAGGCCAATGGGTGTTCAAAGTTGTCGAATAAGTTTCGGGTCGACAAAAAGAAATTACCAACTTCTGTAATAACATCATTAGATCCACTCGCCTTTTGTCAGGGTGATAGTGTGACTCTGGCTGCAGTGAATTATCCTGGATATACATTTCAATGGAAAAAATATAGCTCAAGTATCCCAGGAGCTACCAGTCAATTCTATGAAGTATATACTCCTGGTAAATACAAGATAATAGCAACCGACTCTGTTGGTTGTTCAAGAAGCTCAAATAAATTGAATGTAACTTTAATCTCTTGTAGTAAGACAGGATTACTATCAAATTCTGATGGATCGTTTTTTGACAATATCAAGATAGAACCTAATCCAAGTTCAATTGAATCTACAGTATTTTTCAATAAACAGGATGCAGAACCGGTTCAACTAGAAATGCATAACCTTCAGGGAACCAGAGTATTCACTCAGAGCATTTCAAGTGACCTAACAGGAAGTTTAGAAATAAGAATCGACATTTCTCAATTTGATGTTGGTGTTTATATAGTTAGCCTTAAAAGCTACACTGGTATACATCATGCCAGATTGGTAATTGCCCGCTGATTGTTAATTAATATAGTTTATACTTTTCAGGCTGTTTTATAAACACTTATCTTGTAGTAAGTTAAAAGACAGCCAAGTTTCCTTCAAGGCAATTATTAACTTTGTTGACCATTATTTCATCTCTACAACTTGCAGTATTTTTCGATCATCGATTTTTTATATGGGCCAATTGTACTGGTTCTGATCATTTTTTTTGCCAGTCTTCATGCTAAACGAAAAATCTCTACCAGACCTGAATATAAATATTACAACTGGGGATTATATGTAAAATTGACCGGAGGGCTCTCACTATGTTTCATATATTCATTTTATTATGGAGGGGGAGATACAATAAATTATTACCACGACGGTGTTTGCATGATGAATCTATTCTTTGAGAATCCAACTGGACTTTTTACTATAATGACTCAGGGGCTTAGTGTTAACAATTACTTTTACTTTACTTCATCAACTGGATTCCCAATATACTATAGAGACCCGAATACTTTTTTTGTTGTTAAGGTGATATTTTGCTTTGTGTTATTTAGCGGTGGTAGTTATATTGTAGCTACTCTTCTTGTAACATATGCCTCATTCACCGGAATATGGAAATTATACCTTGTATTCGTTGGTGAATTTCCACAGCTTAAAAAGGAAATGGCAATTGCAGTTCTGTTCATACCCTCCGTCTTTTTTTGGGGCTCTGGGATCTTAAAGGATACAATTACATTGGCAGCCATAGGTCATTACACTTATGGGTTTTATATGACATTCATTAAAAAGGAGAAAGTTGCATGGGGTTTCATTACGTTGCTTTTGGCAGCTTATTTCCTGTTGGCGATCAAACCATATATTATCCTAGCTCTGTTGCCAGGTTCATTGGTTTGGTTGGTTCAAAAATACCTTGCAAAAATGCCAAATAGGATGGTGAAGGCCATGGTCGGACCACTTTTCTGGACAGTAGCCTTAGGGGGTGGTTATTTACTTTTATTAAACATGAATTCATTGTTGGGGCAATATTCACTAGATAATGTACTTGATAAAGCTGTTGTCACCTATAAGGACCTGAAAGCCGATTACTATCGAGGAAATTCATTCGACATTGGAGAATTTGACGCAACAGTATCGAGTATGCTTATGAAAGCACCAGCGGCTATAACGGCAGGAATTTTTAGACCTTTTATATGGGAAGTAAGGAATATTGTTATGCTCTTATCAGGAATTGAGGGGACCATATTAATCTTCCTAACATTCAGAATCCTTTGGAAAATGAGAGTAGTGGGTATCATTAAATATCTTGCAAAAAATCATCTCCTCGTTTTCGCTCTTATTTTCAGTTTGTTTTTTGCGTTTTCAATAGGAATATCTACTTCAAATTTTGGTTCATTGGTAAGGTACAGAATTCCGGTTCTACCTTTTTTTGTTGGTAGTTTATTCATTTTGGAATATTTCAGAAAACGAGATTTAAAAGAAAGAGAAAAGTATCAATCTGCTGAAACTGGAGGACTTTTGGGAGGTTGATTCATTAATAATCTAAAAGGAGTCGTCAACAGGATTATTCTCTAACCACATATGCAAAACTATTAACAACCAAATGCGATTATACAGGTAGTTGCTATCATTGAAAAACCGGTTTATTAGATCTTCAACAACATTGTATTTTACAACATTGTGCCTTTCAATAACCTCTTGCGAGAGGTAATCAGTAATAAGGTAGCGCAAACCTGTTAAAAGCCATTTGTTCAAAGGTATGGCAAATCCCTGTTTCGGTCTGTCGAACAACTGCTCAGGAATATATTGATAGAGTACTTTTTTAAGTAGGTACTTTTGGATGCCATCTTTAACTTTCAGGTTTGGAGAGATATTAATGGCAAAT
>Ga0055584_100003281_pt1 | contig 15989 bp, 12 predicted proteins | sample OSDHelmetaG_FD_58716 | JGI IMG/M metagenome (GOLD analysis project Ga0055584, IMG submission 58716) | Pelagic marine sediment microbial communities from the LTER site Helgoland, North Sea, for post-phytoplankton bloom and carbon turnover... | ecosystem: Environmental > Aquatic > Marine >... | reverse complement strand
CATTCCATCGCGGCTTTGCAAGGTTGGATGCGTGAGGCTGTAGATTGAGTTTGTGTCATTGCTAAATACTTAGCAGCTAGCTTAGCGTCTTTAAAGACAATCAATAAATTCATGTTTCTTGCTGGCTATTTATACCAGGGTCGGTGCTTGCGCGTTAAAAAACATAGCAAGCTGGTTTTCACGTCTATACTTGAGGGCACATGCACCCACGATGGATGAGAATGAACCTATGCAGAACAGTGTCAAATTGAATATGGCGGCCTATCTGATGGTTGCCCAATGCATTATCTTATTTATTATACCTATACCAGAAATGTTGAGCGGCCATTTGGTTCTTGAAACTTGGCCAGATCATGCCAAATTCCATATCCTTTGGGCGGCGGGCTTATTGGTATTTGTCGCTCTAGTAACAGCCTGGCAAGCCTGGTTTCGGCTCCGCAAAGGGGATGTTTTTGCTTGGTGGTTAATGCTATGTTTCTTGCTTTTTGTGCAAGCCCCCGTATTGTTGGCAAAATCTTTATATGTAGGCGGCCCTGATTGGTGGCTGGTGTTATTGGGTATTGGAGTTCCTCTAGTGGCCGTGTTGTTATCGGGCACCACGTGCCTTAGCAAGTCCAAATAAACGCCGGCACACTGCTTGTTAGCCTTAGCTATGGGTTCCTAATAATACAATTATAGGCATTGAGTTAGTTTATCTGGGTCTCTTTATGGATATAGTTGCCGTTGCTGCCTTGTATGATGCTCAGGCCGCTGCTGCTAGCTGTTGCCGCTATTTCAAGCGGCCTAGATACTTCCTAGGCTAGTTAGTAGTTAAAACTGCAGCGCCATTCAGGTACTATAGGTGCATGGAAAATGCACGCATATTCAATCGCTTATGACAAACGCGGAAAACTGGCCACAGGGATTTATGGTAGTACAAGGTAACCGCATGGAAGACCTGTGTGAAACCTATGTGCAGTGGCTTAAGCGTTATCCTTTACGACCTTTAGAACAAGATTTAGTCCTTACTCAAAGCAACGGTATCGCACAGTGGCTCAAGAAAACCTTAGCCCAAGATGAAAGGGACGGTGGTTGTGGCATTGCCGCGGCTATTGATGCGATGTTGCCTGGTCAGTTTGTGTGGCAAAGCTATTGTGCAGTATTGCCTGGGTTATCCAAGCAAACTGTGTATGACAAGCAAGGCCTAACTTGGCGGTTGTACCGTTTGCTAGGCATTTGGGAGCTCGATCAACTTGCGCCTATGCTCACCGCCTATATGCAAGCTGATTCCTTACCGATGGAACGCTTGCAGCTAGCGCGTCAATTGGCTGACCTCTACGATCAATATCAAGTATTTCGCCCCGATTGGCTAGCTGCTTGGGAGCAGGGCCGTGATGTCTTACCAGATCAGCAGGGCAATGACCGAGCGCTGCCTCCTAGCCAACAATGGCAGCCGGGCTTATGGCGCGCACTATGTGCCGATATCATTGCGCAAGATCCTATCGAAGGCTGGTCGCAAGCCAGCCGAACGGCTTTGCATCAGCGCTTTATGACGGCCTGTTCCCAGTTGCAAGAGAGGCCTGCTGGCATGCCACGCCGAGTGGTCGTCTTTGGTATGTCGAGTTTGCCCATGGCAAGTCTAGATGTATTACGTGCCATGGCGCCTTTTACCCAAGTTTTACTCTTTGTTATGAACCCTAGTGAACACTACTGGGGAGATATGGTCGAGGGCAGGGAGTTATTACGTAAGGAATACAAGCGCCAAACTAAACGCACTGATCATAATCAGTTCAGCGATGCGAGCTTGCACATGTATGGTAACCCTTTGTTGGCCTCCTGGGGCAAACAAGGGCGTGATTTTTTACACTTATTTGATGAGTGGGATCAGCCGCAACAGTACCAGCAACACTTTGCTGAGCTAGCGGTTGGTAAGGTGGATTTATTTAATTCACCTATTGATTCGGTAGTGCGAAATGGTGGAGGTGACGGTCATTTATTGGCTCAGGTGCAAGATGATATATTGCACTTACGCTCGGTCCAAGAACGCGCTGAGTTAGAGTCAGTGGTGGATGTGGCAGATCAGAGCCTGCAATTTATTAGTGCCCACAGCATGCAGCGTGAGATAGAAATCTTGCATGACCGTTTGCTTGATGACTTTGTAGAAAGTCAAAAGCACGGCGAAATAGATAACTTGCAACCAAGAGATGTTTTGGTGATGGTGCCTGATATTGCCACCTATGCACCGCATATTGATGCTGTGTTTGGTCGTTATCGCGGATCTGAGCATAACCCCAGAGACCAGCGTTTCTTGCCTTATCATATTGCTGATACAGGACAACGTTTTGCCAATCCTATTTTAGCGGCCTTTGAAACTCTATTAGGGTTGCCTAGTTCGCGCATGACCTCTGTACAAGGGCTAGGGTTGCTGGAAGTGCCAGCTTGTCGCCAGCGTTTTGGCATAGAAGAAAGTGATCTACAGCAAATCAAGCTTTGGGTAGAGGGTGCCAATATACGTTGGGCTTTAAGCGAAGCACATCGTTTAGATCAACAGTTGCCAGCCCAGGATGGTCATAATACATGGCAGTTTGGTATCGACCGCTTGTTGTTAGGTTTTGCCACGGGTAATGCAGATAGTTGGCAGGATATCGCCGCCTACCCTGAAGTCAGCGGATTAGGTGCTGATCTATTGGGCAGTCTCAGTCGCTTTGTCACTAGTCTGGAGCAGTGGCGACAACGTTTGACCCAAGAGCAAACTGCCGATCACTGGGTGTCTGCGTTGCTAGAACTGTGGCAAGACTTCTTTGCCTCCGATGACGAAGAGGTTGAACGTCTCTACTTGCGCATTGCTGGGTATCTACAGCAGTGGCAAGAGCTAATTGTACAAGCTCAGTTACAAGATCAAACCATGGCCATAGAGTTAGCGCAGGCGGCGTTGTTGGAAAAGCTAGAAAGTCCAAGCCTAAGTAGCCGTTTTATGTCAGGTTCCATAAACTTTGCTACTTTAATGCCCATGCGAGCCGTGCCCTTTAAACAAATATGGCTACTAGGTATGAACGATGATGCCTATCCACGTAAGCGTAGCTTTAACGATTTTGACTTGATCAGCCAAGATTACCGTCCTGGTGATCGATCGCGTCGTGATGATGACCGCTACCTGTTCTTAGAGGCCCTGTTGTCAGCCCGTGATAAGCTAGTCATTAGTTGGCATGGGCGTAGTATCAAAGATGATTCGGAGCAGCCTCCTTCGGTACTGGTTTCACAGTTACGTGATTATTTGGCCAAGGCCTGGCCACAACAAAATTTACTGCCTCGTTCAACTTTGCAGTATCCATTACAGCCTTTTAGCGAGGTTTTGTTTCAGCAGGATTCAAGGTATTTTACTTATGCTCATGAGTGGGCAGAACAGCACCAGATCAGCCCTGCTCAGCAGGCAACGAAGTTACCACTATGGAAGCCAGAGCGAGCGTTAAACAGAGCTGATTTGGTCAATTGCCTTAAGTCTCCCATTGATAGCTTATACCAGCAGCGTTTGTTGATAGCCAAGCCCCGCGACGCTGCGGAAGTGCCAAGCATTGAGAACTTTACCTTAGATGGATTGCAGACTTGGCAATTACATAATCAAGTGATTAGTCAGCAATTTAGCCAGCAAGCACTGGATCGCCAGATTGCTGTGAGTGAAGCTGCAGATAATCTACAGCAACAATTCACTACTTGGCAGCGTGACGGTACCTTGTTGTCTGGTATAGCAGGGCAGATACAGTCCCTGCCCCATACGGAAGAATTGGTTGAACTCTATGAAACCTGGCAACAGCTGCGCAGCCAACATTTAACGGCAGTTATGCCGGTAACCTATGCCGCCGCACACCATGTGTCTCAGCAGGCCAACGATAGCCTTGCTGTAGAAATAGCCTTGCCTCAATTGGCTATAAATCATCATCAGAAAAAAGCTCAGCAGGTGCTAGTGCAAGCTAGCACGGCTATCAAAGGTAAGGACTTGAAATGGCGTAATCTGGCCGATGCTTGGGTACAACATCTCGTGGCCCATTTGTATAGCCAGATGCCAGTGGATACCTATTTACTAACGCCTCAAGGCCGCCTGCATTACCAGCCTTTAACGGCACAGCAAGCTGAGCACTTTTTTGAACAATTGCTGCAGTTCTGGTGGCAAGCCATGCATGAGCCCTTGCCTCTTTCTTTGCAACTGGGTATGAAACTAATACAACCCAAAGCAGCAAGTGAATCTGCTTTAGATACAGCCTATGGCAAAGACCTTGCCTATGGTAGCCAATATTTGCAACGCCACTTTGCCAGCCGACAAGACCTAGATACAGAACTTTGTACTAAGCTAGCTAGTGCTGTGTACGAACCTTGGCAGTCTTGCGTGGAAACCTTCTCATGAGTACTGATATGACTGACGTGAGAACCAATACCCCCATATTGAAGCCATTGGCTTTACCCTTGCGTGGTCCTGCTTTAATTGAAGCCAGCGCTGGCACAGGCAAGACCTATACCTTGGCCATGTTGTACCTACGTTTGGTATTGAACCACGGTGGTGATGCAGCCTTTGGTGAGCCCTTGTTGCCACACAACATCTTGGTAGTGACCTTTACCAAGGCTGCTACAAGGGAGCTACGCGATCGCATACGTCAGCGTTTAGTAGAAGCAGCGGCCTATCTGCGCGCACTGGCTGAACCAGAGATGGCAGCGGCAATAGACGTCGATGATCTCTTACGAGATCTATGTGCTAGTTACAAGGAACCAGCTGAGCAAGCTGGTGCTGCAAAACGTTTAGAAATGGCGGCAGAAGCCATGGATGAAGCAGCTATTTCCACCATCCATGCTTGGTGCTACCGGGTATTAAGTGAATTTGCCCTGCATTACGGTGGGGGCTTTGAACAAAGCCTATTGGAATCTGAAACCGAGTTGTTAAAAGAAACCAGCGAAGACTTTTGGCGCTTATGCGTAATGGGTATGGGGCGAGAGGCCTTGTCATATATGATGCAGCGTTTTGTTGGCCCAGAGAAATTACTAGATGAAGTAAAAAATCTCTTAGCTCATAGAGCCAATTTGCCAGAGGCAAACGCCGAGCTTGATACGCATATTACGCAACAAGAAACGCAAAAACAGACTTTGATAAAGCAAGTGAAAGCTGATCTAGCTGGATCTGTCGATGCTTTAGAAGCTTACTTTTTAGAAGCCGAAGAAACAGGTCTATACAAGGGTTTGACTGTTGGTCACAAGGCCACTGCCTTCGCCAAAATTAGGGAGTTTGTTGATTCACAAGATATCAAGTTGTGGGATGGTAAAAGTAAAAGCTTGCCGCGACTCGCTATGCAAGACCTGTCTATTTGGAAGGATCAAGCGCAAGCGCAAGTCGATTTACTAGCAGCAAAACACCTGGCCAAGGCGCTATCATTAGTCGAAGAGCTACCTAGTCCTGATGCTTATATCTTAACCTTCGCTTGCCACTGGATAAGCCAACGCCTTGATAACAAGAAGCAGCAACAAGGCCTACTCAGTAACGATGATTTGTTGCTACGTTTGCAACAAGCTCTTCAGGGCAAAGGTGGTGAGCAGTTAGCAGCGGCCATTCGCCAGCGTTTTCCTATGGCCATGGTGGATGAGTTTCAGGATACGGATCCTGTGCAATACGATATTTTCAATCGTGTATATGGCATTCGTGACGGCTGCCCTGATGCCGGCTTTATTATGATTGGAGATCCCAAGCAGGCTATCTATGCTTTTCGTGGTGGTGATATATATACCTACCTACAGGCCCGTGAACATACGAAGGGCCATCACCATACCTTATCCCATAACTTTCGCTCCGACGAAGACCTAATTAACTCAGTTAATGGCTTGTTTAGGCATGGTGACAGCCATGCCTACGGTGCTTTTCGTTTTCGTCGAGATGAGCAGAATCCGCTACCTTTTTTACCCGTATCTGCGGGGCGCAAGGCCAAGCGTAAGCTTGTCATTCAAGGTCAGGAACAAAGTTCACAAGTGGCTTGGGTAGCCGAGAAGAACGAAAAAGACGAAAAAGCCGGAAAGGCTATGTCGGATACGCTTTATATACAACAGATGAGCGATGCGACTGCCAACGAAATTGCGCGTTTACTTAATCTATCGGCCCAAGATCAAGCCCATATATCCGATGGTGATGATCAGCAGGTTCTTGAGCCTAAGCACATGGCAATTTTGGTAGCTAATCAAACAGAAGCCAGCGCTGTACGTGACGCCTTAGCTAAGCGTCAGATTCCCAGTGTTTATCTATCAGATTCTAGTAGTGTTTACACCACGCCCATTGCTCAAGATGTGCTCTTACTATTGCGCGCTGTAGCCGATCCTGATGATGATCGCTTGTTGAGTATGGTGCTACCTACCTTGTTGGTGGGGCTGGATGTTGCGACTATGGATACCCTGCAGAGGGATGAGTTAGCGTGGGAAAAACAGCTGCAAAGGTTTCACACCTATCATCAAATATGGCAAAGCAAAGGTGTGTTGGCACTGCTTTATCAAGTGATATTTGATAGCCATGCAGCGGCAAGAATACTTGCTGTACCTGGCGGAGAACGATTACTAACGGACCTGTTGCACTTGGCAGAACTGCTACAGCAAGCAGCGGTGCATTTGGATGGTGAACATAGTTTAGTTAGGCATTTTGAAAATCTATTAGACAACCCAGATAAGCAAGATGCCAATCAACAGCAGCGTTTGGAAAGTGACAGTAATCTGGTGCAGGTAGTCACCATTCACAAATCTAAAGGTTTGGAGTACCCAGTAGTATTTTTGCCTTTTGTGAGCAAAACTCGTGTTGCCAAGGCTTCTGATATGCCGCTGATCCATCATGATAATCAGCGTAGAAAACAAGTCACTTTGGAAGCCGATAAAAGCATTTTGCAGATGGTTGAGCAAGAGCGCCAAACAGAAGAAATTCGTAAACTCTATGTGGCATTAACTCGCGCTTCCTGTTGCCAGTACCTAGGCCTGGGCGACATAAAAAATGCTCAAACATCAGGTATTGGTTGTTTGCTAATGCTACCAGAAACTGCCGGCCAGCTTGCCGACTACCTGCAAGGACTTGGAGACAGTCTACAGTTACAAACTTTGCCCGCAGATGCGAAGTGGCAGCACAAACGTAAGCAAACTGATACCTGGCAGGGGGCAAGAAAAGCCCCTGCGGTGCAGGTTCGTAATTGGTACACAGCTAGTTATTCGGCCTTGAGTTTTAGTAGCTCGCACCAGTCTGAGTCTATTCAACAGCAAGAAACGGATGCTGCACCCGATACGGCGCAAGATGCGATCTTGTTAGAAGAGCAGCAAACTAAGCTAGACGTTGAAACTGCCTTGGGCATCAAGGCGGTGGCAGACCTATCGCCTAGCATGCATAACCTACCTAAAGGTGCTTTATACGGCACAATGCTGCATGAAATGCTAGAAGACTGTGCTGCCCTAGGCTTTGCCGAAGTGGTTGCCAATCAGGCGGCGCGACAAAAGATAATCAGCGACCATCTGCAGCCTTTGGAGTTGGGCGACTGGGTAACAGCAGTGGATGCGTGGTTGGTGAAGTTTATTGCCATGCCTTGGCGGCTAGATTCTGTGGCTGCTTCGCCACTAGAATTGCAAAACCTCAATGCTGAGCAACTGCTAGTAGAAATGGAATTTTTAATCGCGACTCATCAGGTAGATGTTGTCGCCATGGATAAGTTAGTTTGCCAACATACTTGGCAACAGCAGGCACGGCCACAAGCTGATGCTCAGCAGCTACATGGTATGCTCAAGGGCTATATCGATTTGCTAGTGGAACATCAAGGGCAGTACTTTGTCGTAGATTGGAAGAGTAATTACCTAGGTGAAGATGCCAGTGCCTATACTCATGGTGCACTGCGTGATGCCTTGTTGCATAAGCGCTATGACATGCAATACGTTCTTTATATATTGGCTTTGCACCGCCTGTTGAAGTCACGTTTGCCCAATTATGAATATGACCTGCATGTGGGTGGTGCTGTATACGTCTTCTTGCGTGGCACTGACAACCCAGAAACCCAGGGTTTGCTAATGGATAAACCGCCGCAGGCACTTATTGAAGGTTTAGATAGTCTTTTCCAAGGCGCTAGGGGAGGCTTAGTGTAATGGCCCTTAGTCGACTTTTTCAGCAGGCTCAACAGCTACAAATTGTGCGCGATGTAGACCTAGCCTTGTTAGATCTAATACAACGTCAAGAACCCCAAAATTTGGATGACATGCAGGTATTGGCCATACTTCTCGTGAGTCGGCACAGTGCCATGGGGCATGTCTGTGTGGATTTACAAGCCGTGCTTGCTGACCCGTTAGCTCACTTTGGTTTGGCAGCAGAGGAACGCATAGACCGAGATTTGTTACCGCTTAAACGTCAGTTTGAAGCAGACCTAGTGCGTTTGGTTGGTACTATTAACTTGCCCCAGTGGATAACCAATATAGGCACCTGCAAAGCTGTAGAGACCGTGGTGGAAGGTTCAAGTACGACTAGCACCCCGCTGGTGCTAGATACCAGTTATAGTCAAAGCTTGCTCTACTTGAGCCGTTATTGGCACAGTGAACAGCAATTGGCTTGTTTTATAAGTCAGCGTAGTGCCGTTATTAGGCATTTGCCAGAGCAGGCGCAGGCGATTGTCGCTAACTTATTCCCTCAGCCGCTTAGCGCTGGCAAAAGCGTAGATTGGCAACGCGCTGCCGTAGCTCTTTCGGCGCGTAGTAACTTTGCCATCATCACCGGCGGCCCAGGCACCGGTAAAACTACTACCGTTTTGCGTCTGCTAGCCCTGTTGCAAGCCATTCAGCTAGAGCAACAGTTGCCAGCTTTGCATATAAAACTGGCCGCACCCACTGGTAAGGCAGCGGCCCGCTTGAATGAATCTATTGCTAGCAACTTGCAGCGTCAGAGCTTTCCCGATGGTCAATATGCCAGTGGTGAGCAACTAAGGGAAGCGATCCCTTCAGAAGTGACAACTTTACACCGTTTGCTGGGCACCGTGCCCAATAGCCGCCAGTTTCGTCATCACGCTAACAACCCATTAGCCGCAGATATTGTGGTAGTGGATGAAGCTTCGATGGTGGACTTGGAAATGATGGCATCCTTGGTGCAGGCCTTGGATAAGCATACTCGACTCATTCTAATTGGCGATAAGGACCAGCTAGCCTCGGTAGAAGCAGGTTCTGTCTTAGGCGATCTATGTTCTAAAGCAGCAGAGGGTAACTATAAACTAGACACCATAAACTGGTTGCGTAGCTTTAGCGGTGATGTCATACCGCCTATGTATATGTCTGAACAAGGTGGCAACTTGGCACAAACTACTACTATGTTACGAGTGAGTCACCGTTTTCAGCAAGGCGGTAGTATTCACGCCTTGGCAAGTTTGGTGAACGAAGGGCTATATGAAGGTCAGTCTACTTTGTTACCTTGGCAAGACTTGCAAGCCATTGTGGGCAAAGAACAGGCTTTAGCACATAAGAAAAAGCGCCCCCCTCAATTGCAGTTGCTATCTCAGTTGGCGCCGTCAGAAAACAAGCCTGTGAGTCAGTGGTTAAATGCAGATGTGGCCGAGTTATTAACTTCAGGTTATTCAGAATATCTACAGCTGGTGCGACAAGGGCCAGAAGATCATTCCGCCAACGGCACAAATGACTGGGCAGCGGCGGTACTTGCTGCCCATAGTCAGTTCCAGTTGCTGGTTGCCTTACGTCAGGGCGAGTGGGGCGTACAAGGCATGAATAGCAGTATACAGGCCCTATTGCAGCAAGCGGGTATGTTAGAGCAAGATATTGGTGATTGGTATGTTGGTCGTCCCGTTATGGTGGTACGCAACGACTATCATCTTAAGCTTATGAACGGCGATATAGGCATTTGCTTATCTTATCGAGATAACACAACGCATGAAGTGCTACTAAGAGTGGTATTTAGTGATGGGGCCGGTGGTGTGCGCTGGGTGCTGCCAAGCCGCTTGCGAGCCGTGGAAACCGTATTTGCCATGACCGTGCATAAATCCCAAGGTTCAGAATTTCAGCATACGTTGTTGATGCTGCCGGATCACAGCAATCCGGTGTTAACCAAAGAATTACTCTATACCGGTATCACTCGCGCTAAAGATCGTTTTTCTTTGATATATGGCAGCGAAGAGGTGTTGGAGCAGGCGATGACTAAGCGCGTTCAGCGTTCAAGTGGTTTGATGAAGCGTTTGTAAACTCCTTTATATTAATATAATCTAATATAAATTGACCCATCGCAATATCTACAAAATAAGAGCTGTCATCATGGTTCTTATATATTGCACACAAGGGATTTAAAAAATGAGCGAGCACACAGTTAACGTCGCCTGGACCAACCAACCTCACCCCGACAACGCCGAAGACTATAATCGTAATCACAGTCTGCATATCGATGGTCAAACCTTAGGTATGTCTGCTGCGTCTGATTTTCTTGGCGACCCAGAAATGGCAGATCCAGAACAGGTACTAGTAGGTTCTGTGTCCGGTTGTCATATGCTGTTCTTTTTGGCTATTGCGCGTATCAAACGTTTTCCAGTGGCAAGTTATGAAGATGAAGCTACAGCCATTTTAGGCAAGGATGAAGATGGCGTGATGGCCATTACTAAGATTGTATTGCGCCCGAAGGTAGAGTTTGTGGATGCTGTGCCATCGGCTGAAGTGTTAGAGCGCATTCATCAGAGTGCTCATAAGAAGTGCTTTATTGCTAATTCTTTGAAGTCTGAAACGGTGATTGAGCCGCGTTAGGAATAGGTGGGGGCAGAGGGCCTGCCCCCATAAGTATTTAATCTTCTGGCAGAGCATCAAACTCCGCACGCTTACCATCAAACCAAGCTTGCATGGCGGCAGGATCTTGCATTAATTCGCCCATTTTTTGCATGGCACCTAGGTGTGCAGGTTCCTGCTTTTGCATCATTTCCATAGCGTGGGCTTTGCTTAACTCGCCCATCTCGTCAAAGGTAGCGGCTTGGAAGGTTTCTTCACAGGCACCGCCTAACTGGCTGCAGGTCATAGTTTTCATAGTGTTTACTCTGTCTGTTGTAGTATTGGTCTTGCTAGTTATAGTGTCTCAGATACAATAACCCCTTCTCTAAGACTAAGCAACAAAGGCTTTGCCCATGGCATTGGACTACCGTATCAAATTACAGCCCGTGAGACATCGCGAAACTTCCATGAAAGGCCGCAGTTTTAATGAGCAAATGGAAAGCGATCGTGGCCGTGCCTTCAACTCTGCCGCCGTGCGCCGCTTGCAGCAAAAAACCCAGGTATTCCCCTTAGAAACCAATGCTGCTGTGCGTAGCCGCTTAACCCATTCCTTAGAAGTGATGCAGGTGGGGCGTTATATCAGTAAGCGTATCATGCAAAAGCTAACCGAAAAGGGTGAACTTGAAGCCTGTGGTTTACACGAGCTTAGTGATGGTTTTGTCAGTGCTGTTGAAATTGCCTGCCTGTTACATGATGTGGGTAATCCGCCTTTTGGTCACCTCGGCGAAGAAGTCATTAGTCAGTGGTTGCAGAAACAAGTGGTGCCGGTTTTTGGCGAGCGGTTTGGTACTCAAGAACAAGCGGCTATGTTGGCCGCCGACTTGGGGCAGTTTGAAGGCAATGCTCAAGGCTTGCGTATTTTGCACAGCTTACAGGGTTTGAATCTAACCTATAGCCAGCTTGCCTCCTTGTTTAAATATACCCGTATGGCTGGCGAACCCAAGCCTGATAATGTGTACCGACAAAAGAAACCGGGCTATTATTATGCCGAGCAAGCCCTGTATTTGCAGGTAAGCGAGCACTTACAAATTGAGCAAGGTTGCCGTTTTCCATTGGCTTATATAATGGAAGCGGCGGACGATATTTCCTACTGTATTGCCGACCTGTCTGATGCAGTGGATAAGGGTATTTTAACGGTGTTGCAGTTACATGAATTGTTGCTTGACCAGTGGTATCAGCTTACGGGTGCACAGCCTGAATTGTCCGTGGCAGACGGCCAGTTGTTGCCTCGTATCTTGCTCAAAGCCATGACGGATTACCAAGACGAAACCCTTGATAAAGAACACAGCTATTTGCTGGCTTTGCGTACACGCTTTGTTAATGCCTTGGTGGAACATGCCGCCGATCATTATGTGGCCAATCACACGGCTATTTTCCATGGCCAATTTGATGGTTCGTTGATAGAAGGCGATGATGTTTATAGTTTGGCGGCGAAGACCCTCAAGAAAGTCGCCGTTAGCAAGGTATTCTGTACCCCAGAAGTGGAGCATCTTGAGCTCAAGGGTGTGGCGGTTATTCGGGGTTTACTAGAAGCCTACCAACCCTTGCTTCAGCTTTCTTTTGCTGATTTTTGGCAGATAGCTACTAGCGAAGAACAATCCTTAAAAGGTTATCCCATAGAAACGCGTTTGTACCACAAGCTCTCAGGCAAGCATAAACGTACCTATGTGGCTGCTGTACAGCCATTGCTGCAACCGCCTGCAAGCAATTCTGAAGCGCAAATGATGGAGTTTTACTATCGTGTACGCTTGCTGTTGGACTACATCAGCGGCATGACCGACAACTTTGCTTTGGCTGAATATCAACTGCTCACGGCTACCAACTAGTTGTAAAGCTCCAGCACATTACACTAGGTGCCTGGCTTTTCCCGCAGGGAAGTGCCAGGCACCATTCTATCCAATCCATTGCCAATTCTCTTTTTGTACTATAGTACGAGCGCAATGATGTTGGTTGCTTGTCAAATTTTGACTTATATTATAATATGTACGTAATTATGTACACGTACAATTTAAGGTGGATATGGACGCAATAAGCTACACATCAGCGAGAGCAAATTTAGCCTCGACTATGGAGCAGGTTTGCAATGATCATGCACCAGTTATTATCACACGTAAGAGCGAAGCGCCTGTGGTAATGATGTCATTGGAAGACTATCAAGCAATGGAAGAAACGACTTATTTACTGCGTTCCCCTGCTAATGCCCGGCAGTTATTGGAATCTATTGCTGAATTAGAAGCTGGTAATGGTGTTGAAAGAGAGCTTTCTGAATGAAGCTGATGTTTGCTTCGAATGCATGGGAAGAATACTTGTATTGGCAGGCTACGGATAAAAAAATAGTCAAGCGAATCAATATGCTAATTAAGGATATTCAGCGTACACCATACACGGGTATAGGTAAGCCGGAACCACTTAAGCATGGATTAGCCGGCTACTGGTCTCGCAGAATCAACGATGAACATCGTCTAGTTTATAAATATCATGAAAGCACGATTCTTATAGCCCAACTTCGTTATCATTATTAACTTCTATACTTGTATTGTTGTTCTATTCGTTATTTAGCTGTTGCTGGTAAAACTGAAAGCCGTCCGTGTTGAGTAGTAAACGAGAACTTCATTATGATGAGTAATCGATATCAATGGCGTAATCTGGATGCTCGTGCAAAGCCCAGTATGCCTCTTGCAGGGTCTTGGTGATTGGGCCAATGCCTCCATTGCCAACATCTTTGCCATCAATCTTGCTAATAGCCATGATGCCACCGGCGGTGCTAGTAGCGAACACTTCTTCAGCACTGCGAAGTAGGTCGGCAGTGAGCGTACCTTCTATCATTTCATAGCCATGTTCATGGGCTAGTTGCATGGCCGTTTTGCGGGTCACACCTTGTAGTACACCATTTGCTGGAGTGGTGATAACGCTATCTTTAATAGCAAATATATTAAAGCCAGGGCCTTCCATAATGTTGCCTTCGGCATCCACTAGAGCTGCTGTTTCTCCGCCTTTGTCATAGGCTTCAAATTGTCCTTTTACCAAGTCCAGCCAATGGTAGTTCTTTACTACAGGGTCAACTGAAGCAGCAGGAATACGTTGGGTTTCACTGATCACCAAATGCAAGCCTTGATCAGGCTGGGTGATCCATACGAAGGGGATAGCAAAGGCAAAGAACTTATTGCTGCATAACCTGGGATCCCGTGAACCCGGTTGCGGTGTGCCACGGGTGGTAATGATTTCTACATAGGACTCACGCAATCCAGTGGCTTTTACGCAGTCGCTTAATATCTCTTGTACTTGCTCTTGGCTATAGGGAATGGACATGCGCAGCTTATCCATACCGGAGTAGAAACGCTGCAAGTGATCATCGAGGCGGAAGAATTTGCCATCCCACACGTGGACCACATCATAGGTGGCATCGGAATGCAGAAAACCCCAATCGAGCAGGGAAATTTTGGCCTCGGCTATAGGGACTAGTTGCCCGTCAATGTAGGCCGAGCCCTTGGAATAATCTGCCACGCTAGATCCCTCTATCAGATGAGTTTAGTCGTGCTCACCATATTGGGTCACGCCTTCTGGCATTATCTCCCAATTGGCCTTGGAATCAACATATATATGGCGGCCTATTTCTACGTCTGGGTCGCCATTGACACAGCCTAAAGTCACACCGTGAACTGCATCTTGATAGATGCCCGTTAAGGTAGAGCCACATTGGCTACAGAACTGCAGGCCAAAGCCGTGCTCGCCAACGTAGGGGGTGAGTAGTTCTTGGCCTTGTAGCCAAGCGAATTCTTTGGCGTCTACAAGGGCATAGGCCGAAGCTTGTGCACTAAAGGCCTTGCGGCAACGTGAACAATGGCAAGAACGGGCATCGCGCAGTGATCCCTTAATCTGGTACTTCACTTCGCCACAAAAGCATTCGCCGGTGATAAGGTCTGACTTCTCATTCATGTTTATTTACCAGCTTCGTTTAGTTGTAATTTATTCAGTGCGTTTTGCAAAGGTAGCATTAAGTTCTTTGGGTATACATTGATCAAAGACACACTATCACATTGTTGAAACTGGCCGAACTTCATCATGGCTTCTGCAAAAGCCGAAATTATCTCATCGTCATCAAAGTCGTGTTGCTCAAAATGTAATGATTTGATTTCAAAATGACGTGTCTTGCGATGGGCTTTGCAATCCATGCGACCAATATACTGATCACCATAGAGTAGAGGTAAACTGAAGTAGCCGTATTGACGTTTGGCTTCGGGCACATAGCATTCAATCTGGTAATCAAAGTGAAATAGGCTTTTTAGGCGCTCCCTTTGAATCACGCTATTGTCGAATGGCGATAGGATTTGCAGGCGTTTAGTTAGCCTTGGTAAGGGTTGTTCCAGAGCGCCTGCGGTAATGAAGAAAGTTTCCTCATTGTCTAGTACTAGCTGTTCTAAATTACCCTGATCTATGCGTTCGGTGATGATGCTCTTAACAGCCTTACGCAAAGGCGCGTTGCGACGTAAATAAGTAATGCCCCTGAGTGACACTAATCCATGACAGCGTAGCTGCTGGTTTATCAGATGTTCAGCAAGCTCTTCGGTGCTGGGTGTACTGGTATCGATATGGGAGGGAAGTACACGCTCGGTTAGGTCATATACCTTTTGGAAGCCTTCACGGCTAGTGACCATCAGATCACCTTGCATATACAGTTGTTCCATAGCTTGTTTAGCAGGCTTCCAGTCCCACCAGCCCGTTTGTTGCTTGGGTGGTGATTCGAGGTCTCTAGATCGTAATGGACCATCGCTACGGATACGCGCCAAAAGCTCTGCCATGAGCTTGTTATCACGATTTTTGTACCAGTGTACCTGCCCGTTTTGAATGGCTTGTTTGTAAAGCAGGGAAAAGCGGAAATCTTGTATGGGTAAAAAGGCGGCAGCATGGCTCCAATATTCAAATACATCGCGCTTTTCTAACAGCTGGTTAAGCATATCTGGCTGATAATTAGGTACGCGTGAGCGCAGTACATGATGATGTGCACGTTCTACTACGGAGATAGTATCAATTTGCACATAGCCTATGTGTTGGATAGCTTTGCGAGTGCCAGAAATTCCACGCCCAAAGGGTTGGCTTTGTAATAGGCCCTGAGCAGCCAAGGCGATACGGCGCAGGCGAATTTGATCTTGTAGTTTGGTTACTTTGATCATGCACCACTCCTCTAGCAGGAAATTTGAAATTTGGGGGTCAGAGTAAAATTA
>Ga0055584_100003279_pt1 | contig 15990 bp, 18 predicted proteins | sample OSDHelmetaG_FD_58716 | JGI IMG/M metagenome (GOLD analysis project Ga0055584, IMG submission 58716) | Pelagic marine sediment microbial communities from the LTER site Helgoland, North Sea, for post-phytoplankton bloom and carbon turnover... | ecosystem: Environmental > Aquatic > Marine >... | reverse complement strand
TCAGCCGTTTGCTGCTGATGAAACGAATGATTTGCGGCGGCTGTAGCATGCCGGCCTGTGCAAAGCCGTCCCCGGCCACAAAGGTCTCTGCTGCCTTGCGATCGGAGAGATTGATCACGGCCATGGTGCCGATTGGTGCACTGGCATCGTCAGCCAGAAGCGGTCCGGAAAAGGACACCTGACCGGCGTGGCTGCGCATATTAGCCAGATGCACATCCATTGCCCCTTCGCGCAGATGCAGGCTGTCGGGCTTGTAGAGGCTGCGGATGTAGAATTCCGGCGGGCGTGACAGGTAGTAATCCAGCAGGGCCCGGCCCGACAATCCGTAACGCGGATCGTCGGGCCGGTAGCCGCCCGGATTGTCGGGGCTGCTCACGCCTTACTCGGCAGCCGCACTGGCACCATCAAAGAACCCGGCCGAATAGGCTTCACGTCGTTTGATGCCGGCAATGAACTCTTCTGCAAAATTGTCAGGCACCGCACCTGTGATCCGCTCATCGGACAAAAGCGTTTCCGCCCACGCCTTTGTCAGCGGGTAACCATCGATAATGTTGTTCTTGAGGACCTTGTCTATGAACAGGTGGCGCTGGAAGAACGGCGCATAGGCGGCATCGACGAGCGCAATATCCGGGCCGTTGAAATAGGGACCATCGTTACCCCGGCCGGCCAGAGCGCCTTCGACCTTGGCGAGTTTGTCCTGAGCGCTGGCGAGAGCGGATTCCATATCTTCGCGGGTCTTCGAATAGTGGATCGATGTCAGGGCGCTCGCAAAGGTCGGCACGAAATCTGTCCAGGCACGGTTCTTGGCGCGTTCCAGAGGGTCTTCGGGATGCAGCCGGGGCTGCACGACCTCGTCCAGATATTCGGCAATGGCGTTGGACTCGAACAGAATCTCATCACCAACCTTCAGGACGGGGACCTTGCCGTGGGGCGAAATGTCGAGAAACCAGTCAGGCTTGTCCTGAAGGTTCACATAGGTCACGTCGAATTCGATGTCTTTGGCACGCAAGAGGATCACGGCGCGCTGGACCCATGGTCAGGTGAATGAGCTGATCAGATGATATTTGGCGGTCATTGGATATCTCCGGGAGTGATGCTGCGATCATAGGAGCGGTGGGGTTCCCGGTCAAAGTCGAGTGAGATGAAGCGCAATTGTGTCATGGCCGGATTTGTTCCGGCCATCAACGTTGGAGGGTTGCTTATCTGGTCCTGAGCCAAGGAAAGACGTGGATACCCGCAACACGTGCGAGCATGACGATGATCCGGTGGATCGGGTTGTGCTGACGAAGTTGTGAGACCTTCACGATTGTCCGTGTCCGGTCCCGGCCTAGATTCGCGGTGGTTCAACATTGGGAGAGTGAGATGCACAAAATCCTGAAACCGGCACTCATTGGCGCCGCAGTTCTGCTGGTCGCGGCGGTTCCTGCCAGCGCGCAGGATATCAAGGCCCTGAAGGACGGCATTCATGTGATCACAGGCAAGGGCGGCAATATCGGCGTTTCGGTCGGCGCTGATGGCGTGTTCATGATCGACGATCAGTTCGCCCCGGCGACTGATGCCATCCTCGCCCAAATCGAATCCGTGACCGATCAGCCGGTGCGCTTTCTGGTCAACACCCATCACCATGGGGATCACAACGGTGGCAATGAGAACCTCGGCAAACGCAATGTGCTGATCTTTGCCCATGACAATGTGCGCGCGCGTCTGCTGGCCGCCGACAAGCCGAAGGCCGCGCTGCCCGTGGTGACCTTCAATGACACCACGACCTTTCAAATGAACGGCCAGACCGTGCAGGCCTTCCATGTGGCGGCGGCACATACGGATGGCGACGCGATGATCCATTTTCGCGAAGCCAATGTGATTCACATGGGAGATACCTTCTTCAACGGTTTCTACCCGTTCATTGATTTCAGGTCCGGCGGGTCGATCGACGGGGTGTTTGCCGCGATCGACAAGGTGCTGGGCATGTCTGATGCGAACACGGTGATCGTGCCCGGGCATGGGCCTGTCGGTGACCGGGATGACCTGATTGCCTATCGGGATATGCTGATCAAGGCCCGCGATGGTATCCAGCCGCTGATCGCTGATTGCAAATCCGTTGAGGATATCGTGGCTGCGAGGCCCACTGCTGAATTTGACGAAGGCTGGGGTGGGGATTCCTCAATCCGGAGCGCTTCATCCGGGTGATGCACGCGGCGCTGACAAAATAGCCGACGGCAAGGGTGTTGCGGGTCAGTCCCGCGGTATACCCACCATCGCTTCGAGTACAGCCAGTATCGACGCCGCATCTTCCTTGCTGCGCCCCTGAGACGCTGCGGCGATGTAGTAGGGCATCGTCGCGTCAAACAGCGGTGTGGGACAATCCAGATCGGCGGCAAAGTCGCGGATGACGTCCTTGTCTTTCAACTGGATCGCCAGTTCGGCGGTCGGGTCTTCATAGTCTCCGGTGATCCATTTTTGGGCGCGCACTTCGAAAATCTTCGAATAGGCCGCGCTGTCCATCACGGCGTCGGCCATCTGCTGTAAATCCAGCCCGGCTTTACGGGCCAGAAGGAAGGCTTCAGCGCAGGCGAGATTCTGAATTGAGATCATCAGGTTGATGACGAATTTGATCTTCGTGGAGACACCATAGGCACCCACATGGGTCACGCTTCGACAAAAGCTTTCCAACGCCGGTCGGGCGCGCGCAAAGGCATCCGCATCACCGCTGACCAGCATGGCGAGTTCACCGGTCTCGGCCTGAGGCCGGGCGCCGCTCACTGGGCAATCGAGCAGATAGATGCCGACACGGGCGAGTTCTTCATGGGCGGTTTCCTTTTCGGCGAGCGGAAAGGTGCAGAGATCGACAACGATCAGGCCCCGGCGACCGCTGGCGCTGATGGCGGCCAGCGAAGCACGCCAGGCTGGCAGAGTGGCCACGGCCAGCACGACCAGATCGGAGCGTTCAGCGACTTCGGCCGCATCGATGGCTTCCTGTGCACCGGCATCGGTGATGCGGTCAGGGTCCAGATCAAACCCGACCACGCCATGGCCGGCGGTGGCGAGGTTGCGCGCCACGCCGCCGCCGATATTGCCCAGCCCGATGACGCCGGTGTCGAGCGCCATTACTTCCTGCGTTTCGCAGGAGCGCGTTTCTTGCGCGGAATGTCAGCCATCTGTTCGTAGATGCGGGTCACCACACCGGGGTCTTCACTGCCATAGCCCTGCGCCAAGGCTGCATAGGCGGTGAACATGCTCGCCTGGAAGACCGGGACCGGTGCATTGTTGCTCTTGGCATAGTCCTCGATCAGGTTGTTGTCCTTGATCATGACCGTCAGATCGGCGGTCTTGACCTTCGGGTCGGCATACTCGTCGGCCAGCATCAGCGGCCCGCGATATTCGATCACCCGGGAATTGCCAGCGGATTTCTTGAGAACCTCGCCGAAGACTTCGAGATCGATGCCCGAGGCACGGGCCAGCGTGATCGCCTCCGCAAAGGCTGCGCCGTGGACGCTGATCAGCATGTTGATCAGCATCTTCAGCTTCATGCCGTCGCCAAACGGTCCGACGTGATACTGCAGCATGCTGAAACCTTCGAGCACTGGCTTGACCCTGTTAAAGTCCTTCTTCGTACCGCTGACCATGATCGTGATTTCGCCGGTCGCGGCTTGCTTGCCCGCGCCGCTCACAGGGCTGTCCATCAGGATGGCACCTTTTCTGGCAAGGGTCTGACGTGCCTGATCCTTGTCGGCCGGGTCGAGGGTGGAGGTCTCCATCACGATGAGCCCCTTATGGGCGCCCGCCAGAATGCCGTCCTTGCCCGACACAACCGCTTCGAGAATTTTGGGTGAGGTGAGGGAGGTCAGGATCACATCCGACTTACGGGCCACATCAGCCGCGCTCTTGCCCGCCTTGCCGCCGGCTTTCACGAGTGCGGTGACCTTCGACTTGACCGGATCGAACCCGGTGACCTGAAAACCGTTCTTCACAAGATTGGCGGCAAATGCGCCACCCATAATTCCCAGTCCGATGACGCCAACACGTAAGCTCATGATGTCTCCCCTCTCAAATTCCGATTTGTTCGCGCAGAGCGCATTGCCCAAAAGTATAGCGGGGGCTGTGGGGCACGGATAGCGCACGGCCTATATGTTCCGCAGACGTGTGTTTTCTCAAGAAATACGCGTGAAAGGGCGCAGACTTTTCTGACATTGGGCCATATCATGTGGCTTCATTTTGATTTTGTGACAGACGAATTTGGGGAAGATGATGGTCAATGCAGCAATTGTTGGTCTTGGTTGGTGGGGCAAGGTTCTGGTGGATTCGGTTCAGGGTAAATCCGACACCATCCAGTTCACCCACGGCGCCACACGGACGAAGTCCAAGGCTCAGGACTATGCCGATGAGAAGGGGATTACCCTTGTCGATAGTTATGAAGACCTGCTGAGTGATGAAAGTGTTGACGCGGTTGTGCTCGCCACGCCCCATTCGGCCCATCGCGGACAGATTGAGGCCGCGGCTGCGGCCGGCAAGCACGTCTTTTGCGAAAAGCCACTGACCCTGACCAAGGCCGACGCGGAAGCTGCCATCGCCGCGTGCGAGTCCGCCGGCGTGGTCTGTGCCACGGGGTTCAACCGTCGTTTCCACCCGGCCATCGCGGAGGCCAAGGCTCTGGTCTCGAACGGCGCGATGGGTGAGCTAATGCATGTGGAAGGCACCATGTGTGCACCTAATGGCATGTTTCTGGCCGCCGATGCGTGGCGGGCGGACAAGAACGAGACGCCAGCGGGCGGGCTGACCCCGATGGGTGTTCACCTGATCGATGTCTATATCCATCTTTTCGGTGAGATCGACGAGGTCTATTGCCAGTCCTTCCGCCGCGCGGTGCCCAATGACACCGACGACACAACCTCGATCCTGTTTCGCATGAAGAACGGGATGTCGGGGTATCTGGCCAATATGCTGGCGACGGCTCCGAGTTTCCGCGTGCAGGCCTTTGGTCTGGGCGGTTCTTTCGAAATCCGCAAACCGGATCTGTCTTCCTTCGAGTTCATCCCCAATGGCGATGGGCCGATCACCGGCGCGACCGGCAAGGTGGAATCCCAGTCCAAGGATTTCTCGGGCTTTGACATGGTGAATGCCGAGCTCGAGGCCTTCGGCGGCGCCTGCACGGGCGGGCCAGCCTATCCGGTTCCGCAAGCCGATGTCGTTCATGGTATCGCGGTACTCGAAGCTGTGGTGAAGTCCGCCGAAACCGGGCAGCCGGTCAAGGTGGGTTGACCAACTCTGTGATGGGCGATACTCCCACCATCGAGGGCCTTTCGGCGGTGACGTTGGGTACCCATGACATGGCGCGTGCGGTCGCATTCTATGAGGCGCTGGGGTTCGGAATTCTGCATGGCGGACCGGATGCGTCCTTCACGTCCTTTGCGGCGGGCAACGGGTTCATGAACATCATCGCTCAGCCGAAGGATGTGACGCTGTCCTGGTGGGGGCGGGCGATCTTTCAAGTCTCGGATGTGGATGCGATGTTTGTCCGTGCTGTGGAGGCCGGGCTGGAGCCTGAAACCGTACCGGCGGATGCGCCTTGGGGGGAACGGTATTTTCATCTGGTCGACCCGGATGGCCACGAACTAAGCTTTGCCAGACCGCTCGCTCGGCAAGATCAAACGACACAATAAAAGGGGGAAGAGCCATGAAGGCCATGGTGATGACAAAGTTCGGCGGATCAGATGTGCTGTCCTATCAGGATATTGATACACCAGAACTCGGGCCAGACGATGTGCTGGTGGAGGTGCGCGCGGTTTCGGTAAACCGGACCTTCGATATTTATCTGCGCGAGGGCACCTATGCCCACCAGCCTGAACTGCCCCATATCCTTGGAGTCGACCCGTCCGGCGTCATCACGGCTGTTGGCGAAAATGTGACGGACCGTAAGGTGGGTGACCGGGTGTTCTGCAGCCTGTTTCAGCCAACCGACAGGTCTGATCCCTACATGACGATTCCCGGCCTTGGCCCGGTGGATTTTCTCGGTGTGACCATCTGGGGCGGTTACGCCCAGTATGTGCGCAGCAATGCCGCGCGGACGGTGCCGATCCCCGACAATTTGGGATTCCACGAAGCGACCGTGATTGGCCGACATCTGGCCACAGCAGCAAATCAGGTTGAAAACGTGCTCGGAACCCAGGACGGCGACTGGGTGCTGGTGATGGGCGCCACCGGTGGCCTGGGCGCGGCCTGCATCCAAGTGGCGAAATGGGCCGGTGCCAATGTGATCGCTGGCGCGGGGTCCGACGAAAAAGCGCAAGCCTGCCTCTCTATCGGGGCCGACGATGTCGTCAATTATCGCAAGCAGGATCTGACTGCCGAAGTGCGCAAGCTGACAGACGGGCAGGGCGTGAACGGGGTCTGTGACAGTGTTGCCGACCAAGAGCAGTTTCCCAAGGTTATCCATTCCATGGCGCGCGGCGCGAAGCTGGTCACAGCGGGCAATGCGTCCGGTGCGGCCGATGTGCCACTCGATGTGCGGTATCTCTATCTGCACCAGCTCCAGATCATCGGCGAGCCGCGCGAGGCACCCGGCGGTCTGCAGGAGGCCTTTGCACGCGCAGGTGAGGGTGGCGTGAAGGCCCTGATCGATGGTGTCTACCCGCTCAGCCAGGCGGTGGAAGCCCAGGCACGGGTGGAAAGCAATGCCGGCATCGGAAAGGTTGTGATCGATCCCACTCTGGACTGAGGAGAAGACCGTGCAGTCTGGACAAGTTGACTGGATTGCGCTGATCGCGGCGTTTGTTGCGAGTTACGCATTCAGCGCGGCATTTTACATCACGCTGACCAAGCCCTAGCTGGCCGCGATTGGCAAAACCAAAGAGCAGGTGCAGGCCGAAGGTGGTCCGGTCGCCTATGTGGTCGCCATTCTCGGCCAACTGGTCATCGCCTATGTGCTGATGAATCTCATGGCCAGTCTGGGCGTGGCATCGGTCGGTGGCGCGGTGGCTCTGGCTGTGAGCCTGTGGCTCGGTTTCATCGTGACGACCATGCTGATCAACCACCGCTTTCAGGGGGCCTCCTGGGCCCAATCCATCATCGATGGTGCCCACTGGCTGTGTGTGCTGGTGATCCAGGCCGTGGTGATCTCGCTGGTCGCCGGCTGAACCTGTCCGTTCACGGACACAGTTTCCCTGTGGCCGTTCTCTAGGCCCGCCTGTTTCCTTGGTGCTATAATGGCGCCAATCAATCAGGACGAGGATATTTGGTATGACGGATCAGGCTTACGTGCGGGCTGACAGCGGCTCGGCTGTTCTCGAAGCCCTGCAGGCAATGCTGGGGGAGCGGATTTCAACCTCCATGGCGCTGCGCGAACAGCATGGGCGGGGCGAGGATTATTTCAAGCCGGTGCCCTCGGATGCCGTGTGTTTTCCGCACTCCACCGAAGAAGTCTCCGAAATCGTCAAGATTTGTGCGGCACACCACACGCCGATCATTCCCTTTGGCACCGGCACCTCCCTCGAAGGCCATGTGACAGCCCCTCATGGGGGGATCACCATCGACATGAGTCAGATGAACGAGGTTATCGAGGTGAACCCGGAGGACCTGGATTGCCGGGTGCAGGCCGGGGTGACCCGCAAACAGCTCAATGAATATCTGCGTGACACCGGTCTGATGTTTCCGATCGATCCGGGCGCGGATGCCTCGCTTGGCGGGATGACCGCGACCCGGGCCAGCGGCACCAACGCCGTGCGCTACGGGACGATGAAAGAGAACGTGCTGGGTCTGACCGTCGTCATGGCCGACGGCCGTATCGTGAAGACCGGCGGCCGGGCCAAGAAATCCTCGGCTGGCTACGATCTCACCCGCATGTTTGTCGGCTCCGAAGGCACGCTGGGCGTGATCACCGAGATTCAACTCAAGCTCTATGGCATTCCCGAGAAGATGGCCTCGGCTGTTTGTCAGTATCCCTCGCTTCAGGAAGCCGTCGACAGCGTCATCCTGACCATTCAGGCGGGGATACCCGTTGCGCGGATCGAGATTCTTGATGCGCTGATGATGGACTGGACGATCGATTACGCGGACCTCAAGGGTTACGAGGTCAAGCCGACCCTGTTCTATGAATTCCATGGCACCGAGGCCAGTGTCGAGGAACAGGCCAACACCGTGCGCGACATTGCCGATGATTTCGGTGGCTCCGCGTTCCGCTGGACAGCCAATCAGGAAGAGCGAAACCATCTGTGGCAGGCGCGCCACGATGCGCTTTACGCTGCCCTTGCCAAAGCGCCGGGCAAACAGGCGCTGTCCACCGATGTCTGCGTGCCGATTTCGCGCCTTGCCGAATGCCTGTTGGCGACGGAGCAGGACACACGTGCCTCCGGCTTCGAAGTGCCGATCGTCGGCCATGCCGGAGATGGCAACTTCCACTGCGTGTTCCTGCTCGATCCGGACGACAAGGAGGAGCTCAAGCGCGTGAAGGACTGCACCGAGCGTCTGGTCCACCGCGCCATCGCCATGGGCGGCACCTGCACCGGTGAACACGGCGTGGGCGCGGGCAAGATGGACTTCCTGGTTGCTGAGCACGGGGAGGCGGTCAGCCTTATGCGGACCCTCAAGCAGGCCTTCGACCCGGACAATATCATGAACCCCGGCAAGATTGTCCGGGTCTGACGGGAGAATCTCTGATGACATCGAACGTCGTTCAACTGCGTGATGTCGCGTCGGTGCGGGACAGTGTCAGTTCCGAAGAATGGCAGGCGCGGGTTGATCTGTCCGCAGCCTACCGTCTGGCGCATCACTACAACTGGGCGGATGCAATCTACAATCACATCTCGATCCGGGTTCCCGGCGAGCCGGATTTCTTCCTGATCAAGGCTCATGAACTGCTCTATGAGGAGGTCACGGCATCCAATCTGGTGAAGGTCGACTCCCGCAATGACGACATCGATGAGAGCTTCCATGTGAACAAGCCCGGCTTCACCCTGCATGGGGGGTTGATGCAGGCGCGGCCGGATATCAACGCGGCCTTCCATACCCATATTCCCGAATGCATCGTGGTCTCAAATCAGCCCGATGGGCTGTTGCCGCTGTCCCAGTCCGGCATGCAGTTCTGGAACAATGTCGGCTATCACGACTATCAGGGCATCACCGAGAATCTCGACGAGCGCGCCGCCATTGCGGAGGCGCTGGGGGACAAGCACACACTTCTGATGCGCAACCATGGTCCGGTCACGGTCGGCAAGTCGATGCGGGATGCCTTCATGCTGATGCGCGAACTGGAGACCGCCTGCAAGCTACAGCTTCAGCAACAGGCTGCTGGTTCGGATTTTGCGATGCCGTCGAAAGCCGTGCTGGATCACTATGCTGAGCAGCGCAAATCCCACAATGCCGGGCGCGGTTCTGCCGACTGGCCCGGCTGGCTGCGTCGCCTGAATCGGATCGACCCGTCCTACGCGACCTAGGATTTCTGCGCGCTCATGTTCCGACTTCTGCGCCTGATCATTCTGGCAGCAATCGCGCTGGTGGTTGCTATCTGGATCAGCAACCGTATCGAGGCCGCAACGCCGAGCGTCAGCAGTACTATTTTGATTGAAACACACGCCAAAGGACGTCTTCCATGATCATCGACCATCGCACCTACACAACCAAGCCGGTTCATACCGGGAATTTTCTGGAACTCTGGGAACGTATGGCGCTGCCCTATCAGATGAAATATCTTGGCGGTTTCGTCGGCATGTTTACATGTGATGTGGGCGATCTGAGTCAGGTGGTGCATATGTGGCGCTACGAGGATCAGGGAGACCGGGAGCGCCGTCGCGCGGCTATGTACGAGGATGCGGGCTGGCTGGAATATGTGAAGGCGCTGAAGGACTCCGAATTGATCGTGAAGATGGAAACCAAGATCCTTAAGCCGGTGTCCTTCTCGCCGCTGCAATAGGGGTCAGGTCGCGGGGGTGCGTCCCCGGGTCATCAGGAAGACACCGCCGATCACCAGCACCATCGCGATCAGATGGAAAGCCTGAAAGGCCTCGCCCAGCAGCACGACTGCCAGCAGGGCCGTGAGCAACGCCCGCATGTAGTTCGACATGCTGGCCTTGTTGGCGCCGATCCGGCGGATCACGACACTCATCAGTCCGACGGCAATGGCGGTGACTGCGATGCCGACCCAAAGGATCGATCCGACGGTGACCCAGGTCACGGGCACCGGGCGTATATAGATGGTTTCCAGAATATAGAGTGGCAGGTTGATCACTGCGCCGGCGACCAGCACGATCACCATCAGCTGGGGAACGGGGATCTGCTCGGGTACCTTGCGGATCAGCACGTTGTAGAGGGCGGCAAAGGCGATGGCGGCGAGCATGATCAGGTCGCCCTTGTTGAACTCCATGTTCAGGATGGCCAGCGGGTCCCCCCGGGTGATGATGGCAAGCACTCCCAATCCGGCAATCACGATCCCGATGCCCTGCTTCCAGTTGATCACATCCCGGAACATCAGCCAGGTCAGCAACACGGTGATCGCGGGCTGTGATGCGGACACGACTCCACCATTGATCGCGGTTGTGTAGAGATAGGCGGTGTAGATCAGACCGTTGCCCAGGGGCACGAAGAGCAGACCCATCAGAGTGAACAGTTTCCAGTGCTTGAAGATCAGATGGCGGTTGGCAAACAGACCGAGGGCGGTGATCGGCAGCAGGAACAGCGCCCCGACCACCATGCGCCAGAACACCATGCCCATCGGCGGTACGATGCCACCCAGATAACGGGCGAGCACATGGTTCGATGCGATGATCAGCGCCGCCAGAACGATCAGCAGATAGGGCAGCACATTGGAGGTGCCCCCTCCGGGTTTCGACGATGTCGCGGTTTGATCGGTCATTGTGCCATTTTATGCCGGTTAACCCGCGTTGAGACATCGTCAGACGAGCAGCAGACCTGCATTTATCGCGCACCGGCGATTGCGCTGCGTCCGCGCGACATCAGCAGGACGCCGCCGATCACCAGAAACAGCCCCACCGCGTGGAAGGTCTGGAAGGTTTCGCCCAGCAGCAGGATGGCGAGGATCGCCGTAAAGCCGGCGCGCAGATAATTCGCCATACTGGCCTTGTTGGCCCCGATGATGCGGACCGCGGTGTTGGTCAGCCCGACCGCGATGGCAGTGACGGCAATGCCGATCCAGAGCAGGGCCGCGATGGCGTCATAGGTGACGGGCACCGGGCTATAAAACAGGGTTTCGGCAAGATAGAGCGGCCCGCCGATGAGCAGACCGAACAGCTGAACGGCAAGAAGGAGTTGCGGGGTGTTGATGTCTCCGGGCACCAGACGGAGCAACACATTGTGCAGGGCGACAAAGCCGATCGCGCCGACCATCATCAGATCGCCGATATTGAAGCGCAGCGTCAGCAGGGCGGCCGGGTCACCACGGCTGATGATGGCCAGCACGCCGCTGGCCGCGATCAGAATGCCGATACCCTGTTTCCAGTTGATCATGTCGCGGAACAGCAGCCAGGACAGGACCACGGTGATTGCCGGCTGGGAGGCCGAGACCACGCCGCCATTCAGGGCCGTGGTGAAACTGTAGGCGGCATAGATGATACCATTGCCCAGCGGTACAAATAGCACGCCGAGAATGAGAAATAGCTTCCAGTGTTTGAAGATCAGCGTGCGGTTGGAGAAGAGTCCCAGCCCGGCGAAGGGCAGCAACACACAGGCGCCGATCACCATGCGCCAGAAGACCATGCCCATGGGCGGGATCACCCCGTTCATGTAACGGGCGACGATATGGTTGGAGGCCAGGATCACCGCCGCGATGATGATCATCGCGTAGGGCATGGCCGGATTGGTGTTCTGACCGTAACCGGAGGGGGCGTTCAAATTCGTGACCCGCGCCTCAGCCGGAATCCGTCAGGCGTTTGCGCAATAGATCGAGGGCTGTGATCACCGCATAGTTGCGCATCCGCGACAGGACGCCGGGCAGGGCGACGGTTTTGGCTTCGGCACGGTCCGGCAGCGCGACGGCAACAAAGACGGTACCCGGCGGGTGTTCTTCGCCGGCCAGCGGAGCCAAGGCGGCGATCCCGATATCGGTACCGATCATCTCGCGCACATTCGTGGCGGCCGCCATGGCCCGGTCTTCACCGGACATCGCCTGTGCATTCTGGTTCGTGCCGTGGGGGGCGATGGTTGCGCCCCGGAAAACTTCAAGATTGGGGTCCAGTGCAGTCATGCGGCTGGACAGAATGCCGCCGGTCAGATTTTCCGCGGCGGCAAAGCTCAGGCCCCGTTCGCGCAGCAGATTGAGCACAACGGTTTCCATGCTCTCGTCATCGATGCCGAAGATGTAGTCGCCCAGCAATTCGCGGATGAGGGCTTCCTCAGCCGCAATGATGGCCTCGGCGGCTACGTCATCGGCTGCTTTCGTGGTGATCCGGACCTTGATGCCCTCGATACCACTGGCCTGAAAGGCGATGGTGGCGTGGCCGCTCTCATCCAGCGCGTCGACCCGATGTGCCAGGGTTTCGGCAATGGCGGATTCACCGTATCCCCAGGTGCGCAGCACGCGGGACCGGATGACTGAGGCATCGCCACCACGGCGACGCAGATCGTCGAGCACTGTGCCCTGCATCATCTCGCGCATTTCATGGGGCACGCCGGGGACGGCATAGATCACCTTGCCGCCGATCGGACAGACGAGCCCCGGTGCCGTGCCGGGCATTTGTGCGATGGTGCTGGCCCCGGCGGGTACATCGGCCTGACGCAGATTGTTCTCGGGCATCACCCGACCACGGCCTTCGAAGATATCGCGAATATGGGCTGCGATGGCGTCGTCGCGCACCATCTCCACGCCCATGATTTTGACGATCACATCTCGTGTGATGTCATCCTGGGTCGGGCCCAGACCACCGCAGCAGATCACCGCATCGCTGCGTTCGAGCGCCTGCCGGATACAGAATTCCATCCGGTCCGCATTGTCGCCGACCTTGGTCTGAAAATGGGAATCGATTCCCGCGAGGGCGAGCTGTTCCCCGATCCAGGAGGAATTGGTGTCGACAATCTGTCCGAGCAGCAACTCGGTGCCAACGGCAACGATTTCACAACGCATGATGTGTTCTTTCGGCTGGTTTGTGCGGCCTAGACCGGCATCGGCGGTTTGCCGGCCTCGCGCAGGGCGCGTTCATAAACGGGGATATCAGCGCTTGGCTGCATCTGATCGGTCTGGCCGAACATGTCGGAGATCCAGCCGCGATGATAACTGCCATGGGTGACCAGATGGGTCAGGCACATGGCCCGGGACATGGACCCCGTATTGCCACCAATCAGTTCGTAGTCGATGATTTCGGTCAGTTCTTCCTCGCTCAGGGACGCAACATATTCGGAAAGTGTTTTGTCCATCTCGCGGCGCGCAGCCCAAAGCTCGTCGAAATTCTCGATTTCCACATCGCGCAGGGTCTGGAAGCTGTGACTCTTGCCGGTCATGTGGCCGAGCCAGATATTATCGACGTTCAGCAGATGGTGCAGGCTCACATAGATCGACTGGAGCGGGGTTTCCCGCTTCTTTGTAACTTCCTCGGGTGGTAGTTTCGAGACATCCGAATAGGTGACCTCGTTGGCCCAGGCATTGTAGTCGAACAACGTACTCAGATATGTCTTGTCGCGCATTCTTGACTCCTCCAGACAAGCAGATTAGCGCCCCGTGGCGGTCCTGTCGAAGGGTGAGCGCGTGATGACGAATCTCTCCGTCATGGCCGGGCGTGTTCCGGCCATCCACGTCGGCGTGTCACGCCGCGTCAAGACGTGGATACCCGCAACAGGTACGGGTATGTCGTGGGGTGCGGGGTCAGGACGCGGACAGACCCGCCTTGAACTTCCGGTCCTTCTTGATCGCCATCTCCCGCCGCAACGCGTCGCCATGTGGCAGGGGGCCTTCGGTGTGGATGATGCTCCACGGTCCGCGGCCGCGTGTGAACTTGGCGCCGGTTCCAGCGTTGTGGTTGGCCAGCCGCGTTTCTACATCAAGCGCGATACCGGTGTAGGTGATGCCGGCATCATTGCGCAGGACATAGATGAAATAGGTCGCCTCGGACGCCATCGTCTCTAATAGTGTGGCGGGGGCGGGTCGTCGGGGGCCTTGTCATTGACGACTTCGGCAAGCTCACCCATTTGTCCCGACAAACGCCGAACCTGTTCACGCAGCAACTCAACCAGATTTGCCTGTTCCGCAACGACGGATGACAGCTCGTCCACTGTCTGCTCCTGATGGGCGAGACGGGTTTCCAGTTCAGCGATGCGTTCAGCGTCTGTGGTCATGAGCGGTTCCGTTGTTGGGCGGAGTTTAGACAAGTTGATTGAGTCCATCTAAATCCGTCATGCCCGCACGTGTTGCGGGCATCCACGCCCATCAGCCCTATTGGCCTAAGTGCGGGGTACTCCGACGTGGATGGCCGGAACAAGACCGGCCATGACATTGAGCAGGGTGGTTGCTGACGTTACCACCCCAGCACGGTCACCACGGTTGCGGCTTCCTCAATCCCGAAGAATCCACCGCCGTTTTCAGCTGCGGCGATCCGGGCGCCTTCCACCTGGCGCTTGCCCGCTTCACCACGTAGCTGGGTGACCAGTTCGTGGATCTGCATTGCCCCCGTCGCGCCGATGGGATGACCCTTGGAAAGCAGGCCGCCGGAGGTGTTGACGGGAATGCGTCCGCCCAGCCGGGTCTCGCCGCTTTCGGCTAGCGCGCCGCCGTCACCCCGCGCACAGAAGCCCATATTCTCGACCTGTACGATTTCCGCATAGGCCGAGGCGTCATGCACTTCGGCCACGTCCACATCCTCGGGTGAGACACCGGCCATATCATAGGCCCGGTCAGCGGCGACTTTGCCCAGATGGTGATCGAAATCGTTGGGGTCGCGTTCGGACCCGCTGACGAGCGAGGTCCCCATGATCTTCACGGCGCGGGATTTGTCGAACCGGTCGAGCTGGTCCTCGCGGGCCAGCACCAGCGCCCCAGCTCCGTCTGACAGGGGCGCACACATGGCGCGGGTGAGCGGCCAGGAAATCAGCCGGTCGTTGAGCACGTCATCCACACTGAAATCCTTCTGGTACTGAGCCAGCGGATTCATGGTCGAATGGAAGTGGCTCTTGGCTGCCGACGCCGCGATCTGGCGCTGGGTGGTGCCGAAATTCTTCATGTGCTGGCGGGCGAGTGATGCATAGATATCCATGAAGACGCTGCGTTCGCCGCTGTCCGCCAATGCTTCGGGGGGCAGTTCAAGGCCTTCGCCCAGCGCCAGCAGATTCGCTTCGGTTTCGTCCTGGGTATGGACGTCCCAGCCCCCGCGAAAGGCCTGAAACATCAGGTCGCGTTTTCCCGGATAGAACATCTTCTCGCTGCCCGCGACCAGAGCGACCCCGGACATGCCCGCCTTCAGATTGGCATAGGCTTGGTTGAGACCTGTGGAGGAGGAACAGCAAGCGTTTTCCACATTCACGATGGGGATCGACTGGAACCCCATGGAGCGCAATGCGCATTGCCCGCGCACGGTGTTCTGTCCTTCCATCATTCCCTGACGGGTGTTGGAGAACCAGGCCGCTTCGATATCGTCCATGGCCGCGCCGGCATCGGCCAGTGCGGTCGAGACCGCCGCATTAGTCAGTTCCTTGACCGACTTGTCAGGGAACTTGCCCAGTGGGGTCATGCCAATGCCAACGATGTAGATATCCGTCATGTCTTTAATCCTTGCGCGATCTTTGTGCGATCCGAGCTGCGAGATTTGCAATTTAGGACTGTCTGGTGCGATCACACCAGTTTGGTGTTGTGGTTTCTCGCACTGTAAGACGAATGTGGATCGATTTACGGCTCAGGGCCGGAACGCTTAAGGTGATTGTCTGAATTTGGGGGAGAAGTTTGAATGCCAGTACGTATTGGGGTCGTGACCCCCATGGACAATGCGATGGATGCGGTTGCCGAAGCCTTCGCAGATATCTGGCCCGATGCCGAAGCGATCGCCCTGCTCGATGAATCCCTCTACG